>PPYF01306320.1_pt1 | contig 10728 bp, 8 predicted proteins | sample 1559871 | NCBI WGS metagenome assembly PPYF01 (sample SAMN08240021, study PRJNA423297) | Human gut metagenome, whole genome shotgun sequencing project.
ATGTTATTTTTATAAGTAAATACGGCAGATTAGTTGTTACATTTACTTTGAAAACAGAGAGTGGTAGAAATAAGTTAGAAAAAAGGCTGCTAAGAGAATGAAAAATGAAAACAGCAACAGACATATAAAGTATTAAAATACAAAAATATCTAAATAAAGACATGACATTTTAGGCAATAGTTTAACATTGGAAAGGATCGAATAACAGTATCTTGTGAAATATAAAACTGTCTATTCACATTCAAAAACATATTTTTAATCACTTTGACCAAAGTATATGATATGAACACTATATATTTATCACAGCTCCATACTCTTCAGTTCTCCCGATCCATTTTTAAAGAACATAATATAATAAATCGGAATATAAGTTATCTTACCCTTTGTTGTAACAGTACGCTCATTGGACACAACAAAGGCTTTTTTGATATTGTAATCCGCGTTCTGAACAAAATTGTTCAGCGCGCTGTGGACGGTGTAATCCTTGCCCGATTTAACCTCGATGGGGACAGCGGAAAGGCTGTCGTAGTCGTCAATAAGATAGTCGACCTCGCCCTTGCTGCGGTTGTCATAATAGAACAGCTTATAGCCGTGCGCGATCAGCTCGCTTGCTACTACGCTTTCATAGACCGAGCCGAGATTGATACTTTTTTCATCATTCAGCACAGCGCGGATATTGTTCCCGTAAAGGATTCCGGTCAGAATTCCGACGTCGTTGAGATACAGCTTGAGCAGATTCTTTCCTGTAGATTCAATAAGCGGAAAAACAGGATTTGAAATCGCCTGAACATTAAGCGCGATTCCGGCGCTGATAAGATATTCAAACTCGTCCTCGTAGTCATTAAAGGTCTTTCCCTTTTTGTTCTCAATGCTCTGCGCCACGACACGTTTTTTCCTGTTCTCCATATTGGAGGGTATCAGGTCGTAAATACGGCGTATTTTAAGCTTTTTCTCCTCGTCGTACTTTGAAGCGTCCGCGGCGTAATAATCGTGAATTTCACTTTGGATCTCTCTGACCGACTGAATATTTTTCTCTTCAATATAGGAATTTACAGCGTCAGGAAGTCCTCCTACAAGCAGAAATTTGCGGAACAAATCCATCATTTTGCTGTGCATAGACTCGTCGAGAGCTTCAAGCCGTTCAAATTTTTTCTGTATAGCGGAAATTGCTATTTCGTTCATTCCATTGGCGTACAGAAACTCCTCAAAATCAAGAGGAAACATTCTCACCTTGCGGATACTTCCCATGGGAATCGAGGTAGTCTGCGACAGCGTAACACCCAGCAGCGAGCCGCTTGCAATATAATTGAACCTATTATCCTGAGACAAAAATTTAAGCAGAGTCAGCAGATGCGGATACGCCTGAATTTCATCTATAAAAATCAGCGTAGTTTCCTTTGATTTCATCTTATTGCCTGCAAGCATACTCACCTGAAGATAAAAATCTTCAACGGTTTTTGTTTCGGCAAACAGCCTGTCCCCCAAACTGTCCTCAACCATATTGATCTCTATAAAATTTTCAAAAAGCTTGTTTCCCACATAACGAATGATATATGTTTTGCCGACCTGTCTTGCTCCGTCAATGAGAAGTATTCTCTTTGACTCTGATTTCAAATGCGCTTCGATCAATGATTCTATTTTACGATATAGCATAACGCACCTCCATGCTGATTTTTCAATAATATTATAGCACATTAAAATCAACTTTTCAATATAATTTTATCGGTTGGTTTATGATTTTTCAAACTACTTTCATTCCAAGAACGCATACCTTGCAATGAAAACAGTTTACGAGAATTACTTAAGTGAAAAATTCTCGCTCTCTTACCTTTGGAGGGCAATGGGATCGTTAAGGCGATTCAACTGAAACGTACAAATAATAGCAGCTCTCAAAAATTCATTTGAAAACTGCAAGCCAAATAATTAATGATTTTTTGATTCTCCATAACAAAAACCAACCTGTCTGAACACAAACAGTTTGTTATATATTCAACTGATAATTTTCCCGTCTGAAATCTCAATGATCCTATCGCACTGTTCTGCGATCTTCTGGTCATGAGTAACGATAATAACAGTTCTTCCTTGATCGTTAAGAGAAAGGAACAGCTCCATAATTTCCGCTGAGGTCTTGCTGTCAAGCGCTCCCGTCGGCTCGTCCGCCAATATCATGCTCGGCTCGTTCACTATTGCTCTTGCGATTGCCACACGCTGCTTTTGTCCGCCGGAAAGCTTATTGCAGGGCTTTTTCGCCAGTTCAGCGATGCCTACAGACTTTAAAGCATTAAGCGCCTTTTTCTTTTTGTTCTTTATCCTTTTCTTTAAGAAGTTTAGAGGGATCATCACATTTTCAAGCGCAGTGAAATCCTCCACAAGAGCGAAATCCTGCATTACCATACCTATTTTTTCATTGCGGATCTTAGCATACTGACGTTCGGAAAGGTTTTTCACAAGCGTTCCGTCTATTGAATACTCACCCTCCTGATAGTTATCAATGCAGGCAAGTATATGTAAAAGCGTTGACTTTCCGGCTCCTGATTTACCGATAACCGCAACAAGCTCGCCGTCATCTATCTCGCATGAAACATCGTGCAGCGCTTCAAATTCGTTGGATTTCTTAGGGTTGTAAATTTTTGTGATGTTGTTTAATTTTATCATGCTTTTCCTTACTCCTCTGTTATAAGTTCCTTAGGCGTCTGTTTGGAAATTATCCATAACGGCAGAATAATCGGCAGAATTATATTAAGTAATAAAACGGGCAGGCAGAACAGAAATTCATATTTTGTAAATTCAATACAAAAATATGCCGCTATATCCGTTGCTGATAATATTGCGTAGCCAACAGCCGCTGTAAAAACTCCCGCCGCTGATGTAATTACAGAATTTATTAGAATTATCAAGCTATTTGATTTCCATCTTGCTCCGCATATATATGTTATCAGAAACGTTTTCATATGGCTTTTTGCAGCAATAGCGGACGATGCTACAGTGCATATTAAAGATATTATAAACACGCAGATACATATAGGAAGGATAAGCATAATATCCTCAGAAAGATATTCAATGCTTTTTTTATTAAGTTCGTCTGAAAGATTGAGAAAGCCGCCCATTTTGAACAGTTCCCCTTTGATTGCGTCGGCTTCTTCATCAGATAGCCCGTCCTTGTATTTTATAAATATAATTCCCTGAGGTGAAACTGAAATAGGAGTAAGCTCAATATCGTCGTGTCTTATAAAAATCATATTGCCTTCAATATTTCCGTATAGATCTCTGAAATCCTTTGCAAATTCATTTATAGATGAATTAGTAATAAACTTTGCTTTCTGAGCAGTTTTTCCTACAATTTTAAGCGGATAATAAATTTCGTCTATGTAGTCATATACTTCAATAGTATCGCCTACATTATACTTACTGGAATAGCTTACAACGGCGCTTATATAGTTTTTATCGCCTTTGATATCGGACAGCCATTTCCCCTCCTGCATCTGCGGTTTGTAAAGGTCATACATATTCTTATTGTAAACAACAAAACCAGGATGCGCCTCATCTTCATTTTCTGTATTTGGTATCATAAGGAAATCAGTGGTTTCAGTACTGTATATTTCTTCAATATTATCGCTTATATTTATTATATCATTACAGCTATAGTAATGTGAAAGATCGTCGATATAAGATCCTGAAGCAAAAAGACACATACCTTCAGAAGAAAGAACCTTTCTCAAAGGCAGATAATATTCTATTTTAGACATAACAGATGACACGCTTAAAATTATCATTAAAAGTGTAACCGCGATTTGCAAAGCTATAAAAATATTTGTCAGCAGGTTTCTTCTAAGCAGCTTGAGTGAATATTTTATCATTTCCGTCACCTCTCCTTTAACTGTTCAACAGGTTTAGCTGAAAGCTGACGTACTATCATTATATTTGTAACCATATAAACTGCAAGCACATTTACCGCAAACATAACAGCAATATTCTTGGCGCTGTAAACAGCTTTGATATATATTAAGTAGTGCGATAACCCATGAATTAAAAACCCGAAATACAAAGCGTAGGCAATCGCCGCGCATATCAGGGAAATAATAATAATTTCTGCTATACAAATTCTCCTTGATTTTCCTTTGCTGCACCCATTCAGTCTTAATATAGCAATAGTTCTGCTTCGTTTTTGCAGAACATATTTATATAAAAGCATAAGAGTAACGGCTGAAAGCAGCGCAAGCAAAACTGATACCGCCATTATTGAATTGTAAAATGGCAGCTTGTCAGATGATACGGTTTCTATTTTCGGTATATATGCATAATCTCCATATACCTCTTTACAGGCGTCAGCAATATCGTTATATGCTGATTTTGTTGCAAGGTCATTAAAGTAAAAGCTTATATTTTCAATACCGTCTATATCGTTCGGAGAGTTAAAATAAGACATTCCGATAAAATCATCCATAGTTTCTATTCCGCAAACCACATAATGCTTGTCTGCTATGATAACGTCAGCTCCAAGGTATTCCTGACTATAATCACATGGCAAGGTTATTTTATTGCTGCCCTGCATAAATTCCTCATATGTCAACGGAACTCCCGAGCTTACAGACGAGCTGCCGTACGGCGCTAAAGTTTTTTCATCTTTAAGATATTTTAATCTGAAAGCAACGGATATATGATCATATCCTTCGGCAAACTTAAGATCGGTATTATTAAAATACGGAAAATAAACAATCAACTCCAGTTCCTCAAGAGTTTTTTCATCAAGGAGATCAAGAAGCTTTTTTACAGAACCATTATCAACGCTTCCGTCGCCTGTACAACATATACTGCCGTCATCATATCGGAATTGTTCTATTAAATTTCCAAAGCATATCTCAAAGGAGGTTTGTTCAATCGTTTGATTTTTAATAATTTTGAAGTTTTGAAAAGCTCCGAACGAAAACAGCAAAACAATAAATGATGTTATTTGACAAATTATAAACAAGCAAAAAAAAAAAATATTATTCTGTACAAAGCTTTTTATATTCTTATATATGTATTTCATTTATCCTCCTTTGAAATATTTATATCAATAGTTAAATTAATTAATACAACAAAAATCAATACTGTTTTGCTGTAACTCTCATATACTTGCCAGTCATAGGTTCAGCATCATTTGTATAAGCTATAGTAGCCTCAAGCTTATATTTATGGGTTTCATTCGTACAAGCCCTTGGTCGTGTAATTTCAAACTTACCTGTAGTAATGTACTTTTGATATTCAGCTTGTTCAATGAATTTTTCCTTCTTTTTATCATAATAACCTATTCTAAGAATAACAGATAATTTCTTTTTACTCAAGTTTTCAACCCTGGCAATACTAGTTGTTTTTGTAGCCTTAAGAGCATACGTGGCATTATCATGAATTGGAATCTTATTAGTACCATTACAATTTGCCTTATAGCTTTTACCATAAGCCTCAGAACAAACAAAATCGGCTGTATAGGTATAATTGTTATATGTTTTGAAATTCTTTTCACTTGTAGCTGCATTTACCCCTATGTTCATTGAAGCCATCATCATAACTGCAGCGCCAAACGCTGCCGCTTTTTTTATAATTTTCATAAAACCCTCCATAATTATATTTTTTACTTTTTCATATTTTCTCTAACACATTGGTTTTACCTCCTGTATTTAATATAATTATAATATCATAAGTTTTAATAAAATACAATATCTTTTGGCAAACTTTACGCAAAACTATGTAAAAATATGTTTAAAACGGTGCAACTGTTTATGCATTGAGTATATGCTGTTTTGAGATTAATGTGGTTTATTTGATGAGAAAAGCAAAATTTAATGCCAAAGTCTATAAAATATTTATACTCTGATGCAAAATCTGATGTCAACACTTTAGAAAGGATTACGTTGTAATTGTAAATTCAAAACAGAAATCTTATTCTTCAGCTAACACCAATTGATAAAAATTAGCAATATTAAACAAACAAAAGCATAATTTGTTATATAAATATCCAAAATTATAAAAATTATGTTGCATTATGCCATATAATGTTATATAATTTATATTACATTGTTAAATAATAGTTGGTGTTTACTTATTATTATCTAATGAAATAAATCATGATAAGGAGGGGCGGATTTTACAGTAAGTCAAAACAATCCAATATTTAGGGAAAGGAAGAAAAACAATGAAGAAGTTTAAAAAGCTTATGTCCATACTGCTGGCAGCGGTTATATCAATACCGTATGTTGCCAATATAGCGGTATCGGCAGAGGGAACTGAGAAGTACCCGTACATGATATTCGGACGGAACGGTATTACAATGAGCGCAAGCTCTAACCTGTGCATGAACGGTAATGTACATACCAATAAGGAAGCCGACATATCCTACTTAAACGGAAATATCAACGGTAAAATCACAACGAGCGCTGATATTGAAAAAAGAATCAAGCACGTTTATGCTGACACAAAAATCAAAGAGACCTATTTTACCGAAAACTGCGAGCTTTACGAGGACGGTTATGTTCGTGATGAAATGAATATACATATCAATAATCCAGTGTTCTCTTACGGAAACATCGAGCTTGACGGAAACGTAGCCCTTAATTCCAGCATGGGAACGCTGATGGATATAAATGTGACGGGAGAGGTCAAGAACGCTAATACTTCCGTTGTATATTCAAAGTACGGCGATATTACTATTGAAAACGACAGCACCGCCAACATTAACGGACTTATTTATTGCCCTCTGGGAACGCTTACGATTGATTCTCCGAATATTAACTTGAACGGTGTAATCATTGCCGATAAAATAGTAATTAACGGAAGCAGTATAAATATCAACTATAAGGACGATATTGCAGGCTTTATAGGAACAGAGTCCGAATATTATGATTTCAGCGATTTAGAATACCTGCCTGAATCTTGGCTTGGCGATACCGACAAGGACGAACTTTTTGATATTTATGAAAAAGTAATAGATACTGATCCGCTTATTCCCGACACCGACGGAGACGGACTGCCTGACGGTTACGAAGTCCTGACGTTGAACACCGATCCGTTAGAAGTAGATACAGATGAAAACGGAATTTCCGACGCTGACGAAGATTTCGACAATGACAATCTGAATAACTTAGGCGAATATCTGAACAAAACTGGACCGTTCAATCCCGATACAGACGAGGACGGACTTCTTGACGGTGATGAGATCAAAACATATAAAACCGATCCTCTGAATCCCGATACGGATAACGATGGACTTCTGGACGGTGAGGAAGGCTATGACGGAACAATTTACAAAAAGTACGGCGTTTACTTTGACCCGCTGAATCCTGATACAAACGGCAACGGAATACTTGACGGAGATGAAGTTTACACTCAATCAAAAAATCAGTCTGTTGAAACTTATGACAAAGCGATTACGGAAATCAAGGTTGACATGGACACAAACGGCAGTCTTGAAAGAAATCTTACAATTGAAAGTATGTATGGCATTGACGCAATGTCAAGCGATGTATATGCCATGATAGGCGAGCCGTTTAACTTTACTTCGGAAACAAGCTTTGAATTTGCTACAATTACCTTTAAAATTGATAAGTCAAAGCTTGGCGATACAAAATTTGACAACTTAATTATTCTTTGGTATAATGAGGAAGAACAGATTTTTGAAGAAATGCCCACCACCCGAAACTGGGAGAACTCAACCGTAAGCACGACTACAACTCATTTTTCACAGTATCTTATTGTGGACAGCGAGAAGTGGTATACTAATTGGGAGGCAAGCTTTAGCGAGCTTCGCAGAATGTGGGATAACGGTACAACGTCTTATAAACCCATGAACACAATATTTGTTATTGACTGTTGTGCAGACATGGGAGAACATGATAAGGATAACCAAAGACTTAATATTTGTTCCAATATAGTAAATGGTATGATGGAAGATGACAGAGCCGCAGTTATTACATACTCTGAATATGGAGCAAGAGGAATAACAGGACTGACCGATAAATATTCCGCTCTTGCAATTTTAAAATCTTATATATGGGACAGCGGAGCAAGATCAAACTTAAAGCTTGCATTAAAAGATGCGTTAACTATAGCACATAGCAGTTCAAGTGAATTAAACCGCATAATTATTCTGACAAACGGAAATACGCAGTTTACTTTTGAGCTGGACGATTATGACCTGAATAACGTCAATGTATATATAGTGGATATGGGCGGCTACACAATAGGCGAATCGCTTAAAAATCTTGTGAATGAAGCGCACGGCTGTTTATATAGCGCTGTAAGTGCAAGTGATTTAACATATCAGGTCGGAGAAACGATTACTACACCTCCGCAGTTCATAGGCGATGATTCAGACGGAGACAGTATACCCGACATTGTAGAAGACTACGGATTAAAGCCAAACGGTCAGCCTATCGGTACAAATAAGCTTTTAAAAGATACTGACGGAGATGGACTTGACGATAATGTTGAGCTCAGATTTTCAATAGATACTTTTAAAAATTATATGGATTACAAAGACAGCTATTATTGCAAGGCGCTTTATTTAACTACTGATCCCACTAAGCCTGATACTGATGGGGATGGATTTCCGGACAACTATAATATAACTACTATGTCAGAGAAAAACTACTATCCATACACTGATCCAAATCCTTTAAAATCGGATGTTATAGAACTTTCGTTAAAAAATGATTTCTTTTCGGTTGAATATGAAAGTAGAGGAACAGAAGATTGGTCCAAAAAAAATAATAATTCTAATATATCCTATGGCGGATATCAAGGCTGGTTCGGTGATATGTATGGTAATACTGGTCAGGATAAATTTTGTAATGGTAAAGCTTCTGGAGACGTAATATGGAGTAAAGGCTGTGGGTTAATTGCAGCAGCAGACGCACTTTTATATTTATCGTTATCTGATCCTAATTATGCGGTTGATGGACAAATAATAAATAATCAAAATGGCAAAATCAGTTTTGATGATTATATATCATTTGTTAGCAATTTATCAGATACATTTGAAATTAATTCAAGTACTGGAATATTGGCACTTTCATTTCCTTTAATTTCTGATTCATCGATAGAAGAGGGGTTAAACCAATCAAGTAATATAAATGCAGTATGGATGGGAAGAAATGCATTTTTATATAGTAACTTAGATATAAATGACGTTATGTTAATTAGGTCTACAGAATGTTTAAATAGTATTAAGGAAATGATATCAAATGATACGCCAGTGATAATTTCATATAGTAATGATATAACTATTGGCAAATTAATTGATACTATTTTAAATAAAGATGATTATGCAAGAGAATTAAGTTTGTATACATTTAATAATAATTCTTTTGTTGGCACTATACAGATTGGCAGTCATTATATGAATATAACCGGCGTTTTAGAGTTTAGTGATGATGTTTGTGATCTTGTTGGATTTAAAACAATGTTAGAAGTTGCAACCTACGGGAAAAAATATTATATTAACTATGATGAGTATAAAAATTACATTGATTTAGTCACAAATATTATGTATATAAAAAAATGATAATGTATAATATGAAAAAAGGAATAAACATCAAAAAATATATATGTGGTCTAATAATTTTATTGTTATTTCTTATAATGTTTCCTATAATCGAGTTTAATTTATTGAATAGTTATTCACAGGTAAACAGAAAGCTTTCCAACATGGACTTAAAACAATTTAATTATTATCGTACTGAAGAAGAAAAACGCTCATCGGATTATATTTATATGAGTTTTCATTTAAAAGATTTTGACAAGTTTGATATAAATGAATGTACTAACGATATAAATAATATAAAAGAAAATATAAATGAATGTATATCAGAGGAAAAATACGGGTTATACAATAAGTTTATTCGTGTTATGATTCATGTGCGTCCCGGAGAAATGGTGTATATTTACAATTATAATTTTTTAAAAGACCAAAAAGATCAAGAGCCTGAAAAACTTTTATATTACGAATACTTATTTGTTGATAATTTATCTTCACTAAATTATTTTAATGATTGTTATGTTTTAAATGTAAGTGTAAGTAATATAGACAATATAAAAATTTTTGAAAATTTTTATAATATTGAGTATTTAGATATTTTCGGTCCCCTTACGGAAAATGATAAGCAGCAATTACTTAAAATACTTCCCAATTGTACCGTTATTTGTAATGGAGAAACAATAAGTAAATAAAATATGCACCATTCATGAGTCCGTTTGCAAATATTCTTTATATACAATAGGAGCAAAGATGGGTAATAAACGCATAAAAAGAATAGTCCTGTTATCTATTGCAGCATTATTTTGCTTGTTTATATGGCGATTAAATTCGCCATATAAACTTACTCAATTCCCTTATTTTTGTGGTTTGTTATATTCGATAGATAAAATTAATATACCTGAATCATATTTAAATAATGACATTGAAAATTATAGAAGTAGAGGATATAAAGTAATTGAATGTTCCAGTGCTTTTTACGATAAAAAAGTAAAGAAGTTAAATTACGGATTAAAATAAGAGGAAATATGATTGATATATTTAGCTTAGTAGTCCAAAATGTATCTTTATACATTAAAAATCATCCTGATTCATATTTAAATGAATGTAAAATTGACATTGTATTAGATGCTTGTGGTGGAAGTGCTATAATAATTCAAAATTATGATGAAGACAAATCCGATTTTATTAGTGAACCTCGTTATAAATTTTCTTATTGC
>PPYF01438325.1_pt1 | contig 10727 bp, 10 predicted proteins | sample 1559871 | NCBI WGS metagenome assembly PPYF01 (sample SAMN08240021, study PRJNA423297) | Human gut metagenome, whole genome shotgun sequencing project.
ATACATCACTAAATCAGAGGAAACAGACGGACACATCCTTGTGATCGGCGGTGCTGGATTTGGTAAGACTAGCGGTATTGCAATTCCGACTTTAAAGAGCTGGAAAGGCAGAGCTTTTGTTATCGACATCAAAGGAGAGCTTTACGAAAAGACCAGCCACAACAGAGGGCAGGATAAGATAAGAGTTTTTAACCCAACAGACCGCTACGCTTGCAACTATGACCCTTATTACATACTCCGTCATTCTGATGATATATCGGCAGATGCAAGGGAGCTGGCGTTGTCCATTTGTCCACTTCCACCAGATACGAAAGAACCGTTCTGGATAAAATCGGCTCAAAATATGCTGACAGGCTTTATTCTGTATTTCTGCCAGCAAGGCAATGATTTCTCCACTACCATGCGTAACATCAAATTACGCCCTGTATCAGAGCTTGTGGACGAGATTATGGACAGTTCCTGCGATAAAGCGAGACTGGAAGTCAGCCAGTTCAAAGATATGGACGGAAAAACGCTTTCTGGCGTGTTTGCCGAGGTTTCCAACCATATCACCGTATTTGCCACAAATGACGATTTACAGAGGGCGTTGAGCTACTCTGGAACGGCTATTACACCAAATGACCTTGAAAACGGCTTTGATGTGTACTGTTGCATACCGGAACACAAGCTGGAACAATGGAAAGACCTTTTATCCATGATGTGCAACCAGTTCTTGAAATCCTTTGAACGCAGGAGCGAACAGTGCCAGACACCGATTCTTTGTCTGATTGACGAATTTGCCCGTCTTGGAAAAATCGAGAGCATCACAAACGGACTTGCAACACTTCGTAGCAAGAAAATACATATTACCCTGTTCGTACAGAGCAAGAGCCAGCTCAACGTGAACTACGGCAAGGACGTAGCCGAAGTAATTGCCGATAACTGCTCCTACAAGGCAATTTTAAATGCATCAGAGCCAACAACGCAGGAATGGTGTTCTAAACTGGTCGGGACTTACGACAAAACCAAGAAATCAAATAGCTATAATGCTGATATGTTAGGTATCGGAAAAGGGCAGGGAACATCTACAACTACCGAAGAAAAGCCGATTGTCAAACCAGCAGATTTTGCTTATCTGGATGATATTGTATGCCTGTTCCCGAACGGATACCGTAGGATTCAAAAAATCAAATATTGGGAAGATAAAGCCTTTTCATAGGCTTAGAAAGGGGAATTTATGCTATATCCATACATGACATTGGCAGACGAGACAGAGATTGTCCATTCCCACCTCATAGAGCAGGACGGCGCAGAAAAAGTCGTTGTCCACTTTGAAAGACCAACCGAAAACGGCTTTGATTCTGCACGTTGCGAATTGCCAGCCTTTCAGTGGGTTCTGCAGAACGGTTATTCTGATGCTGAAATTTCCGATTTTGAAGAACTTTTGAAGAAAAACACTCTGCAAATCTGGGAGTATGCTTCAGATAAAACGAACAAATAAAAAATATATAATACAAAAAAACATTATTCTAGCGCTTTTACCCATTTGATGATATAATTTTACCGTTGTCGCACCCATTCTGGCAACAGAAAGGGGGTGTACTTGTGGAGACGATATTTTCATTCTTGGTTTCTGTTATGGCAAGCATAGTTGCCTACTATGTGTGCAAATGGTTAGACAGAAACGACAGTGACAACTAGCCAAAAAAATCCCCAGAGTTGCGACCTCTGGGGATTTTTCCTTGTGTACCCGTGGATACATTTTCATTCTTGCCTATCGGCATTATAGCATATGCCGATAGCCTTTTCAAGTATTCCCTTTTTTACTTCTTTTGATTTATTTATTTTTCATTAACACTTCCAATAGCTAAAGCAAGGGGATTCTTGTTTCTACCACCACTTCATTGGCTAATACCTTACGGTATTACAATATCTTACCCAGTGTCCACAAGCTAGATTATACTGTTCCCGTATGCCCTACGGTTCAGTCTTATATTTGTTTATACCTTTTGCCTCTTGATTCAGTCTAATTTTTATCATCAACCAATTTTCTCAATCGTTCATTCTCTGATTCAAGGCTTCTAAATTTATCTTTCAGCTCAAATCGTTCCTCTTGTAGAGCCTCGATTTTATCATATAATCTCTGCATCTCATCTTTATGTGCCTTTTCAAGGTCTCGTTCTACAGATGCAACTGCACGTGCTTTATCTGCAGCTGCTCTCTCAGCTGCAATTGCTGTATCTTTCTGATTATCCTTAATTGCCTGCACTGCATTATTTAATTCCGCATTTACTGTGTCCAGTTTTTTCTTCAGCTCTGGATAGTCTGCAAGTTGTTGTTCGGCATCCTTGATTTTTCCGGCAAGCATGGAATTGATTTCTTCCTTGTCTTTTAAAGATGCAAGTGCTTTACTCTCACTTTCCCTTGTCTCTTTCACAACCCTGTCAAGTGTATCTATCACATTTTGTGCTTCAAGTGCTACCGTCTCTGATGCAGTTAGCATCTCTTTTGTCTCATCGAGCTGCTTCTGCAGATCTGCAATGACTTTATCTTTACTCTCTAACTGTAGAGCCACTTCTGATCGAATACGTGCTTCTGCATCCTGATTTAACTGCAAAGAGTGTAAGAAAGCCTCTACCAACTCATTTGCTTTCATTTGAAAGTTGGAAATTTCCGTTTCTCGATCTGGAATTGCATTTTTAGCCTGTTCCATTTCATAAGCATCTACCAGCATCTTCAATGCTCCGTCTTGTGTTAAATTCATTTCATCCTGAAGTTCTTTAAAACGTCCCATAACATCATTTGTGATTCTAAAGCTTCGTACACTTGCCTGTTCCTTTTTTACTTCCTCTGCCATGCTTGTATCTCCTTTCAACTAATTACAGTGTTATGTATTGTATTCTATATTTTTATTATACACTCACGGCCTTGATTTTTCAAGTACATTGTAATACATTACATAGTAATATACAGTAATACTTTAAAAAGACGCCCTTTCGTGGGCGTCCTCATCTATATGACAAATATGTGTTTTTCTCTTAAATCTGCATACAATTCTGACACAATTCCATTTTCTGGTCGACTGCAGTACACCGATCAGCTTGGATCCGGATTTGTTTTGCAGCTGTTTTGGCAAATTGTGTATTCAATTCAATGTGTAATACCATGAGATACAAAAATCATGCAAAACGTAAAAAAAACTGCCAGAATCGCAACAGGGCGCGTCACAGGAGCATTCCCATAAAAGCCAAAATCCCGATTGTGAAGCCTCACATGAATTTATTCATGTGCTTCCAACACGGAAAATTTGCGTTTTCCGCATGTCTCCTCTAGGGAGACAGAATACCTTTCCATCATACGGTCTAAACTCAGTGTTCTGGCGAGCATTACGCTGTCAGTTCCGCATTCAGACTAATAAGCGTGGATAAGGTGCAGGTGCTTCTCTTAGTACACTGAGGAACTTTTGCCTCAATAACCAACCTCTCCCTTTCGGGCAAGGATTTTAAAATCTCCCTAATAAAATACCGAGCTCCAATATTGTAACTGGCGTTTAAATCACAATGATACGTCTTTCCATTTGGAAACACACAGATGGAGTAATTGTATTTCTCTTTTCCATCCTGCCTATAAGTTCCACGCTCCACACTGCCAGAACCATCAAAGGCCAAGGCAGAAGTGTTCCATGCATTGACATGGGAAATACGCATCGCTAGACGATGTGCCTTGTCTGTAACCATGCGCTGGATGGAACATGCTTTCCACAGATGAAGTTTTTGTTTCTTAGAACCACGTTTCTTTCCGTTTAGCTCTAAATGTTCAAAGACAATCACATCAGTATTGTAAAGTATTGCGATATCTATGATAAATGTTGCGGTTTTCACCGCAATGTCTTGATTGATTCCCTTGGCTCTCTCCCATAACCGAGGCATTTTTCCTGCCCCATGCTGCTGTGCCTTCTTGATGCGGTTGATGGCATGCTGTAAGGAGTCTGTTTCCTTTGGCAGTTTACAAAAATGCCTGCCGTAGATAGTGCCCCGGCTGTCCATCACCGAACAAACACATGGAGAATTCACCCCAAGATCTACCGTCAGAATCCGTCTTTCGTGGATTCCTGTATCATTTAATGTTTGAGTTTCCGTAAACACAAAATCCAGATACCATTCTTTCCCTCTTTTCCGAAGCGTCGGAACGCATGCAGTGCGCCCCTTGCAATGATGCTGGATGTAATCCATGTCCGATTTTCGAAGTTCTACATCAATCCAGTCCCAAGTGTTGCGAACCCATACTTTTAACTGTGCATGATAAGTACCAGTCTGCCGAAACATATTTCCACGATATAAGGCAGGATATGTATATCCTGCTTTTTGTAAAGATGGTGCCTTTCCTTTCGGATCATCCTCCCAATTCGCCAGATTGCTTTTGTAAGAAGATACTTTCCCGTTTGCTTCATTGATTGCTGCTCTGCGGAGCAAACTTGGAAATTTATAAAAATCCTTCCCAAAATCATGGATTGGTTCTGGATTCTCTTTCGTTTTGATTGTAAGTCTCTCCATCATAGATAGTCTCGCTTTTGCACCCTTTTCTTGAGACAATTCATCCCAATGTTCCAATGCAACAGTGAGAAAGAAATCAACAGCCCTGCGGTAAAGAGATATCGTGTCCTTGAATATATAATTGTAATGTTTGATTTTTACACGGTATGAACTAATAAGCTTCATCAAGAACCCCTCCTCTTTTCATAGACTGTACTATTTCAACTTTTGCGATTGAATGTAAATTGGAATCTTTTCCTCCATATTTTCAGATACCTTTGCCACAAAATAGGAGGGGTTCCAAAGATGCCACCCCACAGTATACTCTTTATTTTCGGATGTGCCAAAAATAAAGAGTATGCTATATTTCCATCTAATACCTTGATTGCATCTGATAAACGAGTCTGTGGCTTGCAGTCTGCGAGAATATGAATATAATCCGGCATGATTTCCATCTGTAGTCTTATATATTTCTTATAAACCTCTATTTTTTAACACCATTCATTTTTTCTCTTAGAATAGAGTTTACAAAATTGGTCATTGTAATACCATTTCGGCGAGCCGATTTTTGAATCCATTCATGAATGTCCGGTTCGAAAGCCATATTTATTCTTGGCATTTTACATCCCTTTCTCCCTTGTGTTCCTCTTGTACTTCTTATGTTAACTTCTTGTACATATTGTGCTTCTTGTGTATCTTTTTCATATTGATCATTAAAATCAAATCCCTCTGCAACTCCAAAACGAGAATCTTTATTTCTTGCCATTTATTTTTCTCCTATCAATTCATCCACAAAATTTCTGTAGTCTTGTGCTGTTGTACTATTGGAATCATATTTAATGAGTGTAGTACAGGTAGCCTGAGCTTCTCGTGCTTTTGTGCTTTCTCTTATAGTTGTTGTAAATAACCTAGTATGCATTTTTTCTGCAATCTCTTCTAAACTCTCTTTTACTTCTTTACTCAAAAGTGTACGCTTATTATATTTCACAAGCAATAATCCTGCCACCTTTAGATTCGGATTTTGCCTTTTTTTTGTTGCATTGATCGTATTATTAAGTTCTGATAGTCCCTGCACACTATACCGATCTGCTGTCAATGGAATAACCACTTCATCTGCAGCAACAAGACAATTTTGCAATAAAGAATTCATGCTAGGAGCTGTATCTATCACCACATAATCATATCCATTCAATTCATCCAAGGCATCCTTTAAGCGAAATACACCATTAGCTCTATCCGCATCCAAAATTGAATCAGCTCTTCTAAGAAGCGGATCAGAAGCAACAATGTCACCCATCTCTGTATGCTGTATGGCTTCATATAATTTTATTCTATCATCATCGAGTAATACATCATAAAGAGTTGCTGTATCTTTTATCTTAGCTCGATATGTATCACTACTGTTACATTGAACATCTGTGTCTATTAGCAATGTTTTAAAACCTTTTTCTGCCAAAATTGAAGCTAATGCAGTAGATGTTGTTGTCTTTCCAATACCACCCTTCTGATTTGCTATAACAATTGTTTTCATACGCCATCTCCTTGTACTTGTTGTGTATACTTCTTGTACTTATTGTACCTGTTGTGTGTCATTCTGTCAAGGGTACGTATAAAATTTTAGAAATATTCTTGATATGCAATAGCTTTATGACATAAGCTACTAGAGAATGTACTCTGGAAAGCAGTCGTTGAAAATGCAGCAATTCCTAACCGCGCTACCGCTTGGTACTAACGCTCTCCATGATGACCACGCCCTAAAGGGCTAACACCCATCATTCCGTTTGTTTCCAGATTCATCTCGGTTTTACTTTCATTCAATACATATATTTTACTGTAAACTTTTGAGATTTTTATTAACCTCCCGGGTTGCGCTATTCACGCCGAAGCGGAGCAGGACAACGGCTGGAGTATCAGGACAGAGTTTCCCTATGGTTTCAAATAAGAAAACTCTGTCCACTCTTCCCGATCACGCCTCGCCTCGCAGGTATCCGTATGGATGTAGAGCAGTCCTTTCTACCGAGTGTCGCTACTTTCGCTCGCAACATAGCTTTAATAGTTAATTCCTCTCTCCTGAGAGCCACGCCCAAACTACGCACTGTTTCCGGTGCTTACTATATTCCGCCTCTGCATCCATAGATGCAGGTGCCGTGGTCTGATGTACCCAAATTTATCTGGCTCATCATTGTCCCCCGTCCGCTGCTTTTAACCAATGTACCGGATTGCTCCGGGTTAGGCTTCTCGAGGTCTTGCTTGGACTTTCGACCCCTTTGGTATTGCTGCCATGGTAGATTCATAGCAGCCACCCCGCTGACTTTTTGCTTTGGCTCAGCGACACCCTACTGTTTTTATAGTGGTTTCTTGGCAATGTCCACTACCATAAAAATGGCTGACTTTAATACACCTACACAACCCTTTTTTTAAAAATTAGTGTAGCTGTCTTGTCCTATATTCGATTAAATTTATGTAAAAGCCTTATTTTATAGGCATTTACGGCAATAAAAAAGCGTGTTGTTCTGGGTATGGTCCATTCCAACACGCAATATATTTCTTGACATTTTAGATACATTATGGTACTATGTCCTTGATTGGAAAAGGTTTTTCCCATAATGGGGTTTTATCCTACTGCGGTATATTGTTCATACCAAAGTTATCCGGATTTTGGCGAATCCAAAAAACTTATTTTGTTTTTATGAGAGCAGGTCTGTAAAGACTTGCTCTTTTTGTCTAAAGTGAGTATACCAGAGTGCATAAAAAAAATCAAACTATTTTTTTGTCCAAGATACATTGTATCATCAATTTACACTATGTATTTCGGACATGATCTATCAACGCAGTTGATCAGAGAACTCGTGAAATGTCTGATAGTTTATCTTTCCCTACCAAACTCTCCCTATTTGCGTTCCGTTCAGGAACATATCGTTGAAAATCAGCACATCTCAACTATATGTTCCCAAACAGTTCATCGAAACTAATTTTCACACACGAAAAACAAGAAAGAGCCAATTTATCTTTATTTTCTTCTGTAATGGTGTCAAGAAGGTAATATTTCAATTTTCCAGTGTCATTTCGGTTCAGTGTATAAATTTCAACCCGTCTCTTTCTCCAGTCTGCAAACCAGCACTCCTTGACTTCCTTTTGCCTGTAAATCTCCATTTTCTCTGTACGGTCATATTCTTCCGTTTCCGGAGAAAGAACTTCCAGTACAAATTTCGGAACATCCAAAAGAAAATAACTTTCTTTTTCATACGCACGGCAGTTGATAGACGCATCTGGAACCACAATCTTTTTCTTTCCCTCTATGTTCCACTTATACTGTACATTGTTTAAATAAGCTCGATAACCACTCTCTTTTAACTGTCCGTGTACAGTAGAAACAAAATTTGTGATAACTTCTGAATGTTCTACTAACCCTAAAATCTCCATATCTCCTCGACTCCTTTTTTCATCATTTCAAACAATTTACTTGTTACTCACGCAGTGGATCAGAAAACAGAGGAACAGAAGTTGTGTATTTTCAAGGTACAACTTCCGCTCTGCAGATGGAAGTTGTCTGACTTTTACCGTTCATGTGAAAAGCCGTCCTGTCTGGATTTTTCCTGTTTTTGAACCATGCCTTTTCTTTCTGCCTGTTCTTTTTTGGTTTTATCCAACTTTTTATCTATATCATCCACTCTGTGTTTCCACCTCTTCTCATTCATCTTGTTTCTTTCTGCTTGTTGGCGGATTTCTTGTTTCTTCCACTGAACATGCTCTCCCACTCTTTTTATTCTCTCGTCGGCGTTAATAACTCCATACTCCCTCTGGATTCCGTATTTTGCCAGCTCATTTTCAATTCCATTCAACTTTTGTCTGGTTCTCTCCGTTTCCTCTTTGCACTCTTTTTTCTTCTTGCGCTCAAAAAAGCTGCATCTACTCTCCTCGCTTACCGCCTTATCATACGATTGGTACGCTTGCTTATACTCTTGGTATAACCTATCAAGCGTTCGCTCTTCTTCTGTCACAATCGGTTCGGCTTTCACCTGTTCCTGTGTTTTTGGTTTTACCGGCTCATTAACCTTTGGTGCAGGAACTGGTTTTCTTGATTGAGCTTGTTGTTCTCTCTGTTGAGATTCTCGTTCTCTCCATTCAGCCTGTCGTTCTCCGCATTGAGTTTCTCTATCTCCGCTCTGAGCTTTCCGTTCTCTGTACTGAGTTTCTCGTTCTCCTCTTGCATCTCCTGCCAACTCTGATACAGGTCTTGCATCACGGCTTGCATCTCTTCCAACTCTTGCTCTAAGGTCATTTCGGATTCGTCGAATTTCTCCATTGATTTTCCTCACTTTCTCTTTCACTTTTGATGTGATGTTTTCTCGGCTTTCTTGGAGCTTTGCTACCGTCTTTTGTAAAGAGTTGTATTCTTTGATTTGGCGGTTGATTTCGCAGCGGTCGGAGACCGCTCCCTCTCGCTCCATTTTTCTTGCCTTGTGCCCCTCATGGATAGTTGGTGTTTGGTCTATGCCTTGCCTGGCATAGCTCCTGTGGTCGATTTTCTGCTCTTGTGACAGATACTTGTTGCACTCTTCCGCCCACGCTTTTCTCCACTCTTCTGCTTTGTTCCTGTCATTCCAGTTATTCGCCTTTACCGTTTCTCTTTTCCAAACAAACTCAATTCCTTTTGTTCCACGGTCTCTGATTTTCTGTTGTCCTGTCTTCGGGTCTATTACTGGGATTCTCTCTCCATTTTCATCACGCGCAAGCACTTTCTTCTCTTTTGTATCCCACTTTCCATTTTCCTTGATTCCTCTTGTAGTTAGCATGATATGTGCATGAGGGTTTCCGTCTCCTTTATCATGGATTGCGAAGTCTGCACACATTCCCTCTTTGGCAAAGTTATTCTGCACATATTCTCTCACACATTGTACCTGTTGTTCCCTTGACATTTCTCTCGGAAGTCCAACTTCAATTTCTCTTGCTAACTGTGCATTGTTCTGCTTTTCTGCTTTCTGAACTTCATTCCACAGGATTTCCCGATTCTGATATTCCACTGGTGCATGGTTCGGCAACATGACCTCGTTATATACCACGCCACTTTTTCTTGTATAGTCGTGTGTCATTCCTGTTTCTTTATCTTCCAGTTTTTCACCAGCTCGATAAGCAGAACTTCCGACCGCACTTCTTCCACCGCTCCTTCCTATAATCTTAATACTGCAATGATATATCGCCATGTTTGCCACCACCTTTCTATATGATATAAGCTGTCTGCAAGACCGCCCACTGCGTAGGTGTCTGCATGAAATGCCCCTCGGAGAGCGTGCTTATAGATGGGGATTCCCCGTCTATAAGTGCGCCCTTACTCTCTTCGTTCGCCGGGATTTGTTAAATCTCAGTATATCAATTATTGCACTACTTCGCAAGAATATGTTATAATTTGGATATAGAATTGCAGAAGGAGAGGATAAACTATGGCAACAACGAAAACAACACAGGAACGCATAAAAGAACTTGATATGAAACTTGAGCAAATCAAAGCCCAAAAAAAGCAACTTGCTAACAGAGCAAAAGCTGAGGAACGAAAGGCAAGGACAAAAAGATTGATTTCCATAGGTGCGGAAGTAGAACATTTTGCTGGTTGTGAAATTCAAGATTTAGACGCTTTTAAAGAGTACCTTGCAAAATACGCATATGCTATCGCAAATACCCAGAAAAATTGTGGTGCGGTAACAGCACCTAACCATAACGAATAGGCGGTGATTCGTTATGCAAATTGCAGGATTTATATTACAGTCATTAAAGCTAATCGGAAAGGTTTTACTCTTTTTCGGATTTGCATGGTTTCTGATTCCGATTGGACTAGCAGAGCTGGTAATGAGAATTACCGGCATACCTTTTTTCTCTGGCGAACTAAATCCAGTCCTATTCTTTTTAATCAATGATGTTGCGTTTTATATGGCTTGTGTACTTGCGGTATTAACCACGATTCAGAACATCATCCGCACCGTCAACAAAGACCGCACATTCAGTATTTACCGCTGGATTTTTGCGTTTGGCAAGAAAAGGGAAAAAGGGACGGTCGCAAAGGTTGATAACATCCATATTGCTTCTCATAGACACAAGGAAGTATCTGGCTTTGTCTTTGGCAAGGATAAAGATAACGGCAAATACATCACTAAATCAGAGGAAACAGACGGACACATCCTTGTGATCGGCGGTGCTGGATTTGGTAAGACTAGCGGTATT
>PPYF01028776.1_pt1 | contig 10725 bp, 10 predicted proteins | sample 1559871 | NCBI WGS metagenome assembly PPYF01 (sample SAMN08240021, study PRJNA423297) | Human gut metagenome, whole genome shotgun sequencing project.
TCTTATAGTAGTATAATTTTATTATATAGATATTTAAAATTCCTATTTTTAATATTTTTTTATTCTACAAAAGAAAGGGCTGTATGAAATTAATTGTTTAATTTCGTAACAGCCCCTTTACTATCTATTATAATTTTAAGCCAACTTCTAAACCTTCTTTAGTTGCTGGAATAGCGCCACCTGCTTGTTTAGCACCACCAATGACATAGACTTCCTTACAATATTTTTTAGCAATTTCTTCTAATGGATTATATGATTTATAACCAAAAGCAGAGATAACTTGTACAGCTGGAATCGAAACTGTATTTCCACTTGCATCTTCTCCAATAACAGCAGTTTCTGTAATTTCTTTAACTTTAAATTGTGTTTTTACTTTAATACCTGCTTTTTGGATCATTTCTAATAGACATACTTTTGTCATGATCATCATATCATTTAAAATATCAGGTTGCATTTCTAACAATGTCACATCATGATTTTTTTCAGCTAGATAGTGAGCTGTTTCACCACCAACTTCTCCCCCACCACAAACAACAATAGGACCGTTAGAAATATCATATTTACCAAGTAGCATATCTTCTGCAGTAAATACATTTTTACCATCAATACCTTTAATTGGTGGAACCATTGGTTTAGCCCCTGTTGCAAGAATAATAGCATCTGGTTTAATTTCTTGAATCATTTCTTCACTTACTTCACTATTTAAATGTACAGGAACATTAAGAGCTTCTAAATTAGCACGATAAGAAGAAGTTGTAGTAGATAATTCACCTTTTCCAATTGGATATGCAGCTGATCTAAATTGACCACCTAAATGACTACTTGCTTCATATAAAGAAACATCATGACCTTTAATGGCTGCTGTTCGAGCAGCTACTAAACCTGCTGGTCCTCCACCAATGACCATTACTTTTTTAGGTTGAGTCGTTTTTGTTAAATCTGTTTCATATTCACGCCCTACTCTTGGATTAACTAAACAAGTGACACATCCTCCTGTTAATAATGGACCTTCACATCCTTGAAGGCATCCAATACAATAATTAATTTGATCAAATTTTCCTTCTTTAGCTTTTACTGGTAAATAAGGATCTGCTAAAGAACCTCTAGCCATTCCTACAAAATCACATTTATCCATTTCTAGTAAAATATCAGCCATTCCCGGTTCATTAATACGATTAGCTAAAATAACAGGAATTTTAACGACCTTTTTAACATTAGCAGCAGCTTCCATATTTAATGCATGTTTAGTAAACATTGGTGCAATAATTTGATCAATTGGTGCTGCAGCATAAACTCCATTTGAAACATGAATTGCATCAAAACCAACTTCTTCTAAATGTCTTGCAAGTTGATATGTTTCAGCTTCTGTACGTCCTCCTTGAACATATTCATTAGCTGAAATACGTACTTGAATTGGAAAATCTCCTACTTCTTTTCTCATAGCAGCAATAATTTCATCAACAATTCTTACTCGATTATCAAAACATCCACCATATTGATCTACTCTTTTATTGACATAAGATGATAAAAATTCAGCTAATAAATAACCATGAGCACAATGTAATTCAATTCCATCAAAACCAGATTCTTTACATCTTCTTGCTGCTTGACCAAAATCTTCAACAAGTGTATGAATTTCTTCAACAGTCATTTCTCTTGCTAAATCCATACAAATAGGATCTTTTGTTCCTGAAGGTGCTAATGGTTGAACATTACCATTAACCGCATGTGAGCTTTGTCTTCCTGGATGATACATTTGACAGAAGATCTTAGAACCATGTTCATGTACACGACGTGTTAATTCTTTATTTAAAGCAACATGTTCATCTTTATAAAATCCTGGAATATATTGATATCCCTTTCCATGAGGTGTAACACTATAATCTTCAGTAATAATCATACCCCATCCACCTTTTGCTTTTTCTTCGATATAGGCCATATATCTATCTGTTAAAAAGCCATCTTCATCACAATAATTTGTAACCATTGCTGGTACGACCAATCTATTTGGGATCGTACAATTTCCTACTTTCATAGGTGTAAATAATTTTGTTATCATTCCTCTTTCCTCCTTGTAACCACTTATAGTATATGCCTTGAAAGCATTACAAGGTCAAGTGCTTGTGAAATAATACACAAATAAGTAAAATAGCTTAAAAAACACAAAAAAACATTGAAATGATTTCAATGTTTTAAAGCAATTGGTATCTGTATTTCCATAATCCTTTGAAAATTTTCTCCTTCATAACCCCTACCTACAATAATTCCTCTAGGAATTCCTACTATTTGATATTCATCTTTGATTTCATTTAATATATTTTCTAATTGATTTCTATTAAAACAACCTATTTCACCCATATCAATCATCGTACATAGACATAATTGCTTCTTTAAATACTTTTCATCTTTAAAAGAAAGCTGAAGTGATTCTATGTATCTCTCTTCCATTCCATACCACCAAGTTTCTTTCCCTTTTTCAAATAAAACCATAGATTCCACATAAACCATTCTTTCCTTGGAAAAAAGCAAATTTCTATTTTCAATAGATATTTGTAATTTATCATAGTCATCACCTTTTCCATTAGTTAGAAACACAAGTTGATATGCAGGAACATTTTTGACCCAATATTTTCCTAAATTAAATTTACATGTTTCGATTCTTTCTGCTAATTCTTTAACACGTTCTTTCAATAAAATTTTTTTAATAATATCTTGATCTATTTCTTGATAATATTGATACAAATGTTGTGCATAGTTTTCTAAATAATGTTCATTTAATAATTCAGAGATATCTTTGATTCCAAAATGAATTGATTGATAGCGAATAATTTCCATTAATAAAAAAACATCCATGACTGAATATGTACGATAATTATTATCTTCTTTCCTTGATGGTTTTAAAATACCTTGTTTTTCATAATAACGAATCATTTCTTTTGAAATATTCAATATTTTAGATACTTCACCTATTTTATATTCCATACGCAATTCCTCTTTCCATTTATATTATTGTATCATAAAAAAATATTCAATAAGCAATAATTGCTTATTGAATAATCTATTGTTTTAAAAATGGCGGTACTAATGAGATTCGAACTCATGATCTTACGTTCCGGAGACGTACGCTTTATCCAGCTAAGCTATAGCACCAGCAAATATATTCTATCATATTAGAGATAAATAATGTATCAAATATAGTATTTTAAATCAATATTTGTTAGAATGTCATCCATGGGGTGAGGTTATGAAAAAAGGAATTATTATTACATTATTAGGTGGTACATTTTGGGGTATTTCAGGAACCATGGGACAGTTTCTGTTTCAAACTTATCATTTAAATACAATGTGGCTTACAACATTGCGTATGATCTTTGCGGGAATCATTCTATTAAGTGTTTGTTTTATCAAAGATACAAAAAAGACATTACGTATTTGGAATAATAAAAATGATATCTTTCAACTTATTTTGTTTGCACTATTAGGATTAATGTTTTGCCAATATTCCTATATGACAGCAATCTATTATTCAAACAGTTCAACCGCAGCTATACTACAATACTTGAATCCAATCTTTATTATGTTCTATACATGTCTTGTTTGTAAAAGACTTCCTTATAAAAAAGAACTTCTTTGTGTTGTTTTAGCTTTTGGTGGAACCTTCATTCTAGCAACACATGGAAATATTCATGAAATGATCTTATCTTTTGAAGGATTGTTTTGGGGAGTGATGGCAGGATTGGCTGCTTCGTTTTATTCATTGCTTCCTCGACATATCATGAATAAATACGGCAGTTTGATCCCTACAGGCTATGCCATGATTATAGGTGGCGTCGTATTAGGAATAATTGGACGTGTTTGGAATATCTCTGTTTCTTTAGATATCTATGGCTATTTAGCAATGGCAGGAATTATTGTTATCGGAACTGTTTTAGCTTTTTCAATGTATCTTATAGGAGTCAATCTTATTGGACCTATGAGAGCTTCATTAATTGCTGCAGTTGAACCATTAAGTGCAACGATTTGCATGTGTTTATGGTTACATTCTCCTTTTACATTAATGGATGTATTAGGTTTTATTATGGTTATGTCAACAATCTTCATATTATCTTATAAAAAGAAAGCATCATAAAAATGACATAAAGTATTTAACTTTATGCCATTTTTTATGATTTAAAATATTTTTCTATTTCTAAAACTTCATCTTCAGAAACTTTTAACAATTCAACCGCTTTTGAAAATGAAATACTTAAGCTATTCATCAAATCTGTAATCAGTTCAATATTTTTCTTTTTTGTCCTTGTACTAATCCTTTTTCTATATTTTCTCTCGCTATCATTTCTCCTAAATTACACATCTTTTTTACCTCCTTCTCTATTTCTTCAAATCCATATTCTTTCATGATCTCTTTCTTTTTCAAAAGATCATATGTATTATTTAAAAAGATGACTAACGGTGCCTTGAACCAATCACTACCTTCATACTTATCTTTGATATCATGATCTTTATTTAAGAATATCATAATCTGTTCGCCTTTATCATAACTTTCTAACCTTTCAATAGCACTTCCACTGATATTTTCTAATTTAGAACTTATTCGATTAACATGTCCATCTCTTTTTTTAGCTGCCTGTGGCAGTATCCATATGACATAGGCTTTTTTCATCCCATCATAATTTCGATAATCCTATTCTTTACCATTTTGACTGGTAATTATTCTTGAAAGATAATCATTTCCTCTTGTAAGCAAAGTATAGCCAGGATTCTCTACATTTTGTATTTCTACATCTAGTTAGATTCTTTTCATTGTTCCATCAACTTGTGACAGATTGATATAACAGAAATAATCAAATTCTACTTTTCAATGATGAGGTATATCAATAACATTATTGAGTTGTTGAAAATAATAATTTCCTTCCTGATCTTTCTTTTAATAATTTCAATGATTTCTTCTAAAGATACATCCTTAGCTTCTTTAACAAAGCCTTTGGTGATTCTTCCTAAAGTTTCTGGATGTCCTAATATTCTTTTACAGAGTTTATCGAGCATGATAATATGATCATTTGATGTAATTTCTAGTACTTGGTCCATTTAATTTATCCCTCCTATTATTATATAGACAATTTTTTGACGTTTTTTTTTAAAAAAAGAAAAACTTTCAAAGCTTTTACTTTGAAAGTTAAATCAAATCTAAATCTTTTAAAATATGAAGTCCTTCTTGAATAGCACCATTTCCACCTGTTTTAGTAAGTGTATAGGTTGCTGCTTCTTTAGCCTCTTTACATCCATTAGCTGGTGTAAAACTATAAGGGAATCCTTTTAACATACATACATCATTTAAACCATCTCCAAAAGTTGCCACTTCATCAAGATTTAAGCCTTTTAATTTTAAAACTTCTCTTAACATAATTCCTTTATCATAATCATCACAAGTAATTTCAATATTATCTTCATATGATGAAGAAATGTTTAAATGAGGTATACAATCTAAACGTTCTCTTACGCCCTTTGCTTCTTCAGGATTTAAATGTCTAGCATCTACTTTTAAAGGAAGTGCTCCTTGTTGATAAATTTCATCAATTGAAGAAACCGAGGTACAATCATTTAAATATCCCCATCTTCTAAAGAATGTCGTATTTGGAAGGTCTTCTAAAGTAATGCCCTCACGACCTTTCATTAATAATTTAACATGTAAGTCCCAATAACTTTCAAAATCTGTTAAAATATATTTTCCTTTTGTTGTATGAATAGAAATATGATAATTATGTTTTTGTAAAATAGGAATCATCTTTCTAAAAGCATCTTCATCCATTGGATGCACAATATTTTTAGTTCCTTCAATATTTCGATATTGTGTCCCATTATTAATAATCAAATCTCCATCTACATGAGACTTTTCAATCATATCAAGCATCATATTCATATCTCTTCCAGATGCAAACATAAACTCGATACCCTTTTCTTTATAAAAATCAATCTCCTTAATATCATCATCATAAAAATGATTATCTCTATCAATACTTGTTCCATCCACATCTAATACAACTAATTTAATCATTCTAATTCCCTCTATTTTCCAAATCTATCTTTTAATTTATCAAACAAACTTTGTGAAATACCAAATTTTTTACACATATCTTGAACATATTGATCGACTTCTTCATTAGACATATTCTTAAGTCTTTCTTCATCAATACCTAAGTTTTCCATTGTTGATTTCATTTGATCATACATTCCTGTATCACCATTTTGATAATTACTCATCATTTCATCGACCCAACGCTTTGCTCCTTCTAATTGTTGGTTTTCTTGACTATCTTGTTGATCAAAGAAACTTTGTGCTTCATTTAAAGCATCAATTTCATCACTATCCAATCCTAAACTTTCAAAGAAATCTAAACAATAACGACATAAAGAACGACATTCATCTTGATAATCTAAATCTTTAAGTTCTTTTGCCATTTCTAATTCATGTTCAATATCTTTAATTTGTTGGAAGTGTTGTTCGTTAAGTTCTAAACCTTCATAAACATCTTCTTTTAAATCATTTAAAACAATTGGTACAAAGTATTCTACTTTTTCATAAGCTGACATTTCATAATGAACAGGCATTTCTAAAATTTCACTTAAACATTCAATAAATCCTTTTAAATTTAAATATTTATTTTTAAAAACAAAAGTATTTGCTTTTGTTTTGATTTTCGCATAAAAATCAAAACCTTCTTCTTTTTTTACTAGTACTAATTCTTCTATATCTTCATATAAAAAGGAATGAGGCTCTTTAAAACAAAAATAAACACCTTGATCTGTAAAAATCATTCCTTGACTACCATCATCGCTGGCATCAACAAATCCAAGTACTTGATAATCTGTGGTACTTCCATATAAATAAAGTGCTTTAGAGATTTGTGACGGTATATTTTGTTGATTGTAAAATGTTGCTTCATTTACAATATTTTCATCTAAGTTTTCTAATATGATTTCTTTTTCCATTTTTATCACCTTCTAATACTTTACTATAAATTTGAATGAATGCAAAGAAAAAATCCTTAATTGCTTAAGGATTTTGAATACATTTTCTTACTTGTAAAAAATGCGACAACTAAAATAACAAAAGTGATATCAAAAGGACTGTTATAAAATAAGATTGAAATCAATAATGATATAACAATACTTACTATTTCAATGATAAAAGGTTGAAATGAAACTTGATATCGTTTAATCAATTGTCTTTGATTTAAAAGCTGCTTAACACTTATAACAAGCATAATGACTGCTACTAATAAATCAATATAATAATTAATTAAATAATGATTTCCTACCAATTCTTTAACAAAAAGAAGCACAATATATATACACATGGTAAGTAATATTCCAGACATTTCATATTTATTAGAATCTCTTTGTTTTAATTGATTGATTTTTTCTTTGTAATTTATTTTTCTATCTATTTGATCAACAAATGCTTGACTTCCTTTAGTCATCACTTGTTGAACTGTTTTTCCTTGATCTTGAAAAGATTTCATTTGATCAAGAATTTCAGAAAGTAAAATATTTGTCTTTAAAACATCTTTTCGTTTTTTAAACAAGCATTTTTCAATTTCTTGATAACATTTAAAATAATCATCATTTAAACTTTTTACTTTAACACTATTTTCAAAATATAAATCATACTTCTTTTCTTTCATCTTAATCTACCTTTAACGAATGACTATTTACTTCGCTAATATGACTATTAAAGAACTCTGTCATGACTTGAATCATATAATAAGTATCTTTAATACCAGCAGTTTCATATGTAGAGTGCATTGCAAGTTGTGGTAAACCGATATCTACACTATTCATAGAAACTTGTGCCATTGCGATATTTCCTAAAGTACTTCCTCCCGCTTCATCTGAACGATTTGCGAAGAATTGTACAGGTACATTGGCTTTTTTACATAAATCTTTAAATACTGCAACACTTACCGCATCGCTTGTATATTTTTGACCTGCGTGAGATTTTACAACAATTCCTTCATTCATATAAACACAGTTTGTTGCGTCTGTTTTTTGTGGATGATGTGGATGAACTGCATGTGCATTATCAGCAGATAACATAAAACTTGAAGCAATTGCACAATAGAAATCTTCTTCTGTTTTTCCAAGTGCACTGTTAGCACGTTTTAAAACATCATATAAAAGTGTTGAAGCAGCTCCTTGTTTTGTTCCTGAACCAACTTCTTCGTTATCAAAGCAAGCTAATACATCAATTGATTGATCATTTCCACCAGCTAAGAATCCTTTTAATGAAGTAAAAGCACATTGTAAATCATCTAAATGTTGGCTTGAAATAAATTCATCGTTAGCTCCCCAGATAGATGGCGCTGTACGATTATATAGATATAAATCACTACCATAAATATCTTCTACTTGAACTCCTGCTTCTTTAGCAACGAGTTTCATAAAGTCACCTGGTTTACAATCAGCCCCGCCAAATAAAGGAAGCATATCAATTTGTTTATTATATGCATAACCATCATTGACCGCTCTGTTCATATGAATAGCCATATTTGGAATTAAAACTAAATCACGATCAATATTAATTAATTGTGTTTTTAATTCATTTCCATCTTTAACTAATAAACGTCCAGCTACAGATAATGGTTTATCAAACCAAGTTGAACAAATCATTCCTCCATAACCTTCTGTATTTAATTGTGTGTATTTACCCTTTACTTCTAATTCAGCATTTTCTTTTAATTTGAAAGTTGGGCAATCACTATGTGAAGCAGCAACATTAAAACTATAATTTTCTAAATTGCTTCCGACCTTTAAAGCAATAATACTTGAATTATTACGAGTAACATAATATTTTCCACCTGGAGCCATTTTCCAAGGTTTTCCCTCTAATAATTCAACAAATCCATCTTTGTTTAATTCTTTTTTAATGTTTTCAACAGCATGGAATGCTGTAGGACTTTTTTGTAAAAAATCTAATAATTCTTCTGAAATTCCCCTATACATTTTCTAACACCTCTTCTATATTTTATCACAATTATTCTGTAATAGCGTTGGCTTTTTCTCTTTTAGCAATAGCTGGTAAAATTAATCCTAACGCAGTTAAAACAACAGGAGTAATAATATTTAAAGCCATTGTAAATAAGTCAGTTGAGTAAACACCCATGATACAACATGCAGCTGTTACAAAAAGACACCATCCACCAAAGAATAAAGCAATTGGTTGACACTTAACAAAACGGTAATCAGCTGGAATCTTATCATAAGCTTTTCTTAAACCAATATAAGCTAAGAATACCCAAATATAACGCATTGGCATACATACAGAATTTAATTTATTTAATTGTGCTAACACTCCGGCAGCACCTTTTCCACCAATGATTTGAATTAAAATGATACTTCCTGATAAAACAACAACCATTTTAATCCCATTAACATAAGCCCCATATTTGTTTTGTTTTAATAATTTAGATGGAATGAATTGTCTTGCATCTTCATTATCTAATAACATTCTAAGTGGTGCATCAATACTTAATACTAATGTTGAAAATTGCCCAATCATATTACATAATGCGTAAATAATTAGTAATGCATCTCCCATATGATAGTATTGACCTAATTTTTGGAATGACCAGTAAGCACCATTTGATACATATGAATTGAATGATTCTGGTGTTGCATTGATTACAGTTGGATCAAACATCATACCCATAGCAAATGTACCTAAAATAGCACATACCATAACCATGATTGCAAGTGCAATCATCCCTTTTGGGAATCCTTTTGAAGGATTTTCTACTTTATTTACATAAGGTGAAATTTTTTCACACCCACCAACTGCAAATACCAAAATAGAAAGTGATGTAAAATAATTGACATTAAATTGTGGAACAATTTTGTCAAAACTAAAATCTAATGATAAATATCCCCCATTTGGATTAATTGCTGGTGCAGCAAACATCATTAAGATATATAAGATTGACATAACGAACATACTTGTTCCTGCAACTGTTGCTAATTGTTTAAGTGGGTTTAACCCTCTACTAGCAAACCAACAGAAAAATAAGAATACTGCAAGTGTAGCAAGTTGCACATATAATGTTGGAAGTGAATCATAAACTTCAGCATTTCTAAAAATTGCCCAGCTTAATGCTTTTAAACCTCCACTACCTTTACTTGCAATATAAGTAATGTGACATGCCCAATATGTCCATCCAGCATAGTATGCAAGTTTAGGACCAAATGTTTCATGTACCCAAGAACTTACTCCTCCACCAGAATTTTTAAACGCAGACCCTAGTTCTCCCACCATTAAAGCGTAAGGAACAAAATAAAGTGCGAACATTAATACCCAACTAAAAACTACTTGGATACCATTGAAGTAGATAAAGCCATTTAAAACGTTTCCAAATCCCCAAACAGTAGAAAACGCCATGAAAGCTAAACCATACCACTTGATTTTTTTTGAATCTTCCATGATTTTACCTCCGTATTTTTTGAATAACTTAGGTCGTTTATTCTTAAATAAAATACAAACATTGTACTTCACAATAAACAATTATATCGTATTATGTCGATAAATGCTATATATTTTATTTCATTGTGCTCTTTTTTAGACATTTATCCGTAAATTGTCTAAAAAAGCATACATTTATCCCAAAATATAATATTCTATTTTTATCATCAATAAACTTTTATTATTATTCATTTCTATTTAACACCAAATAT
>PPYF01370959.1_pt1 | contig 10725 bp, 9 predicted proteins | sample 1559871 | NCBI WGS metagenome assembly PPYF01 (sample SAMN08240021, study PRJNA423297) | Human gut metagenome, whole genome shotgun sequencing project.
AATCTGAATTTCATCACCTAGTATAAAATTAATTCACAATAGGACTTGCATTTTGCTTTTCTGCATGGTAATATAAAGACGTTCCAAACGAGAGGATACAGAGGGCAAAGGAAACATGGATACTTTCACCCGCGTATTCCTCCGAATGGAAATCGAGTATTTCTCATTTATTGAAGGAGGAGTTTCTCATGAAGAAGACACTCGTATCCGCACTCGCGACGGCACTCGTTGTCGGCGCAGCATCCACCACGTTCGCAGCTGCGAACCCGTTCTCCGATGTGCCCCGTGACCACTGGGCATACGACGCTGTGACGCAGCTCGCTGCTGACGGCGTCGTCGAGGGCTACGGCGACGGCACGTTCCGCGGCGACCGCAACATCACGCGTTACGAGATGGCGCAGATGGTGGCAAAGGCAATGGCAAAGGGCGATATGTCCGCTTCGGATCGTGCGCTCGTTGACCGTCTTGCCGCAGAGTTCGCTGATGAGCTCAACAACCTCGGCGTCCGCGTCTCGAACCTCGAGCGCAACGCTGACATGGTAAAGTGGAACGGCAAGCTCCAGTATAAGTATGAGAGCCTCCGTCCCGAGGGACAGGCAAAGGACACCACGAATGAGGTGAAGTTCCGTCTCGAGCCGAAGGCTGAGATCAACGATCACTGGCATGCGATCGCACGTCTCGATGCCGACCTCAACGTTGCAGATGACACGGGCAAGGATGGCAAGGTTACGCTGAAGCGTGCCTACGTGCAGGGTGACTACACGAACTTCCAGGTTCGCCTCGGCAAGATGGCGCTCCTCTCCTCAGAGGGCTATCAGGCACCGGGATCCATCGTCCTCGATGACAACTTCTCGGGCGCACAGGTCACGTTCGGCAGTGATCTGAAGGCAACGCTCGAGGCTGGCCGCTACAAGGGGGCATTCCTTGATAAGGATAACCTCGGCGAGCGTGCGAACTACTATGGTGCGAAGCTCAACTATGAGAAGAACAACTTTGTCGCAGGTGCAGGCTACTATCACTTCAAATCGAAGGATATCGGTTCCTACACATCGAACGGCAAGGATACGCTTAACGTTTGGGGCGTAGACCTCGGCTATCACTTCGACAAGAACAGCTTCCTCTCGGGTGCCTATGCACATGCGAACAAGCTGGATGTAGACAATAAGTACAAGAAGTCCTATCAGGTGACCTACGCCTACAAGGGTGCAGATCAGGCAGACAAGGGCTCGTGGGGCGCATACCTCTCCTATCGTTACCTCGGCGGTGCATCGGTTGCTGCAACAACGGATGGTGCACAGTTCGGCACGAAGGGCATTGAGGTCGGTGCGGACTACACACCGCTCAAGAACGTTGTTCTGACGGGTAAGTACTTCAACGGCAAGAAGCTCGATAGCGGCAGCAACGACAAGGTTCAGAAGCTCTACGGTACGGTTGAGTTCTTCTTCTGATCGATTCTTCGGTCAGCGGCAGAACACCGCCTAATAAAATCCCCCTCCTGCGGGAGGGGGATTTTTGTGTTGTGTTTATTAAGGCCAATTTTTTAGAAAAGCTTGTGGCGTGAGTACTGGCACACGTGACGAGCAGAACGTCGAGAATGATGTTTGTATCACATAGGATGTTCATGACGCTGCAGCCTTCCTTCGCGGATGTCCGTTGCCATTGTTTCCGCAGGAGCGTTTTTTAGCAGGCCATATAGATGGTCCACTGCACTCATTTTTGGGGCGATCATGTGCGCGACGGGTTTTCCCTCGACGGTGAGGAAAATATCCTCATGTGGAATGAGAGCCAAGTATTTATCCATATTGGCGTGAAAGTCAACGGTGGTGACAAACATAGTGACACTCCTTCCTTATAAAAAAGGGGCTGTGCTACTGCACAGCCCCTACTCTGTTACACGGATACGTCGATGCTGCCGCCGAGGCTCGGGTCGAGGCTCGCGGTGCTCTGCTCGATCAGGTCGAGTGCCTCACTGCTCGAGTCCATCGCCATCTTTGCGGCGGCGATGCCGACGCTCTGTGCAGTCTGCTGTGCCGCCATGCTGACGGAAAGCTGTGCAATATCCATACTACATTCCCTTCTGTTTAGACATAGATGCTGAAGAGATTCAGCATATTCGAGTAACGCGACATGGTGGGCAGGGAGCGTCCATTCAGGATGTTTGACGCGTAGCTGAGCTGCCCGCCGATCGCCTGCTCCATGGTCGGGATGACGCTGCGGCGCGAGAACTGTGCCGCCTCTGCGTGACGGTCGGCGCGTCCCGCGAGTCCGCCTCGGCCGAGAATCGCCTCGGAGCGTGCGGGGGAGTCGATGAGTGCGTCGGCGAGCAGGTTCTCGTTGACGCGCAGCTTGCCTGTTGCGCCGTCGACGGAGATGCCCATCTTCGCATATGAACCCGCCATATAGGTGGTGTCGGAGAACTCGCTTGAGAGTGCCTGCACGCCCTTGCCGAGTTCCTTGTTCTCGCGCAGGAAGTCACTCGTCTCGTTGTACTTGCTGACGAGGTCCTTCACGTCCGAGATCGCGCTCTTCAGACGGTCGCTGTAGCTGCGTGAGCCGTCGGCATTCGTCGTGATGTCGCTGCGGCTGAACTTGAAGTCCGTGTTCTCGACGGCACGTGCCGCCTTGCGCAGATCCTTCATGTTGCCGTCGTACTCAGCATAGAACTTGGAGCTGGTCTCCGCATAGGTCTTGCGCAGCTTTGCCGCCTGATTCGCAATGGCGAGGATGGAGCTGAGCTCCTCTGCGCTCGAGTCCTGTCCGCGGTACTGTGCGGAGTAGAGACTGCTGTTGCCCTGCCGCTGCATGGGGCCGCCGAAGATGGCACGCGTCGCATCCGTGCGAGAGTTGCCGGCGTAGAGCGAGCGGTAGATGCTGCTCGCCGCGCTGGTCATCTGTGTAATCGTTGCCATGAATTTCCTCCTTCCGTGGTGTGTATGGTAGGGATTTTTTTCTACACCTATTATATCGTTTTTTTCGTAAATGTCATTAGGTGAGGGCAAAAATTTATCACGGCGGGCGTGCTGCGCGTGTGCCTTGCAAAGGCGGGCGAAATCTGTTAAGATAAAAGTATAGAGAAGGAGAACCTCTCATGGGGGATGCTCTCCTTCACCAGCAGACGGAAATAAACCGCTCCCGTGCCAAAAGCAGGGCGGTTATTTCTTTTTTATTGTCGAAACGTCACACGAGACAGAGGCGCCCCCTCCGGCACACTGCGTGTGCCACCTCCCCCGCTTCGGCGGAGGAGGCTGAGCTGCCGCGCCTCCAAGCCTCCCCCGCAAACGGGGAAGCTAATATACAGGTATCCTAAGCCTTCCCCGTTATCACGGGGAAGGGGGGCCGCGTAAGCGGTGGAAGGGGCACAAAGAAGGGGCTGCTGCACGAAGTTTACGACTTCGTGCAACGGCCCCATGAAAACAGGAGGTGTGCGGTGCGCGCAGCATTTATGACACTCGGCTGTAAGGTGAACCAGTTCGAGACGGAGACGATGGAGGGGCTGTTCCGTGCGCGCGGCTACGAGATCGTGCCGTTCGAGGAGCGGGCGGATGTCTACGTCATCAATACGTGCTCGGTGACGCATCTGAGCGACCGCAAGTCCCGCCAGATCATCCGCCGTGCATCGCGCACAAATCCGTCGGCGTGCATCGCTGTGGCGGGCTGCTATGCGCAGGTGTCGCCTGAGGAGGTGCGTGCTCTTGCGGGGGTGCGCGTCGTGATCGGGACGGAGGAGCGCGCGCGCATCGTGGACTATGTGGAGGAGGCGCTTCGTGCGGACGGCGTAGTGGAGGAGATCACAGATGTGATGCAGGCGCGTGCCTTTGAGGACATCCCTCTGCATGGCGTACCGCACCGCACGCGCGCCTTTCTCAAGATCGAGGATGGCTGCCAGAATTTCTGCTCGTTCTGCATCATCCCCTATGCACGCGGCCCCGTGAAGTCGCGTCCGCTTGCGGCGGTGGCGCGCGAGATGGAGAAACTCGCGGCGGCGGGGTTTCGCGAGGTGGTGCTGACGGGCATCCACCTCGGCGCGTACGGCATCGACCTCCCGCAGCGGCCAACGCTCGCCGATGCGTGTCGCACCGCACTCCGCACACAGGGGCTGCGGCGGCTGCGGCTGGGCTCGCTGGAGTCGGTGGAGCTGTCGGAGGATCTCCTCTCGCTCGTGCGGACGGAGCCGCGCTTTGCTCCGCATCTGCATCTGCCCCTGCAGGCGGGGAGCGACAACGTCCTGCGCGCGATGAACCGCCACTACGATACGGCGGCGTTCGCGCAGCTCCTCGTGGATGTGCGCCGCGCAGTGCCGGGGGTGGCGATCTCGACGGACATCATCGTCGGCTTTCCGGGAGAGACGGAGGAGGACTTTGCGGCGGGGCTCGCCTTTGTGCGTCAGATGGGCTTTGCGCGGATGCACGTCTTCCCCTACTCGGCGCGGCGTGGGACGCCCGCGGCACGGCGCACGGATCAGATCCCCCCGACGGTGCGCAAGGAGCGTGCGGCGCGGATGCAGGCAGTCGCAGAGGAGCTGGCGGAGGCCTATCACCGCACGGCACTCGGCACGGTGGAGGGGGTGCTCTTTGAGACGGAGGAGAATGGCGTGACGGACGGGCTGACGGGGACGTACATTCGCGTCTATACGGATGCCACCGTCCCACGCGGCGCGATCGTCCCGATGCGCCTCGTGCGCCTCTATCGCGACGGTGTCTGGGGCGAGCGCGTCTAGGAGACTGCACAGAGCACAATGCGGTGCTCCCTTTTATTTGCTTGTGCAGCATGTCTATGGCAATCCTGCAACTTCCGGAAAATCCCCCTTGACAGTCTGCCTCAAAGATGTTATTATAATCACCGTCGCAAGACACGTGACTCAGTAGCTCAGCTGGATTAGAGTATTTGACTACGAATCAAAGGGTCGGGGGTTCGAATCCCTCCTGGGTCACCATTTTGAATGCAGACGCCGATGAAGATCGGCGTTTTTTTGTACATGGATGATATTTTTGTCATTGAGAATGAAAATATGAACGAGGTTCATATTTTGCTTTTCAAATGGCTTTTTTTTCGTTATAATAGTATTACTAACGAGAGAGGGTGCGATTCGTTTGGAAGAAAAGATGGGGCGTCGTGAGCGCAAGAAGCTGCAGTCGCGCAAGATGATTCTCGAAGCCGCGATCAGCGAGTTCTCGAAGAAGGGCTACAAGGAGACGTCGGTTGCGGACATCATGACGGCGGCGGATCTCGGCATCGGCACGTTCTACAACTATTTCGCCTCGAAGGAGGAGCTGCTGTTCTCCCTGCTTGGACGGCTGGGGGAGACGATATGCATGGCGCTTGCCGAAGCGCGGTCGGCGGAGCGCAGTTCGCTGGAGCTGCTTGAGGTCGGTGCGCGCGTGACGGCAAAGTTCCTCGATGAGAACCGCTTTGTGATGCCGCTCTTTCTCTCGGTGTCACATCATAAGCCGCAGGGGGCCCCTCCGCAGGAGGGGGCGGAGGATAAGCCGCATCCGAGCCGCATGGCGCCGCAGGTAAAGCGGGTCTTTACCGAGATTATCCGCGAGGGACAGAAGGCGGGGGAGATTCGCGGTGACGTTCCCGTCGATCTGATCGCGGAGATGTTCCACTCACTGTATCAGGCGGCGGCGTTCAGTCAGCTGGATCTGAGCTTTCAGGAAAATATTGCGCTCAAGACGCGCCTGCTCCTCGACGGCATCCGCAGGCAGAATGAGGAGTCGGCAGGCTGAGGAGACAGTTTCCCGAACCAACTGTGTATTTTAGGAGTACCAATGATCAGTGTAACAAAACTTCTTTTTATGGATGAGTACTATGGCGATGCGCTGCGTTACTCACACAACGCGCATCGGATGAAGAGCGGTGCGGCGGAGGGCATCGGCCCCGTCGTGGTCTGGAACTCGACGCGTACGTGCAATCTGCGCTGCCGCCACTGCTATATGGAGTCGGACGGGCAGACGTACGACGGGGAGCTGACGACGGAGGAGGCAAAGCGCTTCATTGACGATCTCGCGGAGTTCCGTGTGCCCGTGCTGCTCTTCTCGGGCGGCGAGCCGCTGATCCGCCCCGACTTTTTCGAGCTTGCGGAGCACGCGGCAAAGCGCGGCGTGCGTCCGACGCTTTCGACGAACGGGACGCTCATCACGCGCGACGCGGCACAGCGCATCAAGGATCTCGGTGTGGGCTATGTCGGCATCTCGCTCGACGGTCTGGCGGATGTGAACGATATGTTCCGCGGCGTGGACGGCGCGTACCAGCGGGCGATGGAGGGCATCGAGAACTGCGTCGCCGTCGGTCAGCGCGTGGGCCTGCGCTTTACGATCAACCACCATAACATCATGGAGCTGGACAAGATCTTCGACTTTATCGAGGAAAAGGGGATCAACCGCGTCTGCTTCTATCATCTCGTCTACTCGGGACGCGGCGGGCAGATGATGGATGAGGATGTGACGCCCGCGCAGGCACGTCACGCGATGGATACGATCATCGCGCGGACGAAGGACTTTGAGGCGCGCGGTCTCAAGAAGGAGATCCTGACGGTGGACAACCACTGCGATGGGGTCTATATGTATCTGAAGGCGCTCGCCGAGGGCAACGACGCGGGGGCAGAGCAGATCAAAAAGCTGATCGGCGCGAACGGCGGCAACCGCTCCGGGATTGCGTTCGGCGAGGTGGATCCGATGGGCTATGTGCACCCCGATCAGTTTACGCAGCATCACACGTTCGGCAATGTGCGCGAGCGCAAGTTCGGCGATATCTGGCAGGATGTGACGAATCCGATCATGGCGGGGCTGAAGGATCGCAAGCCGCTCCTCAAGGGACGCTGTGCGCGCTGTCAGTATCTCGACTGGTGCAATGGGAATTTCCGCACGCGTGCCGAGGCACGGACGGGGGACTTCTGGGCATCCGATCCGTCCTGCTATCTGACGGATGAGGAGATCGGCGTTGCGGGAGCGGCACTGTGAGCGCGCCGATGGAAGCGGCGCACGCCGCGCAGGGCGCCCCGGCAGGGCATCCGCATGGCATTGGGCACCCGCACGGGATGGGACATCCTGCCGGACATCTGCATGGCATGGGGCAGGGCGGTCACCCCGGCGGACATCCGAAGGGCGTCGCGGGCGGCGGGGTGAAGATCATCTCGTGGAACGTGACGAACGCCTGCAATATGTACTGTGCACACTGTTACCGCGATGCGGGCTGCCGTGCGGACGAGGAACTCTCGACCGAGGAGGGCAAGAAGCTCCTGCGCGAGATCGCAAAGGCGGGCTTCCGCATCATGATCTTCTCGGGCGGCGAGCCGCTGTCGCGCCCTGATATCATCGAGCTGGTCGCCTATGCGCGCGGACTGGGCCTGATCCCCGTGTTCGGCACGAACGGCACGCTGATCGACCTGCCGACGGCAAAGGCGCTGAAGGAGGCGGGCGCGTGCGGGATGGGCATCTCGCTCGACTCGCTCGATAAGAAGAAGCACGATACGTTCCGCTCGTTTCCGGGCGGCTGGGACGGTGCAGTGCGCGGCATGGAGAACTGCCGTGCCGTCGGGCTGCCGTTCCAGATCCACACGACGGTGATGGACTGGAATGCGCACGAGCTTGAGGCGATGACGGATTTCGCCGTGGAGATCGGAGCGAAGGCGCATCACTTCTTCTTCCTCGTGCCGACGGGACGTGCGGAGACGATCGAAGAGGAGTCGCTGCGCGCGGAGGCGTATGAGGATGTGCTCACACGCATCATGAAGAAGCAGGAGACGGTGGACATCGAGCTGAAGCCGACCTGTGCGCCGCAGTTCCTGCGCATCGCCGACCAGCTCGGCGTGAATACGCGCTTTTCGCGCGGCTGTCTCGCGGGGCTGACGTACTGCATCATCAGTCCGCGCGGCAAGGTGCAGCCATGCGCGTATCTCAACCGCGAGCTCGGCGATGTGCGCGAGACGCCGTTCGATGAGATCTGGGCGAAAAACGAGGTGTTCAAGGAGCTGCGCACGCTCGACTACGGCGGCGGCTGCGGCTCATGCAGCTATAAGAAGGCGTGCGGCGGCTGCCGTGCGCGTGCCGCGTACTACCACGGCGGTGACTTCATGGCGGAGGAGCCGTGGTGTCTCTACCACGGACGCCGCGGTGAGGCATAAAGAGATGTGAAAAGCCCCCGACGATCGTCGGGGGCTTTTGTGTGTTTTTTAGTTGCAGATTTGAACAGGTGTTTGTATAATAAGAATAGAGACCTTAACAGGCAGGGCGTCTGTTTCTCCACTTCCATTATCCTACGGGAAAGGAGGTGGTGCACATGGGTTACTACGAGTTCATCTTTGCGTTGATTCTCGTCACTGGCTACATTGCTGCGATAAAAAAGAAATAACCGCCCCTACTAGCCCTAGCGTGGCGGTTATATCCTCTGCGTGAAGAAGTAGACGCCTTGTCAGGGTCTCTTCTCTATGTCTCTATTATATCAGAGAGCCACGTAACGTGCAAGATTTATTCGCTGCGGGTTACATCCTCGCTGTAAAAAAGAAATAACCGCCCTGCCTGAGAAACGGTGCGGCTAAATCCATATCCGTTTTGTGCCCCTTCCACCGCTTGCGCGGTCCCCCTTCCCCGTGATAACGGGGAAGGCTTAGGATAACGGCATATTAGCTTCCCCCGCTAACGGGGGAAGTGGCGAGCGCAGCGAGCCGATGGGGGATATGTAACAGCCCCTTTTATGTCTCTATTATATCAGAGAGCCACGTAACGTGCAAGATTTATTCGCTGCGGGCTGCATCCTTGTGCCCTGCATCGTCCTTGTCTTTGCTCTCCGCATCCTCGAGTGTCTTCTTTGTCAGTGCGGCAGTGAGGGAGGTGACGGCGTTCGCCGCCGCATTGTCCTCTTTGGGGGCAGCGTTTTCCTTTTCCTTTGCCGCAGCGGCGTCGAGGTCGGCGCGCTCCTGCACGGACTGACGCCGCAGGGCGTCGGTATGCTCTGCTTTTTCCTTGATGATATTTTGGAACTCACCGATGTTTTTTGCGTTCTCACTTATCTGTGTGCCGATGAGTCGCTTATCCTCTCCTGTGAGCCCTTCGGCATTGTATTGCCGTTCTAATTCGCGCCCCTTCTTGTAGAATGCGCTGAGCCAATCCTCATCGGTCATTCCCGCTCGCTTCAGCTTGTCCGCTTCCTTCTGCAGGAGCGCCTTATCGTCGTCTGTGAGCTTCTCGTCGGTCGCGATGCGCTGCTCGATGGCGGCGGCTTCGTCCTTTTTCGCGCGTTTCTCATCCAGCTCGTTCTGTTCGGCGGCGAGTGCTGCCTCGGCAGGGGTCAGGCGGTCATCGGGGGCATCCATTGCACTCAGTTCGCGGCCTTTCGCACTGATATAGACCTCGGCGGCACGGGAGAGGATGGTCGGTGCAGCTTTTGTGTTTTGCCCTGCTGCCTGTCCCGTGGCCTGACGTGCGGGATGATTGTCCGTGTGCAGAAAGGAAAGTTTTTCATCGATACGCTGTGTTTGCATGATCAGCACCTCCGCAGAGCGTTATCTCTTTATCTATCATATCGTATGGAGGGGAGATTGCTTAAATATGGATGAAGTCCTTCTGCGCCCGCATGGCACGCATGGCGTTGAGGACGGCGAGGAGGGTGACGCCCACGTCGGCGAAGATCGCCGCCCAGAGGCTTGCCCAGCCGAGTGCACCGAGGAGGAGGACGGCCGCCTTGATGCCGACGGCGAGGGCGATGTTCTCCCGTGCGATGCGGACGGTGCGGCGTGCGAGGGCGAGGAGGGAGACGAGCCTGCGCGGTTCGTCGGTCATGAGTACGACATCTGCCGCCTCGATGGCGGCGTCCGCACCGATGCCGCCCATGGCGATGCCGATGTCGGCACGTGCAAGGACGGGCGCGTCGTTGATGCCGTCGCCGATGTAGGCGAGTGTCCTGCCCGCGCGCTCGGCGGCGAGCAGACGCTCAAGATGCGCCGCCTTGTCCTGCGGCAGGAGTTCGGCGTATACCGTGTCGATGCCGACCGCCGCAGCGACGCTCTGTGCGGCGGGGCGGGCATCGCCCGTGAGCATGACGGTCTTGCGGATGCCGCATGCCTTTAGATCACGGACGGTGTCTGCTGCATCCTCCTTGACCGTGTCGGCGACGCAGATCATGCCTGCATACGCTCCATCCACGGCGAGCCAGATCGCACCCGCAGGTGCGGCAGGCGGGAGATCGGCGACACCGCTCTCGCTGAGGTATGCGTGTGTGCCGATGCAGATGACGCGCTTTTCGCTGCGTGCGGTGATGCCGCGTCCCGCCCGCTCCTCGATGTCATGGACAGCCGCAGGGGTGCCGCCGCATTCCGCGAAAGCGCGCATGACGGCCCGCGCCGTCGGATGGGACGAGTGCTGTTCTGCTGCAGCGGCGAGGGCGAGCACCTCCTGTTCCGTACCGCCTGCGGCGGGGAGAATGCGCGTCACGCGGAGGCTGCCCTCGGTGAGCGTGCCCGTCTTGTCAAAGACGATGGTGTCCGTACGGGCGAGCGCGTCGAGATAGGAACTGCCCTTGACGAGGAGACCCGCACGGGATGCTGCCCCGAGTCCCGCGAAGAAGGTGAGCGGGACAGAGATGACGAGGGCGCAGGGGCAGGAGATGACGAGGAAGGTCAGTGCACGATAGACCCACGGAGCGAAGGGCTCTCCCATGACGAGCGGCGGCAGGACGGCGATGCCGAGAGCGGCGCATACGACGACGGGCGTATAGATGCGCGCAAAG
>PPYF01028777.1_pt1 | contig 10723 bp, 8 predicted proteins | sample 1559871 | NCBI WGS metagenome assembly PPYF01 (sample SAMN08240021, study PRJNA423297) | Human gut metagenome, whole genome shotgun sequencing project.
CACAGTGACACTTCTGTTTATTTGCATTTTATTTGCACTTTTTATTCTTTATAATCAACAGATTTTATTTCCATTGGCTTTCATCTTAAATTTTAACCCCAGTATTTCTGCTGCTCTTTTACACATCAGCATACGCTGCAGGAATATTTCAAAATAATCTAAAATAGAGCATATCTCTTCGTCCAGTTCAATTTCCAATAAGATTACTTTTTTCTCTACATTTACCTGGAGACTGGAGGCAACTGCCGCATAATTAACACGATCGTGAATATCAAAAGTTTCTTTGATCGGATTCCTTACACGGTTCCTTCTGACATCCGTCTTATCTGCCAGAATCAATGCTGCCGATACAGCATCGACTGCTGTTCCAGTCTTTTCATCATGCTGACCGATTGCACTGACAATTGCTGCGATATCTTCATCCGGAACCTTCCACTCCCGAAGCAGCTGAAATGCCATCAGCGCAGAACTATGTGCATGATCTACACGATTGACACAATTTCCCATATCATGCATATATCCTGCAATTTGGGCAAGTTCTACCGTATGTTCGTTATATCCTAATTTTTCCAAAATATCTCCTGCTGTCTCGGCAACTTTTACTGCATGTCCTCTGGAATGTTCTGTATATCCTAAGATTCCTAAAACTCTATTCCCCTGTTCAATATATGCATTCACCTCCGGCATCTTTTTGATCGATTTATAAGTTATTTTATCCAATTTAAATATGTTCCCTTCTGTTATTTATAATCTTCGAATTGCATCCATCGCCAGTTCCGATCGCTCACATTCTTCTGTTGACATCGTAATCTGATAGCAAAGCGGACTTCCTTTCATATACTCCGATGCATAACTGAGACCATTCGTTCTCTCATCAAGAAATGGGCGGTCAATCTGATTCGGATCTCCAAGCAACACAATTTTCGTTCCTTTTCCGGCTCTTGTAATAATTCCTTTCACTTGATTTGGAGTCATATTCTGAGCTTCATCGATGATTAAATATGTATTTACAAATGAACGTCCTCTTATAAAATTCATTGCTTCAGCCTGTATGATTCCTCTGGCAAATATTTCTTCTATTTTCCCTTGAAGTTCCTGCTCATCTTGATAACGGGCTTCCTCATCAGAATCAATTAACTGCTCCAGATTATCCATAATCGGGCGCATTAACGGAGATATCTTCTCCTGCTCATCTCCCGGCAAGAATCCAATATCCGAATCAAACTGTGCATTAGGTCTGCAGATCAGAATTCTGCGATATTCACCCGTCGGATTGTTCAAGATCTTCTCCAGACCAACTGCAAGAGAATAAAATGTCTTAGCTGTGCCTGCCATACCTTTTACAATCACAAGCGGTGCCTCATCAGCCGGTTTCATAAGTGCTTCCTGAAGGAAATACTGACCTGAATTTCTCGGCTTCACTCCATATGGTAAATTCTTTTTGTATTTTAAAGGCACAACTTTCTTACCTTCCACTCTTCCAAGATGTGTTTTCTTCAACGACTGATCTGCTTTTAAAATAATAAATTCATTTTCCACAAGTTCCGGTTGAATTTTATTTCCCATTTCATCTGACAAATATAATTCTTTGACAGAAACTCCTTTTTTCTTAAAATCTTTGAACTTATCCTCCGCCACAAAGCATTGTTGTCTGCCACTATACTGTTCTTCCTCTGCAATTACCTGCTCCGTACTAAAATCCTGCGCCTCAATCCCCATAATCTGAGCTTTTATTCGAAGCACCAGATCCTTTGTCACAAGTACTACTGGTTTTTCCTCATCAGAAATCCCTTTGCAGACTTTCAAAATCCTGTTATCCGCTTTATCTTCCGGCAAACTTTCAGGAAGTTCCACTCCGACACAATTAGCCTCGACTCTTAAAAAACCACCATTTTCCAACTCTACTCCCTTTAACAAGTCACCTTTCATTCGAAGCTTTTCTAAGAAACGTATCGCCCGTCTGGCATTTGCCCCTTTTTCTCCTTCTGCTTTCTTGAGTCCATCCAATTCTTCCAGTACGACCAATGGTAAAATAACCCGGTTTTCTTCAAAACACTGACATGCATACGGCGCCTGAATCAATATATTAGTATCAATCACATACGATTTAATCATCAACATCTCTCCTGCTCTGCATTTTCAAACTTATTCTGCAAGTTGTTGACCTTGCATCATCTAATATAACAAGGGAATATTGATTTTGCTTCATGATTCTGTAAAATGTATGTAAATTGAATAAGAGGAACTCCACAGTAATTGTAGAATCCCTCTTAACCTTGACTCATATTCTATAGTTTAATAACAGCATTAAATTATAATTCCATTACAATGATCCACTTCATGCTGAATGATCTGTGCAATCCAACCAGTATATTTTTGACGCTGTTTTTTCCAGTTCATGTCCTGATACTCGAGTTCAATCTCCTGATATCTGGTACATGGACGCACGCCAATCAGTGACAAACATCCTTCTTCTGTCTGATAAGAACCACTTTTCTTCACAATTCTCGGATTGAACATGGCAACATTCATAAATCCCATATTCACTGCAATAATCCGCTTCCTGACACCAATCATGTTAGCTGCCATACCGACACAGCCCTCCTCATGAGCTTTCAAAGTGTCCAATAAATCTATGGCAACCTGCTTATCCGCCTGCGTCGCAGGCTCAGACTTCTGCCCTAAAAATAAAACGTCATGCACAACTTCTCTTACCATCTATTAACCCTCCAAAAATCCTAAGTATTCATCAAATATGTTAAATAGCATATCCCCGGAACATATCGGAATTTCTGCTGTCGTCCCCGGTAGTTCTGCATACTGATATAAGTCCTCTGCTTTTGTCAGCACCAACACTGGAATTACTTCATACTGCGGTCCAAATAACACTTCCAGATAAGGGCTGTACTTGGCAGCCTGAGACATTTCTTCTTCCAGTATTTTATCATTCATCTTAAACTCCAGCGAAAATACATAATTCTCTGTAATCACCAGCACGTCCGCATAAATTCTTATGTATCTGGATTTCTTAATTCGCAATTCAAATAGAATTTCCCAGTCATCAAACTTTACATCTGCATCACTAAGATCTGCAAACAGATTCTTCATCACCTCATAAGAATCCCGAAATGAATGGAATAGTCCTCTTGTATCGTTAAGATTCCGTCCAATCTTCCTGCAGCCTTCCGTCAACATCTGAAACCATTCATCCTCAGTAAGTTCCAGAAACTCAGCTACTGTTCCATAATATCCGCTATAATCACCCAGCCCCACGTGTGGTCTGCTCTGCCTGATTAGTCCGTACCACTCATAATTCTCATCACGGTAGCACAAATCCTTCATATAAGGCGAATTATAAAGATAATGATTCACTGTGCTTCTGTCTTTATTCAGTTTCTTAGCAATCTCCCGTGCTTTAATTCCATCGCCAGAGGCAATCAGGGCATAAATGTCCCGTTCAATGATATCCATGATTAAAAGCTTGTCCTCCAAAGTGGTATCACATTAATAACAGGCTCTTCATACGGGTGAACTGCTTTTACCACTTCGATTGTCTTATCAACATTTTCTGTGTATACTGTGACCTCTACTTTCAGCTCCGGCTCACAACTGATTTCTCCGTTCGTCCCTATATATGGATTACAGCCGTCAAGCGGACGCCAGTAACCAGTTACCGAACTCACCGACATACAGGAATCATAATTGCCGATGTGTCCCGCATCAACCTTCTGGAGAGCTTTCTGTAAAACTTCCAGGTGAGATGGCGGAAGAAAGATTTCTAATTTACAATACTTAAAGTCCATGGAAATACCTCGTCTTATCATTTCATTGTGCAAAGTACTTTTTAACTCATAAGTTTGAATACCATACATTTTTACATCATTCTCAAACAGCAACTGTATTAACAGCAACATTAACACTGTTTGAATACCATACATTTTTACATCATTCTCAAACAAAAAGTAGTAGTTTATAGGAATTAAAATAGTTTGAATACCATACATTTTTACATCATTCTCAAACTTATAATTGTATTTTGCGATATATCTTGCAGTTTGAATACCATACATTTTTACATCATTCTCAAACGAGTTCCAGGAATCTGTACTTGGAGATATTGTTTGAATACCATACATTTTTACATCATTCTCAAACATTACTTTGCTGTGACGTACCTAGTGTTTAGTTTGAATACCATACATTTTTACATCATTCTCAAACCATCCGTCAGGTTCCTGTCTCCCCACATGAGTTTGAATACCATACATTTTTACATCATTCTCAAACTAAGACCTCGATAGCGTCTCCGTGTTCTTCGTTTGAATACCATACATTTTTACATCATTCTCAAACATGCTCGTATTATTTGGGGTACAATATTATGTTTGAATACCATACATTTTTACATCATTCTCAAACATCCTCTCGATATTTCACGTACCACATGGAGTTTGAATACCATACATTTTTACATCATTCTCAAACCTTGTATTATTATGAAAGACAGAAAAACTGGGTTTGAATACCATACATTTTTACATCATTCTCAAACTCAAATCATGTACGAAAGAAATATTTCTGAGTTTGAATACCATACATTTTTACATCATTCTCAAACCAAGAGTAGAGAGTGGAAGGAACTGAAAGAGTTTGAATACCATACATTTTTACATCATTCTCAAACAGCCTTTTTGCTATCATTTTTCTCGGAATCGTTTGAATACCATACATTTTTACATCATTCTCAAACTGTAATGTACCCTTTTGATACATGGAACAGTTTGAATACCATACATTTTTACATCATTCTCAAACCTCAAATTTAAAAATGAACCGCCATCACTAGCGCAAAATATTGGTATTCAAACTCTTTTTATAAAATTTCACACATATCTTTATCTATAATATACCTTTTTCCCCCTTCAATACAATTTTTTTGAGAATTTTCCACAAGTACTACGTATATTTGCTGTCGAAGTGCTTCTTCCATTAATTCCTGTATCTGTTCATCGGTCAAATAGCTTCGTAAATTCACAAATACTAATACCCTAATATGCAGTATGCTTACTACTATTTTTACATATCGTATTATCCGTTCAAAATAATTTTCTTCAATTTCTTCATGTCTTAAGCCAGCCGCCTTGAACAATGCTGGTAATTCAATCTCTTGCTCAAATGTGAGTATATAATCTGTTGCATATTCTAAATCTAACAGATATTTTTGAATTCCTAGTATCACTTCCTGCGTTTTTACAAAAAATTCTTCAGATTTTGCCAACTCATTCATTTCTGAATATAGTTTATTTAATATTCTTTTTTCATTAATTTCCAATGAAAATATATCAAATATTATTTCAACATTCTTTGCTAAATCCACCTCTTTTTCTTTATCAGATAATACGTATCTGCCTTCCTGTCCTTTGCATTGCTCTGCTAATTCAGAAATATATGCTCCCAAACATTCTGGTGATTCTATAATAAGTTCAACAAAATTATCTTTTTCTTCAAAAATAGGTCTTGAAAAATCTTGGTGTACGAGTTTCATAAAATCACCAGCCTCTCATCACTATCTAATACCTCACTTTTTACATTGCCAATTACAATATCCATTTTAGAATATTGTTTTTCTGTTACAGTCAATAATTGTATTAATCCTTCTTCCGGTTTATTTTTATGCACATTGTCCACAATTGCATTCACCGCTGTTCCATTTAAAGCCAGTTTACAATATACAGATTCCTGTAACATAAGAAATCCATTTTTTAAAAGAAATTTTCTGAACTTAACATAAGCTCTTCTATTTTCTGCAGTTATTACTGGTAAATCGAAAAATACTAAAACTCTCATAAATCTATAACTCAATTCGATAGAACCGCATCAGAGAACTGTCATCATCATTCAATGCATCAAATACACTTTTACAATATATTTTTATTGCATTATTTACATATTGCTTTTTCCCGTCTATTAACACTTCTTGATTAAGAACATCAACTAACTGCATTTTCTCGTTATGTTCAAAATCTATTAATTTCATTTGAAAAATCTTCTGGTCAATCAGTACTCTGAATGGTTCCATTAAATCTGATGCCAGATTGAATTGATTAAACATATTATCATGAAACAATCCCAATTGTGTAATATATCCATTAGCTACTATTTCTCTTGTAAATGCAGAAAGTATAATCGAATATCCATAATTTAATCCAGCATTAATATAGTTGTCTTCTGTTCTGGTAAAGTCTAATCCAAATAATGCATTAAAATATACTTTTGCAGCATGTCCTTCCCGGTTCGTACCATCATTCCATGTAATTTCCTTTATATATGATGACAGAAGTTCTGATTCTTCCTTTCCTAATATTTCTAAGATTTCTTTTTGTTTCCTTATTTTTTCTGTAACAATCTCCGTCCAGACCGCCTCCTTTGTATTTTGTTTCCAGGCAATCTGCTTTCTTATCTTATTGCTTGTATCATGACTTCCATAATAACTGACTAATTCAGAAGATGGATTACGCTTCTCATCACAAAAAATAACCTTTATCTTTCGTTTTGACAATTCTGATAATAAACTAGTCGTTATCGATACTGCCGTTGATTCAATCAAAATAGTGGATATTTCACTTAATACTATCTTCGTTACTTCTTCGCTTCTCACAACCATATATCCCAATTGCAAATCTAGTTTTGCTCGCTTAGAAATAACTATTACACGCCAGCTCATAGATTTAATAAGTCAATCTCTTTTTCAAAAATTCCTGTCGGAGATTGAGTTATAATTGAAATCTGATTACATTTAGAAATATTGTTATTCATAACCAATATTCCCGCACTTGCTGGCCCACCAATTAATTTTAAATTAGCCGCACCACTTTGACACTGGAATAAATGCAAAATTTCTCCCAGCACTATGCATTTATCTTCTAAGGATAAAGCTTCGAATTCCTTTCTTTTATTTTCCAGTGTTTCTCCCTGCAACGCAAGTCGCTTTTTATAAATAGAGTCCTTTAATTTTCTTATAAAAGTTTCATACAAGTTTCCTGCATCTTCTTCAGTAATTCCATCATAGTCATTCAATACAATATCCTTATTCTCTTTTTTTCGATTTATAAACTTGATAACTTTTTTCAAAATTTTTACATCTTCTTCAGACAATATAAGCTGATTTGCACATTTGAATTTTAATTGATTCTTCGTTCTTCCTGATAACCACATATAAAAACCATCCACTTTAAAAAGTGTATCTATTTTCACTTTAGGTAATATTATTTCAGGATTTTTTAACTTCCTATTTGTAACTAAATATTCTTGTGCTTTTTCTTCACTTTGTTCTACATAATCCTTCATATATATAGGTAAAAATTCCAACGTTCTCTGCTCATTATTCTTTTTATCTAAAGATTTGACCAACATGAAATATGCCCCTGATGCCTTATTATAGCCTCCATATTTGTAAATATTTTTTAATCTTTCATCACCACCCTTTATCGGAATCTGACCTTTTCCTTTTTTCATAATCTGCTGATCAAACAAACCGCCTTTTACTTCATATATCCGGCGAGTTACAAGAATATTATTCTTTTTCATAGTCTGCTCAACAATTTCCATTGTTCCATGATTTCCAGATTTCCATGCAACTTCATCATTCCGGACAATATCATGTGCAAATAGTTCCTTTGTTTTCAACGTATATGAACGTCCTGGATTCTCTCTTATAAAATTAGCTGCACTCTTTGTAAACTTCACATAATATGAATTGCCTACTACAATATTTAAATATGCATCTTTCGCATGATGTAAATCATTCATCTCTCGCACTTTGATAAATCCATATTCATGCCGGAATTCAGATACATTTTTAGCTTTTGCATACACAACTTCTGTATCTGGCATAGCTTCTTTCAAGATTTCTGCCACAGCTTTTGTTCCCTGTCTCGTCTCTACAAGTTGCCTCTCAATAAATCCTGCCAATTCATTTGGTGTAAGCTCTGTCTTTCTGACTAACCTCTCATATTTTTCTTTTGTAATAAATCCGCCATCTAATAACATTTTCCAATACGTTGACATCTTCTCCTGTATATCTGAATTCAACGGATAATTATCGGTCTTTTTTGCATTATATTGACGTTTTACTAAAACACGGTTATTGATACTGTCATCCATAGTCTTAGATTGCGGATAAATATGATCCACATCATATTTAGTATTATCCCATAACTCCTCTAGATTAATGCTCTCACCCGAGTACATGCATTTTCCTTTTTGCGTATAATACAGAAATAATTTATCACTTCTAAGCTGATGGCTCTCATACTGTCCCAGTTCTTCCAACCAGTCTCTTTCTTCTTTCTTACATGCCTTATATAAATCCATCAACCAGCTTTTCCTAGAATCTGTACGTTTACTTTCCTGATGCTCACGGGCCATCTCTATAAATACTCGTTTTGGCTCTCCTCCCATTACTTTCTGTATTTCTTTCAGGATTTTCAGTGTCTGCCAAATTTCTCTTTTCACTGCTGGAGATACATATAAGTTCTCAATTGTCTCATAGGTTAAAGTTATATTCTTCTTTCCATAATTAAACTCTTCAATTGATTCCATAAACATATAATCACTACTGAGCAATTGCATAAGATTATTATTACTCTCCCAAAGCGCAGTTATTATATTCCATACTTCTCCTGTTTCCGGTGCCGGCGCAGTTATTTCCTCCAAAAATTTCTTTGAAAATCTTCCCCACCCACTATACGATAAAGAAGCCAGTGTGGCTTTTTGTTTTTCTGTTAATTTAGGAAATCTTTTGCCTAATCTTTGTTTTAGTAATTTTTTATCATCACCAAATAAAACAATATTTAATATAATTTCCTCTTGTTCTTTTTTACTTAACTCAACTCCAGTTAATTTCTCTTTAAAATCATGATACGCCGTAAGTGATCCCTTAAAATCACCATCAATACCAGAAATCTCAACTTCTTTCCCTGCTATACCTTCTCTAATTAGATAGTTTTTCAAATCTTTCTGTCTGACTTTTCTCTTGCGTTGAAATAATTCTTCATATATTCTTTGCTTCAAAGCAACCGAAATCTTTTCTCCTCCTAATCGAAGATTATTTAATTCATTCAAAACTATATATTTGCTATATAACAAGGAATCTTTAGGCAACACATCTTCCCCGACTAAATACGTACATTTATTTGTCATTCGCCGAATAAATTTTTCGGCACTCTCTTCAACATCAATTACCTGTTCAAAATTCCACGGATATATTTTATCATCATTCTTGCGAACCGCCCATGCAAATTTTTCAGATTTTTTTCCCAAAGGCCCAACATAATACGGAATTCTAAATTCAAACAATTGCATAATTTTTTCTCCGTTTTCTTTTATAAACGGCATCTTATCACTCAAATTATCAATTATCTTTTTTAATTCATACTTATGAATTTGATACGGGATTACCCCATTATCTTTATTTACCTGTCGTGGCAAAAATGTATCTTTTTCTATTTCCTCTGAAAGATAATTTTTCACAGATTCATCTTCAATCTTTTTTACAACTTCTTTTTTTAAGAAACTTAAAAAGTCTTCTCTACTACATTGCTTTCCTTGAAGATCTACTTTTTTTCCATTGATTTTTGTCATCCCAATATACGCCGGATAATTGCATAGTTTATCCTCTGTTATAACAAAAACCTTCTTATAAATCTCCTTTGGCAGGTATTGTTTAACCACTTTTTTCAAATATGCCAAGTCTTCCTTATGCTTCTCATAAGATTTTACTTTTGCCTCTGAAATTGATGCACTATCCCCTAAAATGTCTGCCAAAATAGACCAGTCATATACTGCTTTTGCAGATTCAATAATATAAAATTGTTCTCCCAAATCTTCTTCTACTGTTCCCACATATTCATCGTAATTATTATCCGAAAATGAGATTTTATCCTTTTCACAATTATTTAATTCCTCATTACCAAGTACATCACTCAATTTAACTGTTCCACCAGTAATAAGTGTAAAAACAGCTTTTTCACATGCACTTTTGGCTCCAAAATATTTGATGAGTCTATTTTTCTTTGCAGATTTTGTCAGATTTTTATCCTTCAATACAATTTCAACTTCTTTAATCCTTTCTTCACTCATCTCAACTTGAAAATCTAATTCTTCATTTTTCAAATTTTCCGCAAACTGCAAAAATGTATTCTCAAATTCTGTAACTTGATTAATATCACCAGACAATAAAAAATGACCTCTGTGCTTCATCATATGATGTATTACCAAATACACTAGCCGGATATCTGGTACTTTCTCTGTTTCCATTAACATTTTTCTCAAATGATAAATCGTCGGGTATTCCTTGTGATAATCCTTATCTGTATAATCTTTATCCACAAATAATGCATATGGAAGTTCAGGACATTTTCCAGAACTGTCCTTTTTATCTTCTGGATAATATTTGCTTTCCTTCATCCTAAGATAAAATCCAGAATCTACTTTACTAATTTCTTCCGCAAAAAGTTCTTGCAATATATTTATTCTCCAATTTCGCCGATCTAATCTCCTTCTTGCCGTCCGAAATCCTCTTCGTTCTTCTGCAGTATTTGCACTAGCAAACAGCCGTGAGCCCCACAGTGCCTTTCCGTGTCTCTTTATTATCTGATAATTCATGTCTGTTACAGCCCATCCTACAGAACTTGTTCCAATATCTAATCCGATATAATACTCC
>PPYF01298658.1_pt1 | contig 10723 bp, 10 predicted proteins | sample 1559871 | NCBI WGS metagenome assembly PPYF01 (sample SAMN08240021, study PRJNA423297) | Human gut metagenome, whole genome shotgun sequencing project.
AGCTATGTGGGTGGCAACAGCAAAAGCTCAGCCTTATTTATCAGTCTGTTGAAACATCTGAAATTGACATACCGACGGGCTAAAACTATCACGCTCATAGTGGACAACTACATCACCCATAAAAGTCGGGAAACACAGCGCTGGCTGAAAGAAAATCTGAAGTTCAGAGTGATTTATCAGCCAGTTTACTCGCCATGGGTGAATCACGTTGAGCGGTTATGGCAGGCGCTTCACGATACGATAACGCGCAATCATCAGTGCCGTTCAATGTGGCAACTGCTGAAAAAGGTTCATTATTTTATGGAAACCGTGAGCCCATTCCCCGGTGGTAAACATGGGCTGGTAAAAGTGTAGCGGTATTCGGCACAGCTATTTAGAGCAGGCACGCTGATTATATTAACGTTAGGAGATCCAAACACCAATTTTGAGCGTCCTTACTGTATCGCAGACACTGGCATCATTGAATACCGCCCATTAATTTTATGTTTTTAATAAAAAGAATAAATTAAATGATTTATTTTTTATTTTTATCCTGTTTATCTAGTTGATTTTTTGTTTTCCATGGGGTATTGGTATTGGTGTATGGCTCTTATGGCTGAGAGCTTTATTTATAAATAACAGAGCTGTTTTTATCACAATTGCTTCGAAATGGATCTTGAGGTTGGTGATGAAAACGCCATATACAAAACTATGAATAAAATTTACTCATTAAAATACAGTCATGTAACCGGTGGACTTATTGTAGTATCCGAACTGGCATCCAGAGTCATTAAGAAAACAGTCCGCAGCAGTATTTTGACATTATTAAATTTATCACTGTGTGGTGTTTTTTTTAGCACCGCACAGTCCGCTCAACTAAATATTAATAATGTATGGGCTAGAGATTATTTAGACCTTGCACAAAATAAGGGGGTGTTTAAAGCAGGAGCAACCGATGTATCAATTCAACTCAAGAATGGTCAGTCGCTTAATTTCCCAAAAGTTCCAATTCCTGATTTCTCGCCAGCATCAAATAAAGGAGCAACCACATCTATTGGTGGAGCATATAGTGTCACCGCCACCCATAACGGAACAGTTCATCATGCAGTAAGCACTCAAAATTGGGGACAAAGCACATATAAATATGTAGACAGGATGACAAAGGGGGATTTTGCAGTAACCCGACTTGATAAGTTTGTTGTTGAAACTTCAGGTGTAAAAAATTCTGTAGACTTCTCTCTCAATAGCCATGATGCTCTTGAGCGTTATGGTGTGGATATCAATGGCGAAAAAAAAATCATTGGTTTCAGGGTTGGAGCCGGAGTTACTTCAGTCGTTCAGAATGGTGCATCGTATAACACAGAACAGACGTATAATCCCCTTCTGTTAAGTGCATCAATGTTTCAGTTAAACTGGGATAACAAAAGACCATATAATAACACAACTCCTTTTTATAATGAAACTACCGGTGGGGACAGTGGTTCCGGTTTTTATCTCTATGATAATATAAAAAAAGAATGGGTGATGCTGGGTACTCTATACGGGATAGCATACTCAGGTAAAGATGTTTGGTCAATATTAAACCAGTATGATAACAATACGGTTAATAATCTAAAAAATACATTTACTCAGAATATCCAGATAAATGATAACACATTATCACTTAATAGTGATAGGTATACATTAAATGGCAATGAAACTCAATTTGAAAAAGTTAATAATAACTATAAAGATCTAAGTTTTAGTGGTGGTGGAAGTATTAATTTCGACAATGACGTAAACATTGGCTCTGGAGGTCTCATTTTTGATGCTGGGCATCATTACACAGTCACTGGTAATAATAAAACCTTCAAAGGTGCCGGGCTGGATATTGGTGAAAATACTACAGTTGACTGGAATGTGAAAGGGGTTGCGGGTGATAACCTGCATAAAATTGGTGCAGGTACGCTGAATGTTAATGTTTCTCAAGGTAATAATCTGAAAACTGGCAATGGCATTGTCGTATTAAATAGCGCTAATGCATTTAATAATATTTATATGGCCAGTGGTCATGGTATTGTAAAAATTAATCATGACGCAGCGCTTAACCAGAACAATGACTATAGAGGTATTTTCTTTACTGAAAATGGTGGTGCTCTGGATTTAAATGGTTATGACCAGAGTTTTAATAAAATTGCAGCGACAGATACGGGGGCACTCATAACAAATAGTGCAGTGCAGAAAGCAGTTCTTTCTGTTAATAATCAGTCAAGCTATATGTATCATGGCTCTGTTTCAGGGAATACAGAGATAAACCACCAGTTTGATACCCAAAAAGATAATAGTCGCCTGATTCTGGACGGTAATGTCGATATTACAAATGACATTAACATTAAGAATAGCCAGCTCACCATGCAGGGGCATGCTACATCTCATGCTGTATTTAGAGAGGGCGGGGTTTCCTGTCTGATACCAGGTGTTCTTTGTGACAAGGATTATGTTTCAGGCATACAGCAACAGGAAAATGCGGCGAATAAGAACAATAACACAGATTACAAGACCAATAATCAGGTTTCATCATTTGAACAACCTGACTGGGAAAATCGTCTGTTTAGGTTCAAAACATTGAATCTGATAAATTCAGACTTTATTGTTGGTCGTAATGCCATTGTTGTTGGTGATATTTTTGCCAATAATTCCACTCTGTCTTTAAGTGGAAAAGATACAAAAGTACATATTGATATGTATGACGGCAAAAACATCACGGGAGATGGCTTCGGTTTTCGGCAGGATATTAAAGATGGTGTGTCTGTTTCTCCTGAGAGCAGCAGTTATTTTGGGAACGTGACACTGAATAACCACTCATTACTGGATATTGGTAATAAATTTACAGGAGGAGTAACAGCAACTGACAGTACAGTCACCGTTACCTCCCAAAACGCAGTCTTGAGCAATGGAGGTGTTTTCGCAAACTCCGGGCTGAATATTAAGGATAACGGCCATCTCACTGTCCAGAGCGGACTTCTGAGTGACAGCAGTAGTAATATAAATATCGCTACTGGACAGTTAACATTGACCGGTACTCCTTCTGGAAAATTAAACGACAGTTTCCTGCCCGCGATATACATTGCTGATGGTGGATTTAAGTTAAATGATGACAAGGCTGTTCTGGCTGCCCGGGATATGGCATCCGTAAACGGTGATATCACATCAGAAAAAGCAGCAACCATTCAGTTTGGTTCTGAAAAAAATATCAGCGCAGCCCCGTCTGTCAGCCCTGTGCTGACCACAGGTTTACTGCAGGGATTCAATACCGCTTATCAGGGAAGAATTAACGCTACACAAAGTAGCGCCACCATGCAGAATACCTGGTGGCAGGTATCTGGAGACTCTGTGCTCAAATCGCTGAAAACCAGTGACAGTATGGTGCAGTTCACCGGCAAAAAGGGGTTCAGCACACTGACAGTGGATAAACTGGATACAAACAACAGTGTTCTGGCTTTACGGACAAACCTGAACAGCGCTGACCACCTGACAGTTAAAGATAGTCTTACGGGTAAAGATAACACCCTGCTGGTTGATTTTATGCAAAAACCAGAAAACGGAAATCTGAATGTTGAACTGGTCAGTGCACCAGATGGCACTGCTGGCGACGTATTCCGGGCCGGGACCAGGAACATTGGCTTCAGCAAAGTCACGCCGGTAATCAACACGGAAAAAACTGATGACGCCACAAAATGGGTCCTGAAAGGGTATCAGACAGTCTCTGATGAAAATGCAACGAAAACCGCAACGGACTTTATGGCGTCAGGTTATAAATCCTTCCTGACAGAGGTCAATAACCTGAACAAGCGTATGGGTGACCTGCGGGATACTCAGGGGGATGCCGGCGTCTGGGCGCGCATCATGAACGGTACCGGCTCGGCAGATGGTGGTTACAGAGATAACTACACTCACGTTCAGATTGGTGCCGACAGAAAGCATGAGCTGGACGGTGTGGATTTGTTCACGGGTGCATTACTGACCTATACAGACAGCAATGCAAGCAGCCACGCCTTCAGTGGTAAAACCAAATCCGTGGGGGGAGGGTTGTACGCTTCAGCACTCTTTGATTCCGGGGCTTATTTTGACCTGATTGGTAAATATCTCCATCACGACAATCAGTACACGGCGAGTTTTGCGTCTCTTGGTACAAAAGACTACAGCTCTCATTCCTGGTATGCCGGTGCAGAGGTCGGGTATCGTTACCACCTGTCGGAAGAGTCCTGGGTGGAGCCACAGATGGAGCTGGTTTACGGTTCTGTGTCAGGAAAATCTTTTAGCTGGGAAGACCGGGGAATGGCCCTGAGCATGAAAGACAAGGATTATAACCCACTGATTGGCCGTACCGGTGTTGACGTGGGAAGAACCTTCTCCGGAGACGACTGGAAAATTACCGCGCGAGCCGGGCTGGGTTACCAGTTCGACCTGCTGGCGAACGGAGAAACGGTTCTGCGGGATGCATCCGGAGAGAAACGTTTTGAAGGTGAAAAGGACAGCAGAATGCTGATGAATGTGGGGATGAATGCGGAAATTAAGGATAATATGCGTTTTGGCCTGGAGCTGGAGAAATCAGCGTTCGGGAAATATAACGTGGACAATGCGATAAACGCCAACTTCCGTTATTCTTTCTGACAATTTTATTAAAATACACCTTCTTAAAGGAGGTGTATTGATTCAAAATACTTATTAATGGTTTAATGTGGGATTGTTAAATGATTAGCAACATTAGTTCTGTGTTATCGAGTATTTCTCGTGGTATAGCGACTGCAGTTCGAAGCAGTAGTTTCTCTGTATCACCGCAAAAAGTGTCACTAACCCCTGTAAAGATTAATTCGCCTTTCTCCCCGGGCAATAGTTCCCTTAGCGCAACAAGGCTTTTTACAGCCCAAAATTCCCCCCTGGTATCAGGCTCTTCCCGTTCTGCATCGCTTCATCAGCCAGCAACAGGTGGTGGTTCTGCTGCCCAGCCACTTCCGGATGTAGCACAGCGTCTGATAGACCATCTTGCAGCACATGGTATTCAGCCAGCCCGGAATATAACGACATCCTCGCCTCTGACTCCTAGCCGACCGGCACCACCGCCGCCTGTATCAAATGAAGCATCTCAGCCATTGCCGGACATAGCACAGCGTCTGATAGACCATCTTGCAGAGCATGGTATTAAGACTTCGCGTAATTCCTGATTACGGGGTCATTAATGGGCCTTCCCCGAGCATGTTGGGAAGGCTCAGAATGCTATATTCAGTCTCCCATAGTGGAGCATCACTCCCGGCTTAAAGGTAAGCTGGCTCACCAGAACCGTATTGATATTTATTGAGAGGTCAGTTCAACTTTTCACGTACTCAGTTTGCCGGCCAGTCCTGGGTATGTTTGTAGTGAATCACAAAATCAGGACACCGGGATAACCTGTTTCCACTGTGTAAGTTCACAGAGATATTGCAATTGCCTCAGGATAAGTAAGGGGAAATTGCACTATGCAAATGCAGCATCTGATGGTTGGCTATCCTAAGTACTACCAAACGGCCGATTATGCGTTGAGGCTTTCAGTGATGGCTGATACAGCAACAATGAGAATGAAGGCTCTGCACTTCTGGGATAAACACGGTATTTCTGCGGCTTCTGAAGCCTTTGGCGTGTCCTGCCGCACGCTTTACTGGTGGCGTCAGTTACTGAACAAGGAAGGACCTGAGGGGCTAATCCCGCACAGTAAGGCACCTCTGGTGCGACGAAAAAAACACTGGCATCCCGATGTGCTGAAAGAGATTCGACGCCTCAGGACAGAGCTGCCGAACCTCGGTAAAGAGCAGATTTTTGTTCGCCTGAAGCCCTGGTGCGCACAGCGCCATCTGACCTGCCCGAGTGTTTCCACCATCGGCAGAATGATTGCCACCGCACACGATAAAATGCGGATGGTACCAGTACGTCTGAGCTCGCGGGGTAAGGCTCTGCGTGTCAAAAAGCGAACCGCCAAACCCCGCCGGCCAAAGCACTACCGTCCGGTAAAGACCGGTGAGCTCATTGGGATGGACGCCATTGAGCTCAGAATGGGTGAAATGCGTCGCTATATCATTACCATGATCGACGAACACAGCGATTATGCACTGGCGCTGGCTGTGCCGTCGCTCAACAGTGATATCGTCAATCACTTTTTCAGCCGTGCAGCCCGGCTGTTCCCTGCCGGTATCAGCCAGATCATCACAGATAACGGGAAAGAGTTCCTGGGAAGCTTTGACAAAACGCTGCAGGAAGCCGCCATCAAACACCTCTGGACCTATCCCTACACGTCAAAAATGAACGCTATCTGTGAACGTTTTAATCGGACATTAAGAAAACAATTTATTGAATTTAATGAAATTTTACTCTTTGAGGATCTGGCGTTGTTTAACCTGAAACTGGCGGAATATCTGGTGCTGTATAACAGCAAAAGACCCCACAAGGCGCTCGCACTAATGACGCCCGTGGAATATATTTTAAAAGAGAACAAAAATTGCAATATGTGGTGGACCCATACATCCACTTTTCTTCATGTAAGCAAGGCGGTCCATCGTTGTTCGTGTGAGGTCGATAAACGTTGTAATAACCATTAATCCACTGGTTTATATCGCGTACCGCATGGCTAAAATCACCATAACCACCTTTCGGAAGCCATTCACTTTTAAGGCTGCGAAAGACTCTTTCCATCGGCGAATTATCCAGGCAATTCCCTCTGCGACTCATACTTTGCATTACCCCATAACGCAAGAGTAACTTTCTGTATTTATTGATTTTATACTGAACACCTTGATCTGAATGAAACAGCAGGCGGCCATCACGCGGTCGTGTTTCCAGTGCATTACGCAAAGCCCTACACACCAACTCAGCATCAGCGGTTAATTAGAGGGCTGAACCGATAATCCGCCGTGAATATAAATCAACAATGAGCGCGAGATAACACCATTTGTCCTGCAGGCGAATAAAACTGATGTCGCCGCACCAGACGCGGTTTGGTGCGGCGGGGTTAAATTGCCGGTTCAGTAAATTTGGCAATGGCGGACTTTTATCTTCGTTTACCCGGTAGTGATGTTTAACCGGCTGAGCCCGCATTCCTGCATCAGTCGTCGTGCCAGCCACCGTCCTGTATCAACGCCACTCTGGCGCAACATCTGACTAATTGCCCGGCTACCGGCTGCGCCACGACTGAGAGCATGGAAAGCCCTCACCCGACTTCGTAATTCAATTCTTTGCACATTAACAGGACGCTTCCCCTGCGCGTAATAAACGCTACGGTGAATACCGGATAAATGACAAAGAACCCGCACTGGCCACTTTGCTTTCAGCCGTGTGATTAACGCAACAGCTTCCCGGGGATTTCGCTCATCAGCACGGCAGCCTGCTTAGTATTTCTTTTTCCATCTCAAAGCGCTTTATCTGCGCTTTAAGCTGCTGAATTTCGCGTTGTTCAGGGGTAATAGCATTACCATCGGGCTGAATACCCTGAAGTTCCTGCTTATACAACCGTATCCATTTACGCAAATGGTCAGGGGTGAGCTCGAGAGCCAGCGGGACTTCTCTGACATCACGCTGGTATTTAACCACCTGTTCGATAGCTTCAAGCTTGAACTCCGGGGAAAAGGTACGTTTAGTCCGATGAGTTTTGATCATGCATCACCTCATTTTCACTGTTTTAACATTAACAGGATTTCGAGGTGTCCTGAATTACCGATCCACTCCCGATAACACAGGGATGGTAAACTGGCAATCAGCTCAGGAAGGGCAGCACGCGATACTTTGGGTTTAACCAGAACAGTTTTACCGTGTTGGTCAACGCAGTGAACAGCGAACACATTTTTAGCAAGAGCGATACCGACAGTCGTGATGGTCATAACGAATCCCTCCGGGGCTATGTTTACCCCATGATTGCACGAGAGTTAATCAGGCGCATATCCAGGGGAAGTCCCTTCCATTCGTTAAGAGCTGGTAAAAATTAATTTCAGCATCAAAATGACTCAATCCAGAATGACTAATTTCTACATCCATTGAGAGAATTAATCCACATCTCGTCAGCATACTACACTTGCAACAACCTCATAACGCATTGTCCCTCTGTACCCAAAATCAACAATGGAATTATGGTTATATCCTGCTACGGGATAATGTTGTTCTCGTCTGCCTTTGTCGATTGCCAGCAATTTGACATCTGAGCTTTCGAGCCCATTTTTCACCAGTCCTGAATACAGGAAAGAGTTTACCGTTTTTATTTTTACCCCCATATCACTCGCCAGACGACATGGACGTAACTGATGGTAAATATACCCAAACATTACCATCATCTCCGACATCGTCAGTGTCCGCGCTGTTGTGTTCCAGCTCCATAAACCGTTATGCACTGCATGATGAATATCCTGTATCCCTTTCAGTGTTTCCACATTCAGTTGCATAAAATGACGCCCAAGAAACATACTGCGCATTAAACGACCCAACTGGCTGTCACAAATTATTAGCCAGGATTCATCATGCTTCAGAACATTCCTTCGGTTTTCCGGCCTGAAAAATCTGCAGCCAAAATCACGCGATACTCTTTCAGTAGCAAACGTAAGCCATATTCCAGATAATAATTATGCGTAGCAAGAATAACCTTCATCGCCGTATTCTCAGTGCTGTAGTTGTGTTTCATGTCACAGTCGCAATCAGAGTTCCATCTTCCCCTTTCAGAGAGCAGACCGGACATAATCCCTGCGTTTAAAGGCATCGTTCCCTCCATTGTATTTCACATCAGTTTGCATACCTTTAACAAATATTGCTGATACATTTCAATAACTATCGGCATTAAGTCTCTGCCACTCTTCCGTGGAGCCATTCATACATCGTGCTCTTGTATTACCAAACAAGCGATATTCAGCACAGATGATATATTCATACAACTGAACTGTATAAATAAAGAAACAGGAACCGTAAACAACAGACAGAAAGAAGAGTATATAGCAGAACAACTTCCGGCATGACATAATACCCATGCCGGAAGCTCCTTTTGCTCCTCGATTGTATTTGTTTTTGCTACTTTCCCCTCCGCCTGATTGTAATCAATGCCGCTGGTTATTATGTTTGGATATATAGGGAGGGGAAGGCCAGCCAACCAACAAGGAGGTTGCTGTTCCTCGCGAGGTAAATTTACGTCATTAATAACCTCCTTGCATTCCTGGCACCTCTGAACGTATCAGCTCATATAGAGCTCATCGGACTCGCTCCGGAAAGAAAATTAGCCTGTTCATTAAAGGTTCTGTTGATGCCGGCACCCCTGCAGAAATATTACAGAAACCCGCCATCTCCTCAGAAGAATCTATCTCCACTTCTGATAAAAACTGATAACGCTGAATATATATCATATGCAGAGTTGCAGGTAATAAGTTTAATATATAGTCTTTTCCCAGCCTTTCGGGATGTACAGGAAAAAAGCCCCTCAGCCGTGGTTACCATTACTTCAACCAGTTCACCCTTGGTAATGGAGATGGTTAATTTTGAACCATCAAACAAAGCTGCATTAAATTTTCCTGATTCTGGATATTCCGGACGCATCGAATATATTCAACGGTATGCTGTGTGACAGACCATTTTTTCTGACGACTTAAGGAGTCTCCTCTGATGCTTCTGAAGTAGCCTTACAGTTACGGAAGAATTCAATAAAAAATAATTTATTGCGAAACAATTTCGCTGTATTATTTATTATTTTTGTTTTGCTGTTATATTAATTGATGAGGTTCACAGTTTTAATTTTTAACATTATGTAAATAAAAGATGTCTGTCAACTGCAGTCATTGGATAACTGGAGGTAATTGATGATATACGACGAGCAAGCTGAGCGGCTGGAGAAAAAAGGGTTGTACCGGAGAGCTGCTGAACGGTGGGCAAAAGTAATGACGCAGCTCAGTGATGATCAGAAAAGAAAAATAGTGGCACAAAAACGAGCAGAATGCCTGTGTAAGGCTCGCCGGCCACCTGTTTCACCGGTGAATCTGACAGAAATAAAACAGGCAGTAAACAGACTACATACTGAACTGGGGATGGGCTTTGAAGAACGGAGAGTATTCCGCCGCTATAACGGGAAAGAAGGGAAAGACAAATCCAAATCGTTACTGTCAAAAAAGGACTAAAAATATTATTGGCCGTTTTGGGGATGCGGACAATTTCCTGGACTGCTTTATTATGCCAGCCCGCATTGTTGGCGGTACATTTTGGGGCTGACAGCACCCAGCGATAATTTTATACACCGCTCGTTATACCATCTGATGTAAGCATCCACTTGCTGCATGAACTTTTCTGGCGTGATGCCCGACCATTTACGCCCACAGCTCACAACTTTTCCATCGAAGCAGTCCACCACCGGTCACAGCCAGACTTTTCCTGCAGGAAGCTGGAACTCCATGATATCTTTCTGCTATTTCTGATTAGGTTGCTCCGCCTTAAAATCTCTGGTGATAAGGTTATCCGGAGCCGGTCCGATTTCTCCGCAATATGAGCTGTAACGGCGACGACGGTTACGGCTGACCACAAGCTGTTCCTCCACCATAAGTCTGCGTACAACCTTTTCTGATGAAGGTATCAACTGGAAGCACCCGAAACGAACGGAACGCGCTGGAATCCGCATATAACCCTTTGTAAAGTGAGGATATGGACACCTCACTTGCTCATGAGAATGCCCGCCTGCGGGCACTGTTGCAGACGCAACAGGACACCATCCGCCAGATGG
>PPYF01017348.1_pt1 | contig 10722 bp, 10 predicted proteins | sample 1559871 | NCBI WGS metagenome assembly PPYF01 (sample SAMN08240021, study PRJNA423297) | Human gut metagenome, whole genome shotgun sequencing project.
AGACAATACATCCATAAGGCACAAAGCCGTCTTCGCCGGCATCGAGCGCCGCCATGCGACGCGCGAGCTCGCGCGCAAAGCCGGCAGTATCGGCATCGCCAATCGCCAGGACAAAGTCCACGCCTTCGTCGGTCGCCAGGGCTACGGCCTCATCGACCAAATCGTCTCCCCCATCGCCCCCGACCAAGCCGCAGCGAAAAAGCACGCGTTCGAGCAGAGCTCGATCAAGCGAGCCGAGCGCCGCCGAGACGAGCTCATCGTGCGTATGTTTGTCACCGCCCAACACGACCAGCGCCTTGGTGCCACCGTAGTGAGCGACCAATCGTCCGCACCAGCGAGCCACGTCTCCATCCGCAACAAGGCGCGTCGGCATACCAAACCCATAATTGACCATCTTTCCCACAACCCTTCCGTGCGTATAGGCGGTATCGATCGTTAGGCTCATGCTACGAAGCGAGCTTTTCCGAGCTGTTTCGCGCTCTTTAGGGCTGCGTTAAAAACCCGATGCAGCTGCACGACTATACCTGCCAAAAAGGGACAGGTTTTGACGATGTCCGGATGAGCGGGTATTATCGAACAGGTATTCGATAAGAACATGTGTTTGATGAAAGGACACGGATGGCGCACGAGCAGCACACCTATATCTGCATCGACCTCAAGACGTTTTACGCTAGCGTCGAGTGCGTCGACCGCGGGCTCAACCCGCTCACCACCAACCTGGTCGTTGCCGACGAATCGCGCGGGCGCACGACCATCTGCCTCGCCATCACACAAGCCATGAAGGACCTCGGGATACACAACCGCTGCCGTCTGTTCGAGATTCCCGATGGCATCGATTACATCAAGGCCATACCGCGCATGCAGCACTACATGGAGGTGTCGGCGCAGATCTACGGTATCTACCTGGAATACGTCAGTCCGCAAGACGTTCACGTCTACTCAATTGATGAGTGCTTTATCGACGTAACACCCTATCTGGACCTCTATCACACCGATGCGAAAGGCTTCGCCTGCATGTTGCGCGACGAGGTCCTGGCGCGCACCGGCATCACGGCGACGGTCGGCATCGGCCCCAACCTATTCCAGGCCAAGGTTGCACTCGATATCACCGCCAAGCACGTAACCAGCCGCATCGGCATACTCGAAGACGAGACCTTTCGCAAGGAAATCTGGCCCCATCGTCCCATCACCGATATCTGGGGCATCGGTCCCGGCGTGGCAGCCCGCCTCGAGAAATACGGCGTCTACGATCTGATGGGCGTCGCGGCGCTCGACGAAAACCTGCTTTGCGACGAGCTCGGCGTCAATGCCGAATATCTCATCGACCATGCCTTCGGGCGCGAGCCGACAACCATCGCCGACATCCAAGCCTATCGCCCGCAAGCAACTTCGACCACCACAGGACAGGTGCTCTCGAAGGGTTATGCCTACGAACAGGCCTATACCGTCTTGCGCGAGATGGTCGATGCCGCCGTGCTGGATTTGATCGACAAGCACGTGGTGTGCGACAGCATCTCGCTCTTTGTGGGCTATGCAAGCGAGCGCGCCGACATCCGCAGGCTTGATGCCAGCGGCACTGCACAATATGTGGACGGATGCGGACACCTGCGCTCGAGTACGTCGAGCATCGAACCCACCGCAACCGCCGGCCCCGAGCTCGCACCCCGTGCGCCCAAGCCCGTCCAGCGCGATGACGAACGGCGTCGTCTGGTACGTGAGGCGCAGGCAATCGACGGCATCTTTGTGGGAGAGCATGGCGGCAAACCGCGCGGTGGCTATGCCGCACTCTTTGCGCACTCCAACGCCTCGCGAAAGCTGCCCGAGCGTACCAATTCGTTCAAGAAGATCATGGGCTATTTCGATGAGCTCTGGGCGCAGACTGTCGATCCCAAACGACCGGTCAAGCGCATCAATCTGGGATTTGGCAACCTCATGCCCGAGGAATTTGCCACCATCGATCTGTTCAGCGATATCGAGGCCGATGAGCGCGAGCGCGACCTGGCACGCGCCGTGCTGGCCGTGAAAGGCAAATACGGCAAGAACGCGCTGGTTAAGGGGCTGAGCTTTACCGCCGGCGCCACCGCGCGCGAACGCAACGATCAGGTAGGAGGACATCGTGCCTAAGTCCCGACAACAGCCGATGCGGCCACCGACACCTTTTGAACGCCTAGCGGACCCCGAGGGAAGACGTCGCTCCGCCGACCCAAAGCTCACCGCCAACGGCACCGTCCGTGCCGGCCGTGCCGCGCAGTTTATGCCCTTTGCCGCCCTCACGGGATACTACGAGCTCGTGCGTAAACAAGAGATCACCGCCGAGCCAAAATGCGAACTCACAGAAGAAAAAGCCCTCGAACTTTCGAAAAAGCTCGAGGGCCTCAAACGCGGCGACCTGGTCCGCGTCACCTATTACGATACGTACGGCTATCGCTCCCGCACCGGTATCCTTGACGAGGTGCTCCCCGCCTTCAAGCTACTCAAGCTCCGAGACATCGCCATCGACTTCGACGACATCCAAAACATTGAGCTACGCGGACGAGCCTAGACAAGGACGCGCATCCAAGGCAAGGTCTACAGCGTCATGACGTAGTAACCCGCATCTCTCACGGCCGTCTCAAGGACACCGCGATCGATCGGCCGCTTGGAGCGCACGCGCGCTGTGTGGTTCGCGTACGTTACCGTAGCCCACACACCATCCAGCGCATTGAGAGCATTGGCTACGTTCTGAGCGCAGCCGTCACAGCTCATGCCGCCGATGAGCAGCTCATCGCTATAGGGATAGTGCGATGCATCGGTATCCACCACAACAACCTTTTTGGCCTTCTTACCGCTCGCGCCATCGCTGCAGCAGCTCTTTCCGTGTGTCGAAGCGACAATGCGACGCAGTCCAAAAAACATGCCGACGGCAATGACGGCCAACACGATGAGATTCGCAGGGTTGAGCAAGTCGCTCATGCGTTCCCCTTTCAAGTAGCACTATCTAGATACCCCCACGGGGTGTCCCCATCTTAACCCAAAATCGTGTCCGTTCGGTCAATTAGTTTCCCTCTTCAAACTTTTTTGTTGACCATGGCTTACTTTCGTGTATAAGTTTTCCTAGGCTAACAACTGAGGACCCGAAAGGAGCATCGTGACTCGAACCATTGACATCCCAACATACCAAACGGCTGTCGTGCGCAACTGCTCCCCTACGCTCGCAGGTATCAAGCCGGCTTCGCTCTTTACCTATCCCGGCGTTTACGCCAACCAAAACGGAAAACCCGGCGCCGCCCATATCGAAGAGCGACGCTCTCGCCTGCTCGCCGTCATAGCCCAATGCAACCGCGAGCTCCAGCCACTCGGAATCCATATGAGCGTTTTGGTCTGGCGCCCCTGCGGAGCGCTCATCTATGTGTATCGCCCTGCGGACCTCATGCGATACCTCTCCGACCCCCGTGCCACGACGGCGCTAGCCGCCGAAGGTTACGATGTCCACAACCTGCCCGCATCCCTGGTGCATCTCGCCGCGCGCATCACGCTGGCAAGCAGCAATGCCGCAGAAAGCGCCTATGACGGCAGCGTCTGCGCACTCGCGCGAAATAGGCACTGCGATACGGGGTGCATATGCGAGTTCCCCCACGAAATTGGCTATTTTTTGGGCTATCCCTACGAAGATGTCCATCAGTTTATCGTCCAGCACGGCGAAAACTATAAGGTCTTTGGCGCATGGAAGGTATACACAAACGTTGAGCAGGCGCTCACGACCTTCGATTCCTATCGCGCATGCACGCAATACCTTACCTACATCTATCAACAGGGCTGCACCCTGGGACAACTTGTCCAGGCAACCCGATAGAGCATACAAGACGCGGCCGCACGCCGCACAACCGAAAGGAAAACATATGAGCAAGATCGCCGTCGTCTACTGGAGCGGTACAGGCAACACCGAGGCCATGGCAAACTTCGTTGCCGAGGGCGCAACCGGTGCCGGCGCCGAGGCAGAGGTCATTTCCTGCGCCGACTTCTCCGCAGACAAGGCCGCCAGCTATGACGCCATTGCCTTCGGCTGCCCCGCCATGGGTTCCGAGGAGCTTGAGTATGACGAGTTCCAGCCTATGTGGGACGAGGTCAAGGAGACCCTCGGCGACAAGAAGGTCGTCCTCTTTGGCTCTTATTCGTGGGCCGAGGGCGAGTGGATGGACAACTGGAAGGCCGATGCCGACGAGGCGGGCGTCAACGTCGTCGATTCCGTCATTTGCTACGATGCGCCCGATGATGAGGGCGAGACCGCTTGCAAGGCCCTCGGAGCCGAGCTCGCGTAACGAACCCAGGACCTCCAAAAGAGCCTGCATCAAAGCGCATCCTCATCCCTACAAAAGAGCGGGGGCTGGATTCAAGTCCAGCCCCCGCTCTTTAGTAACGGCAGTTACATCAACCGGCTACGAGATATTGCCCAAGAACGCCTTGGTGCGTTCGCTCTTGGGATGGTCGAAGACCTCGCTCGGCGTGCCCTCTTCCACGATAACGCCACCGTCCATAAAGACGACGCGGTCGGCGACGTCGCGGGCAAAGCCCATCTCGTGCGTCACGACGATCATGGTCATGCCATCGCGTGCCAGGTCGCGCATGACGCCCAGAACGTCGCGGACAAGCTCGGGGTCAAGCGCCGACGTGGCCTCGTCAAAGAGCATGACGTGCGGGTTCATCGACAGGGCGCGGGCGATGGCAACGCGCTGCTGCTGGCCGCCCGAAAGCTGACTCGGCATAAAATCGATGCGCTCGGCCAGACCGACCTTGGTGAGCTCCTCGACGGCGATCTTCTCGGCCTCTTCCTTGCTGCGCTTGAGCACCTTTTGCTGCGCAAGCATGACGTTCTTTTTGACCGACAGGTGCGGGAACAGGTTGAACTGCTGAAAAACCATGCCCAGGTGCGTGCGCACTTTGTTGAGGTCGACACCCTTGGCGCACACATCCACGCCCTCAACGATAATCGAGCCGCTCGTGGGATGCTCCAGACGATTAATGCAGCGAAGCATCGTCGACTTACCCGAGCCCGAGGGACCCAGAACTACGACGACCTCGCCCTTGTGCACATCCAGATCGATATCGCGCAGGACCACGTTGTCGCCAAAGGCCTTCTGGAGGTTCTTGATACTGACGACGACCTCGTTCGAGTTATTGGTTTCGCTCATGATAGGACCTCCTTACAGACCGGCGATGTGATCGGCAGGCGTCGCGACAACCTGTCCGGCGCTCTTGGCGGGACGCTTCTTCTTGGTCTCGGTCGTGCCCAAAAGCCTCGCCTCAAGACCGCTCACCAAGCGAGCGAGCGGCAGGGTGATGACCAGATAGAACAGGGCGGCAACCACGTACGGTGTAATGGAGCCCGTCGTGGCCACGATGGTACGGGCGTTCATGACGATCTCGACCACGCCCACGGCCGCAAGCAGCGACGTATCCTTGTAAAGCAGGATGAACTCACTGGTCAACGTAGGCAGGACATTACGGAACGTCTGCGGAATCATAACGTAGAGCAGCGTCTGGAACGCGTTCATGCCCAGAGAACGAGCGGCCTCGTTTTGGCCCTTGGGGATCGACTGAATACCGGCGCGGAAGATCTCACACAGGTAGGCAGACGAGTTCATGGCCATGACGATGACGCCCAGGACATAATCGTCTACCTTGACGCCGGCGAGCGGCAGACCGAAGAACGCGATATAGATCTGCAGGAACGCCGGCGTACCGCGAATGATATTCACGTAGATGCCGGCGAGGCAGCGCAGGATGCGCGACTTGGAGATGCGCATGAGCGACAGGGCGAAACCGAAGGGAATTGCCAGCGGAAACGCCACAAGCACGATCGAAAGCGACATGAGGAAGCCCTTGAAGACGATCGGCAGGCTCTGGACCAAAATGACCGGGTTCAGGAACAGGCGCAGGAACATATTGGAGTTCCACGCCTCGACCCACGACTGCTCTTTAAGGTCGGCCAGGAAGTTATCGAAGGCCGTCACGCCCTTGATCTCCACCGACGGAATCTTGGAGATCTTCTTGGTCGACCCGTCAGCGAGCGTATAGGTACCGCTAAAGGCCTCGTCGCCGCCCTCGACGGGGAAGGTCACGCCGTAGACCTCGACGCGGAAATAGCCGCCAGCGGGCGCCGTCTCGCCAAAGTCGATCTTGAGCGTCTGGCCGTCGACCTTACACGTAGGCTTCATGGGCGTACGGTCCATGAGGTCATCGCCCGAAAGCATCGTCAGGCGCGTGTCGTCCGCGCCAAAGGTCGTGCCATCGGCAAATGTCAGCGAAAGACCGCTCAGCTCCTCGTCGGCATCGGCCTGAACTTCCCAAGTGATGCGCGTCTCGGTGCCGCCGACCACATCGCTACCCGAACCGGTATTGGGTCGGGCGGTAATCTTTGCGGTCTCAAGCGCCTGGGCGGTCGTGGGCACGCAGGCCCCCGCGCATACCAGGGCGAGCGCCACAGCCAGGGCACAGGCCAGCTTTTGGAGCATCGAGGGCAGTGGAAAACGCTGCTCCGCGGCCCCTTTGTTCAGTCGAGACAAGGTGGTTCCTATCGTAGAAGTTGCCGGCAAAACGAGACGGAAACGCTCTCCGTCAAGAGAAGCGCAAAGGCCCTTCCCGCCAAAACCGAAAGGGCCCGCGCGCAATCAAGTAGCTATTTTACTTGATGTTGTACTTAGCCATGAGGGCGTCGACGGTACCGTCGTCGGTCAGGTCCTTGATGGCATGGTTGACGTCGTCCTTGAGCTTGGTGTTGCCCTGGTTGATGGCGATGGCGTACTCCTCGCCGGTGCTGATCTGCTTGATGGTCTGGCAGGTGTTGAACTGCTCGGCGGTCAGCTGGCTGGCAACGGAGCGGTTGGTGACTACGGCGTCGCCCTTATCGGACTGCAGGGCGCTGAAGCACTCGGTGGCGTCCTTGTAGGGGACGATCTTGGCCTTGGGGAAGTTCTCCTGGGCAAAAGCCTCGGCGGTTGAGCCAGACTGGACGATGATGGTAGCGTCGGCGTTGTTGAGCTTCTCGCTGTAGTTGTCGGCCGTGATGTCGGTGTTATCGACCTTGGTCACGATAGCCTGATCGTCCATGTAGTAGGAATCAGAGAAAGTGACTTCCTTCTCACGCTCGGGCGTGTCGGTGATAGCCGCGATGGCGACGTCATACTTGGCGCCCGAAGCGACGCCCGGAACCAGCGTGTCGAAGTCGTTGTTGACGTACTCGACATCCAGACCCAGCTTGTCACCGATAGCCTTGATGAGCTCAAGGTCAAAGCCCTGGTAGTCGCCGTTGTCATCCTTATACTCAAACGGCGCGTACTCGGCAGAGGTGCCGACGGTCAGCGTGCCGTCCTTGACGAGCGCGTACTCCTTGGAGCCGTCGACCTTCTCGACCTTAGCGTCGTCAGAGCTGCTGGAACCGGCATCAGAACCAGAGGTGGCGTTGGACGAACCGCAGCCCGTCAGAGCAAGGGCGAGCGCCATAGCACCCGTGGCGGCAAATGCGCCAAGCTTCTTCAGCTTCATAATCAGTCTCCTTCCGGTGACCTCGTTTGATTCAGAGGTCTGCAAAAACTGTTGGCTATTATGCACCCGGAATTACGAATCTGCAATGAGAAAACTGATTGAAACAAACCCATAACGTGAATGGAATACTCCACTTTGTGACAGTCATTACTGCTGCAATGACCTTAATAGTCTAATTTCAGCTGCATAACCTGCAAGTTCGTTCGGAGTCTCCAAAATAAACGGAAGCGAACGCAAGTGGCCATTCGATACAATATTTGCATAACCTGCATACCGCCACCAAATTCCTCGCTGCCAAGGTATCCCTTGCCGATGCACTCGTGACGATCTTTATGGGCGCCACAAGGGTTCTTCGAATCGTTGATGTGTACGGCGTGTAAGCGATCGATACCCACCACGCGGTCGAACTCGTCGAGTACGCCGTCCAGATCATGGATGATGTCGTAGCCGGCATCGCTCACATGGCAGGTGTCCAAACAAACGCCCAGCTTATCGGACAGCTCTGGGCACTTGGCGGCAACGCCCTCGATAATGCACGCCAGTTCCTCAAAGCTGCGGCCCACCTCGGTACCCTTGCCGGCCATGGTCTCGAGCAACACCGTCGTCTGCTGGCCCTCAAACATCACCTGGCACAGGGTGTCGACAATCATCTGAATGCCGGCGTCGGAGCCCTGCCCCACATGCGCACCGGGATGGAAGTTGTAGTAGTTGCCGGGCAGCGCCTCCATGCGCCGCAGGTCCTCTGCCATGGCCTCCAGGGCAAACTCGCGCGCCCGCTCTTTGGTTGAGCAGGGGTTATAGGTATACGGGGCATGAGCCACGAGCGGTCCAAAGTCGTTTTGCGCCATAAGCTCGCGCAGGGCCGCCACGTCATCCATGTCAAGGTCTTTCGCCTTGCCGCCGCGCGGGTTGCGCGTAAAGAATGCAAAGGTATTGGCGCCAATGGACAACGCTGTCTCCCCCATTGCCCGATAGCCCTTCGTCGTCGAAAGATGACACCCGATCGTCAGCATCTCCAGCTCCCTCCTCATCAGTTACGGTGAAATACGGTCTATTGGTGCCCTATTTTGGCGCAAACAGACCGTATTCCACCGCAAGTTATAAAAGGGGCATCAGGGACAAAGGCCTCCAGGCATTCCAAGCGCTGGTGCCATGCCCCCACGCCCTAAAGTTTCAAACGAATCGCATCGATGATGCGTGCGCAGCGCTGCGTGGCGGCAAGGGGCATGACGGGACTCTCGAGTTTCCCCGCCCGGATGAGCTGAGTCGCATGCTGGATTTCGCCATAGAAATCATCGATCTCAAACGGAGCATTTATTTCTAGCGTTCGACCGTCGGAATACTTCACATGAGCGAGCTCGGGGCGATGGAGCCGCTCGATTTCCAACGAGCCCCGCTCACAGGCAATCGTTAAGCGGCTTTCATATGTTGCTTCGCCGTCGCACACCATATGAATGGGTGTACCGCCGACGCTCATATGGATCTCGTCGGCCCAATCGACGCGACCGCCCGATACGTCACGCCAGCGAACTTCACGGGACGAAACCTCGCACGCGCCCGCGAGCAAATCCTCAAACCAACCGACCGCATAACAGCCCATGTCATATAGACAGCCGCCCTGCAGCGGATCAAGCAGATAGCCCGAAGGAGACTCGCCGTAATCGAGCTTTTGCACGCTTTCAATCGAGACAATACGGCCAAGCTCACCCGACGCAAGCAAGTCTTTCACGCGAGTGCGCATCGGGCAAAACCGATTCTTCATCGCCTCCATAAACAGCACGCCGCGCTCGCGAGAGGTGGAGGCGATCGAGAGAGCCTCTTCCTCACTCAAAACGGCCGGCTTTTCGCACAGCACGGCCTTTCCGGCGCACAGCGCGCGACAGGCCCAACGCGTATGCATGCCATGCGGAAGAGCCAAGTAGATTGCGTCGACATCGGGGTCGGCAATCAGCGCGTCATAAGCCGCATCGCCGCTATCGTCGGCCGAGGCATGGCCATGCGCAGCATCGATCGAAAACGCTCGGCAAAATTCCTCGACATGTGCAGGAGTGCGACCGGCCGCAGCCACCAGCCGTGCCCCGTCGACCTTCTTGAGCGACGATGCAAATCGATGAGAAATGTGCCCAGCGCCCAAAATGCCCCAACGAACCCCACGCGAATCATTACGTAAACCTCGGTCACCCACGATAGCCTCCCATCAGTTGCGGTGAAATAGTTCCTGTTGATGCCTTATTCTGCCGCAAACAGGAACTATTCCATCACAAGATATAAAAGGGTCATGAGGAGCGAGTTTTGCTGAAGACTTTAAGCACTGCCGTCACGGGGCCAGGTTGGAAACGTCGGCGCACGTCATCGAGACGCTCGGGGATATCGATATGCTGTGGGCAGTGGCGCGCGCATTTGCCGCACTTGACGCAATTGCTCACCAGCTTGGCCTCGCTTGTGCGCACCGCGCTCGCCGTAAAGTACTGCGATAGACCCGTAAACCAGCTGTGCGCATAGCTTGCGTTGTAGGCGGCAAAACATCCAGGGATATTGATGCCTTTAGGGCACGGCATGCAATAGCCGCATCCCGTGCAGGGCACGCGATTCGATTTTTCAAACTCATCCAGCACGTGCGCGATCGTGTCGAGCTGGTTGGCAGTCATCGAATCCGGCAGGGCCCGATCGGCCAACGCCGCGTTCTCATCCACCTGCGCGATATCGGTCATACCCGAAAGCAGCATCGTCACCTGAGGATGATTCCACACCCACGAAAGACCCCAGGCGGCAGGAGTGCGCAAATGCGGGTCACGGGCACTATCGAGCACGGCGCGGGCCCGCGGAGGCAGCTTGCCCGCCAGGCGTCCACCCAAAAGCGGCTCCATCACAAACACTGCGAGCCCGCGCTCGGCGGCTGCCATGAGCCCCGCCGTTCCCGCTTGGTAGCGCTCTCCAGCGTAGTTGTACTGGATCTGGCAAAAGTCCCAGTCATACGCATCGAGCATCGTGAGAAAGTCCGCCGCGCTGCCGTGGTACGAAAAACCGATCTGGCGAATGCGCCCCGAAGCCTTTTGGCGCGCAATCCAGTCCTCGATGCCCAGTGCCACCAAGCGCTCCCACTGGGCGGGCGAGGTAATGTTGTGCATAAGGTAATAGTCGATATGGTCGGTCTGCAGGCGGCGCAGTTGCTCGTCGAAGAACCGGTCGAAATCCTCCGCG
>PPYF01546905.1_pt1 | contig 10722 bp, 9 predicted proteins | sample 1559871 | NCBI WGS metagenome assembly PPYF01 (sample SAMN08240021, study PRJNA423297) | Human gut metagenome, whole genome shotgun sequencing project.
CCTCCCTGCGCACCCGCAAAAAAGGTCCCCGAAACAGACGTTTCGGGGACCTTCCTTATGCAGAGACAGAGATTTTGAAATTACACAATGCCCTGAGCCATCATGGCGTTGGCGACCTTCAGGAAGCCGGCAACGTTGGCGCCGAGCATCATGTTGCCCGGCTGGCCGCACTCGACGGAGGCGTCATAGCAGGACTTGAAGATGTTCTTCATGATGCCGTGCAGCTTCTCGTCGACTTCTTCGAAGCTCCAGCTCATGCGCAGGGAGTTCTGGCTCATTTCCAGACCGGAGGTGGCGACGCCGCCGGCGTTGGAAGCCTTGCCCGGCGTGTAGAGCAGGCCGGCCTCGATGACCGCGTTGATGGCCTCGGGGGTCAGCGGCATGTTCGCGCCTTCGAACACAGCCATGGCGCCGTTGGCGATGACGGCCTTCGCGCCCTCGAGATCCATCTCGTTCTGGGATGCGCACGGCATGGCGATGTCGCACGGGATGGTCCAGATGCCCTTGCAGCCTTCATGGTACTCGCTGCCGGGCACTTCGTCGGCATAGACGCTGATGCGGGCGCGGCGCTTCTGCTTGATGTCGAACAGCACGTCGAGGTTGATGCCGTTGGGATCATAGATGTAGCCCTTGGAGTCGCTCATGGCGATGACCTTGCCGCCGAACTGCATGCACTTCTGCGCGCAGTACTGTGCGACGTTGCCGGAGCCGGACACGATGACCTTCTTGCCCTCGAAGCTGTCGTTTCTCAGGTGCTTGAGCACCTCGGCGGAGAAGTAGCAGATGCCATAGCCGGTGGCCTCGGTGCGGGCGAGGGAGCCGCCGTAGGTCAGGCCCTTGCCGGTGATGACGCCGCCCTCGAAGCGGTCGACGATCTTCTTGTACTGGCCGTACATATAGCCGACCTCGCGGGCGCCGACGCCGATGTCGCCGGCCGGGGTGTCGGTGAACTGGCCGATGTGGCGGTAGAGCTCGGTCATAAAGCTCTGGCAGAAACGCATGACCTCACCGTCGGACTTGCCGTGGGGGTCAAAGTCGGAGCCGCCCTTGCCGCCGCCCATGGGGAGGGTGGTCAGGGAGTTTTTCAGGATCTGCTCGAAGCCGAGGAACTTGATGACGGACAGGTTGACCGAGGGGTGGAAGCGCAGACCGCCCTTGTAGGGGCCGATCGCGGAGTTGAACTGCACACGGTAGCCGCGGTTGACCTGGACCTTGCCGTTGTCGTCCACCCAGGGAACGCGGAACATGATGATGCGCTCGGGCTCGACGAAGCGCTCCATGAGACCGGCTTCTTCCCACTCGGGGTGCTTGTCAACGACGTACTGGAGGCTCTCGAAGACTTCGTCAACGGCCTGCAGGAACTCGGGCTCATTGGGGTGGTTCTTCTGAAGGTCGGCGAAGACGCGGTTCAGATATGCATTGTTGATCATTTTCTTACCTCTTTCTTATTATTCGCTTTGCTCTCATAAACGGCCTGAGCGGCCAATTTCCTTCATCATGGTAACGCAAACGGAAAAAGATTGCAATATCCGTTTTCCATATAATTTCTTGATTTTTTTGTGCAAAAAGTCAGAAAGAATACTTTAAATCGCTTTGTTTTCGTCAAAAAAGCAACACTCTGCGCGCATGCAGAAACAACCGGGCACGATTTTTATGCAGGCGCAAAAAAACTGCTTGACAAATTATTCTAACGAGTATAAACTAAGGTCGAAAGTTATCCAAATGCATAATAATTTTACGAAAGAAAGGGGGAACGCGGATGCGGCGATGCGAGGTGTGTTTTGCGCCGCTGCCGTCGTGGGCCGAGGCGTATCTGTGGCCGTGCGTGCGCGGCGGGCTGACGGTATGTGCCGACTGTTTTGACACGCTCGTGAGCGGTCTGTCCCGCCGGGAGCTGGCCGCGCGGCTGGGCGCACCGGGGGTGTGAGGGGGCGTATAGACGGCTTCTCCCAAAGCGTCTGAGCAGCGGTGGAGCCAGAGAGGGGCTTTTTAAGCCTTCCCCTTGAGGGGAAGGCGGCGCGGCGGTACGCCGCGACGGATGAAGTGTTGTTGGATTTGGAGGCACTACCGGCGGCACTGGAGGCGGTCGTGACCTTTCCACCTCATCCGCCTCGCTGCGCTCAGCACCTTCTCCTCGAGGAGAAGGCAGCGCACGGCCCGACCGTTCCCGCCGGGAGAAGGCATAAAAAATACCGACCACCCAAACGGGTAATCGGTATTTTTGGTGGGGGAAGATGGATTTCCCCTGACGGGGATAAACTTCAACTCCATCTTCCATGCAAAGAAAAATACCAATCACCCAAAAAGGGTAATCGGTATTTTTGGTGGGGGAAGATGGATTTCCCCTGACGGGGATAAACTTCGACTCCATCTTCCATGCAAAGAAAAATACCGACCACCCAAACGGGTAATCGGTATTTTTGGTGGGGGAAGATGGATTCGAACCATCGAAGGCATTGCCAGCAGATTTACAGTCTGTCCCCTTTGGCCACTCGGGAATTCCCCCATATCCGCGCCACGGGCGACGCGCTGCGTGCGCGCGCGGCCACGCTGCGGCTGGAACTGGCGGCCATGCCGCGCTCCGGCCGTGCCCGGCGCGAGCTGGAGACGCGCATCGCGCGTCTGGAGCAGATGGCGGGCGAGACGCTGCGCACGGCGGGCTACCTCGCGCATTATTACGACCCCGACTGAGGCAGACCGGCCCTGGTTTGCGTTCCTGCGGCAGGTGTGGTATACTTATCGGCATGAAACGCTTACATATAAAAAATAATCACAATCACACATTCCGCCGCGTACTGGCCGTTCTGCTGGCAGCGGCGATGACGTTCGCGCTCGCAGGCTGCTCGCCGCGCGAGCTGCACATCGGCCAGGTCGAGGTGAACACCGGCGTCAACACCGCGTGGATCACCCCCGCCAGGGGCGTGGACAGGTTCGGCATTCCGGCGTCCGATTTTTCCGCCGGGGCGGACGGCTCCGTGACCTATACCGGCACGGCCTACCGCGCGCTGCAGGGCATCGACGTGTCCACGTTCCAGCAGGACATCGACTGGCAGGCCGTCGCGGATTCCGGCATCGCCTTTGCGGTCATCCGCGCGGGCTACCGGGGCTACGGCAAGGGCACCATCGTCGAAGACGACCGCTTCCGCCAGAACGTCGCCGGGGCGCGCGCGGCCGGGCTGCGCGTGGGGCTGTACTTCTTCTCGCAGGCGGTCACGCCCGAGGAGGCGGCCGAGGAGGCGCAGTGGCTCGTGGACGCGGCGCGCGATTATCAGATCGACATGCCGCTCGTGTTCGACTGGGAGAACATTGACCAGAGCACCGTCGCCGCGGGCGACACGGTGCGCACGGCGGCAATGACCGGCGAGGATGTCACGGCCTGCGCCGTCGCCTTCTGCGAGACGGTCACGGCCGCGGGCTACGACGCCGCCGTCTACGGCAACCGCTGGCAGGGGTACTATGACTATGATTTCACCCAGCTCAAGGACTATGCCTTCTGGGTGAGCGCGCCGGGCACGGCGGACGATTTTTACTACGCGCACGATTTCTGGCAGTACAGCTATGACGGCACGGTGCCGGGCATCTCCGGCAGCGTGGACCGCGACCTCTGGTTCGTACCGATCACGACCTGAGGAGGCGCGGGATGAAAAAACGACTTTTGACCCTGCTGCTCGCGCTGGTGCTCGCGGTGTCGCTGGCGGTGCCGGCGGCGGCCGCGCAGGCGCAGCCGGTGGAGGTGGCGAGTGCGCTGGAGCTGGCGCAGGCGATGGCCGCACCGGTGTCACCGCGCGGTCTGCTGTGCGCCCGCGCCGCTGTGACGGAGCCCACGCGCGTGGTCGCCTTCACGCCCGCGCTCGCGGACGGTTACGGTGCCGACCGGGTGCTGCATCTGGCGGCGTGGCAGGAATATGTGCTCGAATTTTCCGACGCGGCGGCGGCGCAGCGCGCGCTTACGCGCCTGCGCTCTGACCCAGATGTGACGGACTGCTTTCTCGACGAGGCGGTCACGGCGGACGACACGCTCGCCGGCCTCTGGGACGAGACGGCCAGCCGCTCCTGGGGCGGGCACGCCATGGGCCTCACGACGCTGCGCCATCAGGCGGACGTGCTCCTGCCCGCCGGGCGGCGCACGACCGTTGCCGTCATCGACACGGGGGCCGACTGCACGCACCCGCTGCTCGCGGGCCGCGTGTCGGCGCTCAGCTATGATTTTGCCAATGCCACAGCCGATATGACGGACGTCAACGGCCACGGCACGGCCACGGCCGGGCTCATCGCCGACCTCACGCCCGACGAGGTGGACGTGATGGTCCTGCGCGTGTACGGCGACGACGATCTCTCGAAGCCGTCGCGCGTGCTCACGGCGCTCGAGTACGCGCTGGAAAACGGCGCGGCCGTCGTCAACATGAGTCTCGGCTGGCCGAACGCCATTGAGAAGGGCTACTCCTTTTTAAATACCGTCCTCGCGCAGGCGTATGCCTCGGGCGTGGTCGTCGTCACGGCGGCGGGCAACCGCAGCCAGAGCAACCCCACCGGCGATGCGGACGATGTCTACCCCGCCAATCAGGCGGCGGCGCTCACGGTCTCGGCCGTGGACCGCAGTCGCACGTTTGACGACAGCTATTCGGCCTCCGGTGCGTCGGTGGATCTGTGTGCACCGGGGTCATATGTCACGGTCGCGGTGCCGGGCGGCGGCACGGCCGTGCGCAGCGGTACGTCGTTCGCCGCGCCCCATATCGCGGCGGCGGCGGCCTGCGTGCTGCTCGCGCAGCCGGGGCTGAGCGCCGCGCGCGTGCGCCAGACGCTCTATCGCTACGCCGATGACCTCGGCGACCCGGGGCGGGACGACGAATACGGCCACGGCTTCCCGGTGCTCACGCAGTATTTTCACGACCGGCTGTGCCCGGGCCGCACGTTCCGCGACATGCCGGAGCCGGACTTCTGGTCGCACGCCGGGCTGGATTACTGCATCGGCGCGGGGCTGATGGCTGGCACGTCGGATGTCACCGTCTCGCCGGAGGCGCTCGCCACCCGCGCGCAGATCGTGCAGCTGCTCTGGGCGGCGGCGGGCAGTCCGGAGACCGCGGGCGCGCTGCCGTTTACGGACGTGGCGCCCGACGCGTGGTACTATGCCGCGGTGCGCTGGGCGTACCGGACGGGGCTCGTCGCCGGCACGTCGGCCACGACGTTTGACCCCGATGCGCCCATCACGCGGCAGGACTTCACGGTCATCCTCTATGAGCAGTCCGGCCGTCCGGTCACGACGGGCGGCGCGCTCACGGCCTTCCCGGATGTGGGCAGCGTTGCGGGCTATGCCTACGCCGCGCTCACCTGGGCGGTCGAGCAGGGGCTCGTCAGCGGCGTCGGTGCGGACGACGGCGTGCGCCTCACGCCGCGCGGCTACGCCAGCCGCGCGCAGGTCGCAACGATTCTCATGACCTATTGTGACCGATAACAGCAGACAAAGACCCGCCCCCGTTTCCGATTCGGAAACGGGGGCGGGTTTCGTTTTGCCGGGCGGCGCTTATTCCTCCGGCGCGGGCTCCTCGGTCACCTCAACCTCGATGTCCTCCGGCTCGATGGTGACGTCGGCGTCCACGGTGTGCAGATCCGGCGCGGGGCGGTACTCCTTCGCGGCGGCGCGCAGCTCGTCCATCTGCGCCTCGAGCTCGGCAACGTGGGCGTTGGCGTCCGTCACCTGCTGGCAGAGGTCGGCGAGGAAGGCGTCGGCCGTGTCGCGGTAGTTCTCGTAATACAGGCGGCCGATCTCGGTGTACGTGCGCTTGACGCGCTCGAGCTCGGCGTTGCAGTCCACGGTCAGGCGCGCCATGTGCGAGGCGTACTTGGCGCGGTCGCCCACGGCGTGGGCGGCGCCGGCGACCTTGTCGCGCATCTCGTCACTGACGACCTTGTTGGCGGCGTCGGTCACAGTCTCGCTGACTTTACCGGCGGCATCCGTCACGGCGACGGTGGCCTTACCGGCCGCGCCGACGACCTTGTCCTTCAGGCTGCTGAGCATGTCATGGTAATCTTTCATGTGGAAAAACCTCCTTGGAGAATGAAAATACAAAATGGGGATTTATGCGTTCGGCTGCTCGCCGCGGTCGACATAGCGCGGCGCGTGGCGGAGCTTTCCGGTGTAAAACAGCGCGAGCACGACCGCCGCGGCGGCCGCCGACACCCCGGCCAGCAGCTGGCTGACGCGGATGCCCGTGCCGGTGATGTACAGGCTGTCGGTGCGCAGGCCCTCGATGAGCGCGCGGCCGATGCCGTACCACACGGCGTAGAGCAAAATGAGCTCGCCGTCAAACTTCCGCTCGTGTTTGCGGAACCAGAAGTGCAGCAGCAAAAAGCCCACAAAGTTCCACAGGCTCTCGTACAGAAACGTCGGATGTACATACACGGTCTCCCGGCCGGGGAGCGTGAGCCCCATGCGGGAAAAGGCCTCGGTCTCGCGGCCGAACGCCTCGCGGTTGATGAAGTTGCCCCAGCGGCCGATGCACTGGCCGATGAGCAGACCGGGCGCGCAGACGTCCGCCATGACGCCGAAGGGGATCTTCTTTTTCCGGCACCAGACGACGCCGGTCAGCAGCCCCGCGATCACGCCGCCGTAGATGGCGAGCCCGCCCTCCCAGATTTTGAGCGCGTCGATGGGGTGCTCCCGGTAGTCGCCCCACTGGAAGATGACGTAGTACAGCCGCGCGCCGATGATGGCGATCGGGATCATCCAGATGAGAAAATCGTAGAGCGTGTCGGGCGCGATGCCGCAGCGGCGGCAATGCCGTGCGCAGTAGAGCATTGCGAGGATGAAGCCCACGGCGATGATCACGCCGTACCAGTAAAACGTGCGGCCGAAGAGCGTGAACGACGCGCTGGGGTCAATGCTCCAGTCGCCGAGCAGGGGAAAGCTGATGGCGGCGTCACGCATCATCGTCGGCATCGTCCTCGCCTCCTTTCGGGGCCACGACCGAGAGCGCCAGGCGCTCGGGCGCGAGCGTTTCGGTCAGCCACGCGGCGCACTCCGCCGCCGTGATGGCGCCCAGCAGCGGGAACGCGTCCATGTGCTCGTACCCGCCGAAGAGCCCCTCGGCCATGTCGACGCACAGATCGTCGAACCGGTCGAGCCCGCGCAGCCAGCCGCCGTATACGGCGCGGCGCGCCCGCTCGAAGGCCGGGCCGTCAAAGCCGTCACGCGCAATGCGCGCGACGGTCTCGCTCACGCGCGCGCACACGGTGTCGGGATCCTTACTCTCGCCGCCGAGCACGGCCAGCGCGATCGGCCCGCAGTAGTCCGCGCTGCAGCCAAAGTCGTCGCCGAGCAGTCCCGCGCGGTAAAGATCGTTGTAAAACGCTGTCGCCTCACCGAAGGCGGCCTGCAGCGCGAGCTCCGCCGTGAGCGTCTGGCGCAGGCGGGCATCGCCCCTTTCCGCCGGGCGGAACTTTGCGCCCAGCAGCATCTGCGGCGCGGACACCGCGAGCTCCACGCGCATGCGTGCGCTCGCGGGCGTCATGTCCTCGGGCTCGCCGTGGTCGGCGGCCGGGACGGGGGCGCGCTCCGGCAGCAGGATCTCCGCCGCGATGGCGGCCACACGCTCGGGCGTGTCCTGACACACGGCGCACAGCACCATGTTCGACGGCGCGTAAAACGCGCGGTGGCAGGCATAGAGCGTCTCGGGCGTGATCTCCGCGATGCTCTCGACCGTGCCGGCCACGGCATCGCGCGCCCCGTCGCGCGCCATCAGGCAGCGCATGAGGTTGCGCCACACGGCGCGGTCGGGGTCGTCCTCGCCCATGCGGATCTCCTGAGCGATGATGCCCTGCTCCTTGGCCACGCTCGCGTCGGTAAAATACGGCGTGGAGACAAAGCGCAGCAGCGTGCGCAGGTTTTCTTCAAACCCGTCCGTGCAGGAAAAATAATAAGCCGTCATGTTCGTAGACGTGAAGGCGTTCGGGCCTGCGCCGTTTTCGCTCAGCGTCAGCAGCGCGTCCGACCCGTCGGGCATGTCAAAGAGCTTGTGCTCGAGATAGTGCGCCACACCGGCGGGCGTGTCCGTCCACGTGTCACCCACGCGGAAGCGCCGGTCGGCCCCGCCGTAGCAGGTGGCAAACACGGCGTAGCTGCGCTGAAAGTCGGGCTTGCAGAGCACGCGCACGCGCAGCCCGTTCGGCAGCGTCGTGGCCCAGACGTTTTCGGGTCGTTCATTCGTCATCGGCAGGTCCCTCCGTTCCCTTGAGCAGATACACACAGTCGCACACGACGCCGGTGGCAATGTCCGTCACGTCCGTGCGCGTGACCTCTTCCACGAGCGCGGCCATCTCGGCCGGGTCGATGTCCAGCCCCTGCACCGTGCGGTTGAGCCAGTACCACGCCAGCGCGTCGGGCGCGTCGGCCGTGGCGCGCAGGTCGCTGGCCACGCTGCGGATGGCGGCCTGAAGCTCGGTGTCCGTAAAGTCGCCGGTGCGCACGGCGTCGAGCTGCGCCGTGATCTCGGCGAGTGCGCGCTCGTAGTTTTTCACGTCGATGCCGCTCGTCACGGTCAGCAGTCCCTTGTGCGTGCTCAGGCGCGAGCCGACGTAGTAGCACAGGCTGAGCTTCTCGCGCACATTCAAAAAGAGCTTGGATGTCACGCAGCCGCCGTAGAGTGCGTTGAAGACAAACAGCGCCGGAATGTCCGGCTCGGCCATGCACACGCCCAGCCGGTAGCCCACGGCGAGCTGCCCCTGCGCGACCGGGAGCGTCTCGGTCACGTAGCGCGGCTGCTCTTCGAGCGCATTCATGCGGATATCGGTGCCGATGTCCTCGTCGATCTCGCCGCGCGGCATCGTCGAGAGCACGTCCGTGAGGATGCGCGCAACGGCCTTGCCCTCGAGCGAGCCGCAGTAGAAAATTTCCACCGGGCTCGTCGAGAGCACGTCATGGTAGCGCATCGTGAGCTTGCGGTAGTGGATGCGCTCGGCGTCCGCCTCCTCGCCGAGGCGGGGCACGGCGTAGTCCTCGCAGCAGCACATGTGGGCGTACAGGCGCTCGATGGCGTAGGCGCGCTTGTTGTTCATCCCGGCGCGGATGCGCTCGAGCAGCTTCTCGCGCTCGCTGTCGACAATGTCGGGCCGCAGCAGGCCGCCGCGCGTGTTCGGGTGCAGCAGAAGGTCGGCCACATCGGCCGCCAGCCGGGGAAACACGTCCTCGCCCACCGCGCCGTCGTCGGCAAACTCGGCCTCGAAGCCCACGGCCTGGATTTCGCCGAGCTTGCCCACGCTCGGCGTGATGCTCGCGCCGTAGAGGCTTTCGAGCTCGGCCGCGATCGTCTCCAGATCGGGCAGGCGCGTGCTGCCGCGCCGCAGCACATACGGCAGTACGGCCGTGCACGCCGCCGTAGAGCGCCGCAGCTGCGTCAGCAGGTTCACGCTCAGCCACGCGGTCTTGAACTTATCCGTGCGCAGGGCGGTCAGCCACACGCCGGGGAGAATTTCCGTGCGGATGCGTTCCATAAGATACGCTCCTTTCGCCTATGGTGTGTCCATAATTTTTGAATATATTATTATATCACGCCTCACCTATCTTGGGAATAGGGTTTCGGGCGTTTTTTGCCGATGCCGCCGCCGTCGTAGCCTTCGCCGTCCACGGTCACGCCGTCGGGCCGCAGGCGGATGGTGTGCAGCAGACCGGCCCCGTCGCGCCAGCGCACGGTACACTCCGGCCACCCGGCCGGGAGGTGCGGCTCGGGGTAGAGCACGCCGCCGCGCAGGTGCAGCCCCAGCAGATCTTCCGCCGCGATGCGCAGGTACCACCCGGCCGCGCCCGTGTACCACGTCCACCCGGCCGCGCCTGCGTTGTCCCCGCCCGCGATGTCGGCCGCGAGCACGAACGGCTCGCCCTCGTAGCGCGCGGGGTCGTGCGCCGTGGGCAGCACGGCGTGCAGGATCTCCGCGCCCTCGGCCGTGCGGCCCGTGCGCAGCAGCGCCATGGCCAGCCACAGCGCGCCGTGGGTGTACTGCCCGCCGTTTTCACGCAGGCCCGCGCCGTAGCTGCGCACGTAGCCCGTCTCGGGCGTGCGCCGCGTGATGGGCGGGGCGAACAGCCGCACCACGTTGTGCTCCCGGTCAAAGAGCTGCTCCACCGCGCTCGTGAGCGCGGTGTGCACGCGGCCGCGGTCGGCGTGCGTGTCGAGGGCGGCGAACGCCTGCGCGATCGCGTCGATGCGGCATTCGTCATTCCCGGCCGAGCCGAGCGGCCGGCCGTCGTCATAGTAGCCGCGCCGGTACCATGCGCCGTCCCACGCGTCCTCGGCCGCGCGCGTGCAGTGGTCGGCGGCGAGCGTGAGCTGTTCGGCTGCGTGCCCGCCCACGAGGGCAGCGAATTTCCGCGCCGTGACGGCGAAAAACCACGTCAGCCACACGCTCTCGCCCCGGCCCTGTGCGCCCACGCGGTCAAAGGCGTCGTTCCAGTCGCCGGTGCCGATCCGCAGCAGCCCGTGCGTGCCCACGCCGCGCGCGAGCACGCGCATGAGCGCCCGGCGGCAGTGCTCGAGCACCGTGCCGCGCTCCGTGCTCACCTCGAGCGGCTGGTACCGGTCGTGCTCGTTTTCCTCCAGCTCCTCGCCCGCGAGAAAGGGGTACTCGGCGCTTAGAATCTCCGCGTCGCCGGTCTTTTCCACGTACTCGCACACCGCCCACGGCAGCCATAGCAGGTCGTCCGAGATGCGCGTGCGCACGCCGTGTTCGGTC
>PPYF01103536.1_pt1 | contig 10721 bp, 13 predicted proteins | sample 1559871 | NCBI WGS metagenome assembly PPYF01 (sample SAMN08240021, study PRJNA423297) | Human gut metagenome, whole genome shotgun sequencing project.
TTTTTGCAAATGCTTTAGCTGCCTCGTATCCAATTCCTGAACTGGCTCCTGTTATTGCTACAAATTTTTTATTCATTTATGTATCCTCCTTTCGATTGACTCAGAATTAATTCTTGTTGAAATAATAGCACAGTATATTTCTCGTTCTTGACAAAATGTAACTTTTTTTAACATTGATGTAACTTTTCCATTTCTCTTCATAATTGTATAATAATTATTTTTTCTTACAATATTATTGAACCACTAAAGCAATGTATTATTAAATTATGCCAATACATTTTTAGATTTAAGCCATAAATCTTTGCCGAATTATACTTTTTTATTTGTTATTTTATTCAATTTTTGTAAACAACTGTAGAACCATTACTACCTCTTCTCAGCACGCGGCTAATTTGGCATTGGGTATAAAATATAAAAATAACTATCTCTAATTTAAGTAACTATTTCTCAGTATGTTATTAAACACAAAAAACCGCAGACAAAGAAATAATCTGCGGTTTAACATGACTTATAAAATAGACCTTAACGTTTTTTTCTTCTTAAGACTTCATTACAAACTGTTCATATCACGCTATGCTTTTATTAAGTTTGTTAATCTCGTTCTGAAATTTAAAAATAACCTCAATATTGTGATTGTTATCTACCAACACTTTTTCAATAAAAGCATCAGCCATATCTGCTGAAAGAGCTGTCTCCCCTTTGAATTTTCCAACTAATCCAGCATATTCGGAATTATAAATAAAATCATCTTCATTATGCCTATTAATTTTCTCCTCTATTTCAGCAATACATTTTTCCAATACACCGATTTGCTTTGTCAGACATTCTTTTTTTTTCATGTATTCCTTTTTTGTAAGCTGCTCAGATTTATATTTCTCATACAATTCCATCTTTTGACAGCTTATTGATTCAACAGATTTATAAAGACATGCCACATCTTCATGCTGATCAGTTATATTACCCTTAAAAAACTTTTTCACATTTCTTTCATTTTCCAAAAATAAGCATATATTAAAATGTAATGTTTTAAAAACTGCTGCCTCTAAAACTGATGTCTGAATAGGTTCCATAGTACAGATTGAAAGGGGATTTTCCCTTTTGTCCAAACAAATGTAAACATCATAATTGCCGTCTATTCTTCTGGTCATGCCACAGCCACATTCTGTACAATAAACCTTTTTATATAGTGCAGAAATCCTTTGCCGTTTGTTATTTTTATGGTTTGCCTTTTCAGCTCTATCATCAAGCCAGTCATTTACATTATTAAACTGCTCTGTCCTGATAATGGCTGGCTGCATATTCGGAACCAAAACTTGCTGATTCCGTTTGATAACACGAGTTTTCTTTGTACCCAGAGAACAGCTCTCCACTGTATGACGCACAGAATATCCCAAATAGGTTTTATTTCTTGCGATTTTAAGGAGCGTTACTCTATTCCATACAGATTTTTTGCTAACCTTATTCAACTTCACGCCATACTTACGCGTTAAATAAATACTGGGGGGTTCTATCTCCTTTTCTGCCAGGAAGCTGATGATGTCTTTATAACTTTTTCTCTGTTCCAAAAAATCCATTATCATCTGAACAACCGTAGCAGCTTCCCAATCCACTTCATATTCGCGTTTCTTGGTATACTGATATCCATAAGTTGGTATCGGTCCATTATGCTTTCCCTGCTGGGCCTCTTCCATCTTGATTTTTTTATTCGCATATGAGAGTTGCATGGGATATATTCCATTGATCAAATTTTTGAATTTATTTTCAAAGTCCAAACCATACGGATAATCATTACTATCGTAATCATCATTCACTGCAATATAGCGCACTTCCAAAAATGGAAATATTTTCTCCAAATAATTCACCGTGTCAATAGTGTCACGTCCCAAACGTGAAAAATCTTTAGTTACTACTACGATCTTATTACCATATAAACTTCTGATTCTTTCCATCATTTTCTGGAAATCAGGACGTTCAAAATTCGTCCCCGTGTAGCCATCGTCAATAAACTCCTCTACTTCATAGTCTGAAAATTCGTCCTTTTCCTTTTGGAAACGCAGCAATAATCTTCGTTGATTCCCAATGCTACAGCTCTCATCATCCCCATCTTCCTTTGAAAGACGCTCATAGAAAAACAAATATTTTTTTATCATAGTCATACCGCCTCACCTTCCACATCTATGGTAAATATGTCTTCAAATTTGAAAATGACCTCAATAGACTTTTTATCTACAACTCTAATTTCTGCGATCAATTCATCAATAACCTCTGCGGTAATACAAATATTTCCATGAATATCTAATAAACTCGAAAGCAATTTATCCTTCATAGAATACTTTCGGATTGCATCATTTAGTTCCATATCCAACTTTCCTTTTTTTCTATCAATCCTTCTCTTTGTTCTGAATACTGATTTTTCAGTTTAAGATATTCTCTTTTATCCAAAAGTCCCCCGACATAATCTTCATATATCTGCTGCTGTTTTACCGTAATTCGCTGCAAGTCATCATCTGCCATCGCCATATTCCGTTGAAATTCCCTTTTTAGTTTAGCTAGAAATACGCCCTTCTTATATGACTTTCTTTCCCTCATCGCGGTTTTTACCCATCTATCCAGGAGAACTGTTACAGCTTTTAGTATATATTTTTCGTTAATAAATTTGGATTTACAGATACCTGGAGCCACATCATGTCCTGGGCAATGATACTCAAATCCCAACCCCTTTTTGGTCTTATACCTGTTTTGGCTCATACTTCTTCCACAAATACCGCAGATTATTTTTCCGCTGAACAATCCACTTTTCCTGTCATTCGCACGTTTGAAATCATTCATCCACGCCTGTTTCGCCAGTTCCTGCGCTTCATCGTAGACTGATTGTCCAATGATACGCGGCAAAACGTCCTCTTCTATGTTCCACTCTTGCCTGGGAATCCTTCTTATTTTCTGGTTTTTGTAATAACTTTGCTCTGTCTTATGGGTTACCAGGCACCCTATGTAAGCCGGATTCTGAATTATATTTGATATTGTATTGCCGGTCCATAAATATTTCTCAGGATTTTTTTCCACCTTGTCCTGTTTTCCGTGTTTTATAAGATAATATGCCTGCGGACAGGGAATTTTCTCTTCATTAAGTTGCTTTGCTAACCTAAAATATGTATATCCTTCTAAGACAAACATATTGAAAATGCGTATCAAAATAACTGCAGCATCCTCATCGCGGATAAGTATCTTACTGCTTTTTTCAGAACGTGCAAATCCATACGGCGGTCTCGCTCCCCAAAACTCTCCACTTCCTCGATTCAGTTCATGAGCCTGTGACAGCTTTTTCGACGCGACACGTGCATAATACTCATTTGCCAGATGCTTAATAATATAAACCATTCTGTCTTTGCTGCAGCGCGGATCTGCGCTGTCATATGCGTCATCAATACTAATAAACCTTACGCCGAGGGAAGGAAACACATCTTCCAGAAGTTCAAGAGCTTCCAGAGCGTTTCTTCCAAAACGGCTAAAATCCTTGACAATGACTGCATTGATTTTGCCACGTTTGATATCTTGGATCAATTCATTAAATCCGGGCCGGTCAAATGATGTTCCTGAAATACCATCATCATAGTATTCTCCTGCCAGTGAGCCGTCCTGTATATTTTTCCTGATAAAATCCCGGTTCCTTTGGAGTTGATGTGTGATAGAATCATCAACACCCGCTTTGTTGCTTTTTACTGATAATCTTGCGTAGGACCCCCACCGGTTCTCTCTAAAAACAGGAACTGATATTTTTGCATTAGAACTTTTTCTGCTTGTTCTAGCCACACAAAACACCTCCTTCTCCTAATTGTTTCAAGAAACCTTGCATTTTGGCGTTGGGCAGTTCGGAATCAATCTGTTTGATTTTTTCTATTACTTGCCTGTATTCGTCTTCAAACCAGAATGTCACTACCAGATTTCCCTGGGCCGTGACTTGTATGTCTTTAATCAAGCTGACTACCAGTCTTCGGTCAAGTTCCTTGATCTGGCCAAATTTCAGGAAATGTTCAATCCAGTTATTCCTTCCACAGATATTTCGGAATATATTTCTGCTCTCCTCTTCCTGATGTTCCATCAACTGTTCCAATTCTTCACAACGCTCTGAATACTGCTTTTTCATCTGCAGATACTCCTCTTTAGTAAGGATTCCCTCTTGAAAACTTTCGTAAAGAGACGTAGACAGTTTCAGATTCCATTGGTATTCCTTTTTTAACATTTCCATCCGATTACTTTCTTTTTCAACTTTGCGATCTGAAAAAGGAATTGTCTCCACATATTGTATAATTGACTTCAAGTTTGCCATCATAGATATTTGGTGCTGTATCAGTAGAAGCATACTTTTTTTTAATTTTGCCTCCGATATACGGTGTGGTGAAGAACACTGCCCTTTATGGTCCCTATTTGTTGAACACACATAGTATCCGTATTCCTTTCCGTTATACTTTGCTGGTTTTCTCACAAGTGACTGGTGGCAATCCCCACATTCCAGAATTCCAGAAAAAAGGTAAACAGTATCCTGTCCAGGCGCAGTCCGCATGTCTTTTTCCAATAGATGATTAACGATCATAAAATCAATCCAGCTTACAATCGGCGGAATCGCCCCCTCAACAATGTCCCATTCTTCCTCAGTCTTATAAATTGTTTTATGCACCTTGAAATTAGGAGTTGTAGTTTTTCCCTGAACCAATATTCCTACATAAGCAATATTACAGAGTATCCGACCAACCGCCACTGCCGTCCAATGGCTGCGCTCATATAATTTAAAGGTTGTTTTATATGGTATCCCTTGTGACACCTTATAATCCGCAGGCGGCAAAAATCCAAGGCTATCCAGTCTCCTGGCTATGGCATCCTGGCTAAGACCGCATATTTTCCATGAAAAGATATCTCTGACTACCCCCGAAGCAACAGGGTCAAGAATTAACCGGTGACGGTCTTCCGGATCTTTTTGGTAGCCATAATATGCATATGCTCCGACAAAAAGTCCCTGCTCTCGCATAGCTTTTAGTGTGTTCCGGATACTAATGCTTGTATTTGCAGGGTAACTTTCATTTAATAAACTTTTAATGGGTAAAGTCAGAAAATCCTGTTTACAGGATTCATCGTCACTGTCATAGTTATCGTCAATTGCTACGAAACGAATCCCCCACTCAGGGAATCGACGTTGGACATACCGTAGCACTTCAGTAAAGTCTCTTCCCAATCGGCTCAAGTCCTTCACTATAATGCAGTCAATCATGCCCTTCTTGATTAATTCCAATAAATTCTGAAAGCCTGGGCGATTGAAATTAGTACCAGTATATCCATCATCAATCTCCTCACCGACCAATTGGATTTCTGGATGATTTTCCTTATAACGGTTAACTATAACTCTTTGATTTTTGATACTGTCACTCTCAATCTGATCGCCATCTTCTACCGATAGACGCAGATAAGAGTACGCTCGAAAGATATGATTATAATTTTTAAACATAAAAACAGCTCCTAACCACTTATTAGTTAGCTGTATGAACCCTCCTGAAATGGACGATAATACACCAAATAAGTAGCAGGAACCTGCTTAATCTTTAGTTCTATTCCGTCTTCATTTTACCATAATCCAAATCAGATGTCCATACCTATCTAACATAATCACCTTCTTTTTGATTTTTTCTCATTCGTATTCCTATTCAAATCTCTGCTTTTTCCACTAAGTTTTCAATAATATCGGAAAGTGTTCTTCCTGTATTTGAATAAGAAACTTTTATTTTAATATTCCCTACTCGGAAAAAATATGGATTGATCCCACTTTCCAACAACATTTTGATGCGCTTTTCTTTTGGTAAAGAAATATTTACTTTTATACTATTCAAATCCACTAATGTATTTGGGTCAATCTGATCTAAACTTATATTTTGTAATTCTTGTAACTCTTCAACTGTCAGCATTTTTATCTCCTATCAAACTATAATAAACGCAATTACAAAGAGAATAATTGCAATAAACATCAATACCAGGTCAATTAAAATAAGAATGGGCCACCAATATATGTATTCTTTCATCTTGTTCTCCATCCATGCCAAAAATGTCATGTTTACAATATATTCTTATCCAGTTATTTTTTTCCGCATGCAGTAAGTCCAGTTTTTATCATATTTTCTTTCATACATACAGCCATATTTAATAAAAAGGTCACTTCCCTTGCGGAACAGTCTTTAATGATCTCCATAAAATCCGAAATATATTTTTTCGTTTCTTCTTCATCATCCGTTCCCGCAATAAAAACTGGATATACATCTAATGCCTGTAATACATTTAGATAAGACTCCATGCTTAAATTTCTTAGTCCATTCTCCACTTTGCTCATATGATTTGCCGAAACACCCGCTAATTCTGCAAGTTTTTCTATTGTAAACCCTTTTGTCTCTCTTACATGCCGAATATTTTGAGCAATGTCAAAACTGTTAAGTATCATATCCCTCTGTTCCTCCTTTTCATTTGGTAGTATTTTACAGTATGAAAGTTTATTTTTAAATGGACTGGTTGGAATAATTCTTCATGAATTTTTCCTGTAATTATCCATTTCAGTTTTTTTGCTATATAACGACACTTTTTTCGCGCAGAAGTATTTGTTCATCCTTATGCTTCCTGATATGAACGATAGTCGCGGGAATTGACGCACGGCATAATTGCCAAGATCGATGCCATAATTAGCAGAAGTTAGCAAAATTAATTTACATTTATGAATAGTTACCAGATGCATAAAGAAACGTCAGCCGTAGTGTCACTTAGATACTACGGCTGACGTTTCTTTGTGTATATTTTATCTGACTGTTGATATACAGGATAATAATATACAACTATTCAATTTCTCCGCTAACTTTCAAGATAGAACCCTGAATGTTTTAATAAAACAACCCTAATATATTTTCTCACCCAAATCATCTCAGTCCACAGAGGCCTCCGCTTTCATAATCTTTTCATCAGGAGTTCTCATTGACATTCAATGGTTAAAATAAATTTCACAGAAAAGAGTCGCCATATGGCGACCCTCCTTTAGCAAAACGACATCATGAAGCCCATTCACCGTTCAACTTATCATTTGAACAGGTATTACGCGACATGCGTGGGAATCTGACTTTTTTCTTTTCTTCATCCAATTTTATTTGATCAATATTATCCTTCATGAATTCCAATGTATCCATGAAAAATCTTAATTCAACCTCGGAACACTCTTTTATTATACATATAAAACGCTCCAATAACTCCACATGCCTCTCAATTCGTTCTACTTCTGATAACAAAATAGGAACAGCTCCTAATGCTTCCAGAATCCTTGTATATGTTTTCATTCCAATGCTTCTTGAACCAGCTTCAATCTTACTCAGATGGCTTTGAGATATTCCTGCTAATTCAGCCAGTTCCTCTTGCGTCATACCTCTTTGCTCACGTAATTCTCTAATGTTTTCTGCAATAGAACGAATATAATCTTTCATAAGTCAATCTCCTTTAACCGTTCAGTGAGTGTATTCCGTATTATGGCATTTATTTCTATCATAATACCATTTCCATCTATATGTGCTATCAATCTTTTTTCTACATTCATCTTTGGTAAAAGGTACTTTCAACACATCTGTCGCCCCCATGCCCCATATGCAGTTTTCTTCTCTGGCACTAATATTACCTACAAGGACCAAGACCGGCTTTAATTTATGACAGTTGAGTTTAATCAAATTGCTTAATATATAAGATTGCCTAGTTGTTCCGTCCAAGATGACCACATCAAACTCTTCCATTTCAAAATCATCGTCCATGTCACAAAAAACATGCCAACACATAGATTCATCATCTCGTAAAATTTCCCCAATTTGCCGAGCACTACTCTCCGTTTCACCCATAAACAATATCTTCATTATTCCTGCAAAAGATTATACCGCAAAGTATAATTACATACATTGCAGCCTCTTCACCTCCATTCTATTTTACTTATTCCTATAATCATTGAAACCAATATAACAAGCATGGTGTACATCATCATAGACCAGAATACTTTAAGCCCTAATAATATAAAAATAATATCCAACACGGCAATTCCAAATAGAATACGTTTCCGTTGCCTATTAAAAAAAGCTGCCTCTTCATAATCATTTACTCTATCTTTTGTTGCCACTGGAGCCAACAAATTAATCAGGAAAAATGCGGCGGCTGTAATAATCACAGATACCCGCAAGTCAGGATTCCAAGTATGAGCAACCACTAATAGCAATGTAATTATCAGACAGGAACATATTAGGCATGCCAAATAATGTTTTAGATGTATGCCGCCAACATACGCTCGAAGAGAAAAAAAAACTGCAATCAAAACCACAAATTCCAAAAATGACTTTAAATGTATGGCTATAATAGAACATATAGCCATACATAAAGTCATCTCCAGCCCAGTAAGCATTCCATATCGGTATATCTCATAACTTTCTTTACTAATTATATCTTTCTTAATAAGATAATCAGTAAGTTTATCGGCCAGCCATTCCATCAAAATTTCCTCAAGCTTTTGAGGTTTGGCTTATCTGGCTGATGGTAAACACAACAACAGGGACTGTTGGCCGCAATGAAAGCAAACGCTAAAGCCATACATGCGAGGGGATTTGAAGCTTTCATGTGATGCAATACAAATTCCTTAATTTTCTTCATAGTAATGACCTCCTTAATTTTCTTGCTATTTTATCATAAAAAAAACGGAACGCATACCTAAAATGTAATTATTTCTGTACTTCATGTAACTATTTCTGTTCACCATATAACAGTATTTCCAAAGTAAATACATTTTTTGTATAACTTTTCTTCATAAATCCATGATATTTATTCACTGCCTTCTGTATAGAATCAAGCCCAAGTCCATGATCTATTTTGTTTGTTTTTACTGTCAGAATTTTTCCTTTCTTATCCTTACTGATATGCCCATCGAATGAATTTTCAATAATGATAACCAGATTATTCCTCTCCATGCGCATGTTCAATTTAACATAGCGTTTTTCAATATCAGCCCTAATATTTGCCTCCAGCGCATTATCTAATGCATTTCCTAGTATAACGCACATGTCTGCACTATCAAACGGCAGGCTTACGGGTATCTCCAACTTTACTATAAAATCAATCCCAAAACGTTTGGCAATAGTATACTTGTAGTTGACCAGTGCGTCCACAACTGAATTGTCAGTTTTGGATATCGTTAAACTGTCAAAGGGTGCCTTTTCAATTAATTGTTCCAGAAACTGTTCCACTTCTTTATACTCTTTTTTTTCACACTGTTCCAACAGAAAAATTAATTGATTCTTAAGATTATGTCTAGCTTTACGAAATTCCAGCATGGAATTTTCTTTTTCCTCAATATGCTTATTGTATAAGTCAATCTCCTGCTTATATACCACATTCTTCTGTCTTAATTCCATATCCTCTGATAATTTTATATAAATGGTAAATATCAAAATATTTATAAAAAGCATAATTATCAGAGAGGCAAATGACCATAGCACACTAAGCGGCCTATGGCTATTAACACTCATAAAAAAAGAAGTATAAACCACGAACATACTTCCTAATGGAATTAATACCAACGCCATATTATAGGAATGTGGCAGATCCTTGATATTTTCATTTCTGAAAAAACGCTTAAGTGCTTCCACAATTACAAGCAAAAACACTTTCGAAAGAAGCGAGCCAAGTAATTCCTGTGCACCGTAGCTCAAACCTATTGCTATAAAAATAAAAACCAACAGTATTTCCGTAAGCATCCAAATTGAATTATAAACAAGAGTAAATACTATTTTTCTAAATATATGTCCTTCATAACAATATGACACCATAAATACAGCAAATACAGTTATTACTAGAATAGTGTAATCTGGTAATTTAATAATATTCAAGATGGAACAGAGCTGCCATAACATGAAAAATCCCCATGTCGCAACACTTCTCCAGTTTGCTTTTGATTTTATCAGAAAAGTCCCCAGATACTCTTTTAAAATCCATGCTGATAAATAAGACATTAACAGTCCCATTATAAAATCCCATACTGCTTTATTCAATGATATTCCCCTTTATGTAATTACAATACTCTTCGCCAATTGATTTTCTTTTTTCTTCACTGATGGACAATGCCTTCTTATTTTTCAAAATAATATGGTCATGTGAAATAACATCAATGTATCTGACATTCACCAAATAAGATTGATGTATCCTCCAGAAATCCGCCTTTTCCAGTTTCAACCGTTCTTCAAGATCATCCATCTTACCATAAAACCTATATATATTTCCATCGACCATGTAAACCTGGATAACACGTTTATTACTTTTAAAATACATAATTTCACTCATTTGTAGAATATGAGTCTTCCATTTAAAGTCACAAAGAAAATAATCTGGACCTTTTGTAAGTTTTTCATACGCTTTCATAAAATACCTATGTACAGTATCAAAGTCAACTGGTTTTACAATAAATTGAAACGGCTGTACCTCATACGCCTCAACAGCATAACTATCATGGCTCGTCACATATATCAGCATTGTCAGCTCATCTTTTTTTCTAATTTCTCTTGCTGCAGTAAGACCGTCTATCCCCTTCATTTCTATATCAAGGAATATTGATTAGGGTGCCCAAACTGACGAAATTTTTATTGGTCTGAGTTCCGACAGCCGAATCGGAACATATGTTCTTT
>PPYF01242949.1_pt1 | contig 10720 bp, 10 predicted proteins | sample 1559871 | NCBI WGS metagenome assembly PPYF01 (sample SAMN08240021, study PRJNA423297) | Human gut metagenome, whole genome shotgun sequencing project.
GTTATATTCTGTCTTTGTATCCGCCGCATCAGCTGTTCTGCTGTTTTACACCATCTCTATGATTTCCCCTACCGGGCGCTCCGGGTCTTCCACACCCCGGAATATGATTCTGCACAGGTAGTAATAAATATACTCCAGCTTCTCCGGCGTCACCACGCCGGTCTGGTACTCAAAACCAAAGTCCAGGCCATTGTCCTCTGCCCTGTGGCTCACGGTGAGATACAGGGTGTGGGCAGCCACACCGTTGGAATAACGGGCAGTCTTATACTTGATATCGCCCAGCTTGTCCAGGCCGGGACCGTCATACTTCATGGCCAGGGGCTGATAGGTAAGGCTTAAGGGCTCATAGGTCTGCCCGTCCTTAAGCTTATAATAATCATGCCTGTAATTGAAATACTCCGACGGGCTGTAACCCGCATGGCGGAAATACTGGTTCTGGGCATCCCTTATTTTGAGCAGGCCCTCCATGAAGGTATCCTCCCTGGACACAATGGTCCTGAAGGGGAAACAGTGAATCCTGCTTCCGCCGCAGCGCTTCTCCGACAGGGTGGCCCGCCTGGAAATGGTGGTGGTGACGGAAACGTCGTCCTGGTCATTCTCCTTCTGGAGATAGGTCCGAAGGCCCATTAAGAGAAGGCAGGTCATGGAAATACCGTATTTCTCGCAAAAATCCAGCAGGCGTCTGGAAGGCTCCCCTTCCAGATGGAAGTTGGTGATATTTGCCTCCACATTATCAGATGTGTTGGTGGCTGCCCTCAGCTTCGGGTTGCGGGCAGCCTTTCTCTCCTCCAGCAGCTTCTTCGGACCGTAGATGTCCGTGAAAATGGGTTCGGAGGAAGCAATCAGTTCCTGGAAAAACTGCCTGTCTTTTTCACAGGCCCTGCTTCCGGCCTCGTAGGCCAAATCCTTTTCCAGCTGCCTGATATAGGAGGACATTTCCTTTGGATGTTCCACCTCGTCGTAAAACCTGCTGGCATACAGTTCAATCACATCCCGGAAAAACAGAATCAGGGACTGGGCATCCATGGTCATGTGGTCCACGCAGATGTAAAGCCCCTGGTACCCATCCGGCATTTTGATCATTACAATATGGTGCATGGGGGAATCGTACCGCTCAAAGGGAACCTCTGTCCACTCCCTGAGCTTTTGCTCCGCGTCCTCCTCCTTCCAGCCGGTAAAGTCAAAGTGTTCGATTTCCTTTGTCTCCTCCTTCACCACATACTGGTAGATGCTGCCCTCCTTGTCATGGGTAAAGCGCAGGCGCATGGTATCACAGCGGGCAATGGCCTCCTGAATGCAGCTTTTAAGCACGTCCCAGTCTAAGTCCACCTGGATGGTCAGGCTGGATCCGATGTTTAACACCTGCTTCTTGGGGCAGTATTTCAGGCAGTAAAAGTGAAGCTTCTGCGCTGATGTCAGCGGGTATACCTTGTAGCCTTTCCTTGTCTTCATACTCTGTTCTCCTCTTTTCCGAAAACCCGGGCAATCAGTTCCTCAATTGCATGTTCATAGCGGTCCGTATCCTTATAGTAGGCCTCTGCGTGGCTGGCTCCGGGTATGACTAACAGCTCCTTGGGCGAGGCGCAGGCCCCGTACAGCTCATGTACCATGGAACAGGGCACAAAGGTGTCCCTGTCCCCATGGATGAACAGAATGGGAATACGGGCCTTCATTACCTCTTTCCTGGCATTGCATTCATCCAGGCCGTATCCGGCCTCACTCCTGGCCATGCGGTCCGCAATCTGCATCACGGGAAAAGCCGGCATATGGTACATACTCCTCAGCACATGGCTGAACACTTCCCAGGCAGAGGTAAAGGCACAGTCTGACACAGCGGCCTTTACCTGTTCTGGAAGCTCCAGGCCCGTGGACATCAGCACAGTGGCGGCTCCCATGGAAATACCGTGAAGCATCAGCCCGCAGTCCTCTCCCAGCCGCTCCACCACATACTCCATCCACTGCAAGGCGTCATAGCGGTCCAGACAGCCAAACCCGATATAGGTGCCCTCGCTTTTGCCGTGAGCCCTCTCATCCACCACCATCAGGTTAAAGCCCTGGTTCAGATAAAATTTCGCAATGGATGTGTAGTCGTTGAGTCCTTCGCTGGTATAGCCGTGAAAGCACACCACTGCCCTCCTGGAACCTTCACAGCAAAAGAATGTGCCGTGGAGTCTGAGCCCGTCCCTGGATATTATGTACACATCTTCCTGAGGCTGTCCTGCCAGCCATTCCCTGCTGGCGCGGATACCCGGAATATAAGCGTCCCAGTCCGTGCCCGCCATCTTCTGTGTCCTGTCCCGCTTTGCATTTCCCCGGACCACGGTCCGGTGGAAAAAATACCGCGCTATGCCGTATTCTCCCGCTGCTCCTGCTGCCGCCAGTCCCAGCATCCATCCTTTGATTCCCATATACCTCACTCCTTTACCGCGGACTGACCGGCTTTCCGGCGCCGCACACGCACCTGCCTACACAAACATCTGCAGCATCAGAGCCTTTTCCAGGCTCCCCTCAACCTTCAGTTTTCCTGTGGTAAATGCAAAGACCGGGTCCAGCTTACCCGACGCCAGCTTCATAAGCGTATCGGCGGAACAGATAAACTTTGCGTCCCTGTCATAATACTCATACGGCTCCACCCTCAGAACGCCGTCCTTAACCTCTGCATAAAACACGCCTTCACCCTCGCCCGTAATATTGAACTGAAAGGCCAGATGCTCCTCTACCCTGCTCACATCGGCCTTCATGAAAATCTCCTTTACCTTTGTAAATACTTCTTCGTAACTCATACTGACTCTCCTTTTTCGTCCGCCGCGCAGACGGATATAATATATGATTGGTAAACCCTGGACTGGTAAAACCGCCAGCCCGGAATACTCCCTTTTATAACGCCCTCCTCCAGGGAAAATGTGATATCCCCCAGCGGAAAGGCCAGCCCTCTGCCAATGGCCTTGGCATAGCTCTCCTTAAGGGTCCACAGCCGGAAAAACCGTTCCCGGCGCTCCGCCTCAGACCTTCCTGCCATCACAAAACTGCGCTCTGCCCCGGAACACACGCGCCTCATCAGGCCCGCCTTAAACGGACGAATCTGTTCCGTATCCGCGCCCAGCGCTCTGTCCGCCACAGCGCAGACCACCAGACCCTTTGTATGGCTGATATTAAATTCCACGCCCTCTGCACCCTTAAGACGCGGTTTTGAACCGGCTTCCTGCTCTACCTCCCAGGTCCGTCCATATTCCTTCATAAGACCAAAGTTCAGCAGGCTCCTGCCCAGTATATGTTCCCGTTCCCGGTTATAAAGACTGCCGCCGGGTTCATATGAAGCCAGATAAATCATGACGTTTCCTCCTGAACCTTGTACTCCTGCTTTTTCGACCAGTGGTCGAATCGAAATCAAACTAAACATAACACGTTTTCGACCGCCAGTCAAGTCTGGCGTTTTCATTTATATTCTGCTATACTTGGATGTATTCTAAAGAAAAAACCGAGGATTTTTCATGCAAAACCATAATAAAAAGGACATGATACTGGATGCCATGCAGGAACTTATGGGTTCTGCCAATGTCCAGGCCATTTCTGTCAGTGATATTGCCCAAAAAGCCGGTATCGGGAAAGGAAGTATCTATTACTATTTTTCCTCCAAGAACGATATCATAGACGCAGTGATTGAGAGAAACTACTCCCGGGTCCTGGACGAAGGCAGGGAGCTGGCCGCGTCCTCCCACCTGGATGCCTTTAAAAAACTGGAAATCATATACCACGCCTGCCTGGACTCCTCCATGGAATTGAGACGCCGGGAGGAAATACACACCTTCAATGAACAGCTGGAAAGCGCCTTCATACACCAGAAGTTCTCCCGCATCATCATCACCAAACTGAAACCCATCCTGGCCGACATCATCCGCCAGGGGGTGCGGGAGGGCAGCATCCAGTGCAGCTTCCCGGAAGAGACAGCCCAAATCGTGCTGACTGTGCTGACCATCACCCTGGATAACCACCTGATTCCCTCTGACGACGAAGAGATCGCCCGGATTCTGTCTGCCTTTACCGAGATGCAGGAAAAGGGCATGGGAATCCCCTCCCACACCCTCCGGTTCCTGATGCGCAAAATATGATATTTATTTCCAAAATAAGGACTTTTCCCCCACTTTTGGCGGAAAAAGTCCTTATTTTTATACTTTTTCCCTATCCTTTTTTTCCATTCTGGCTTATAATATCAATGGTTTACCGGGCTGGCAATTGTTTCCAGCCCTATTGAGATATCAGCGCCCATTTTCATATCCATCCACATAACCCGGGCGCAGAGAGGATAAAGAGGACTATGAAAGATACACTGAAACAGGCCGCCCGAAAAACCCTGCTGGTGATCCGCGACATAGGAGTCAGTCTCCTGGGCATCACAGGATGGCTGTTCCACGCCCTTCTGGCCGTGATCACCGCCGGATTCATATTAGGTGCCATCCTGTGCCTGCTGATTTACGCCAAGGTCAAGCCGGATCTGGATGAGTGCCGAGAGCTGGCTTACGACAAGCTGGCCCAGATGGAGCGTACAGATTTCTCAAAACTGTCCGATACCGTTATTTACGACAAGGACGGGCGGCAAATCGGGCTTATCAATGCCGGCCACTACCAGTATGTGGGCATCACCGGCATCAGTATGAACATTCAGAACGCATACATTGCTCAGGAGGACAGACGTTTTAAGAGCCATACAGGTGTTGACTGGATTGCCACCTTCCGCGCCGGTCTGGCTCTGGTAAAGCACAGGGGACAAGTCACCCAGGGAGGAAGCACCATCACCCAGCAGGTCATTAAGAATACATACCTGACCCAGGAACAGACCTTCACCCGTAAAATTGTGGAAATCCTTCTGGCCCCTGAGATTGAAAAAAAGTACTCCAAAGCAGACATTATGGAGTTTTACTGCAATACCAATTTCTATGGCCACCAGTGCTACGGCGTGGAAGCTGCCAGCCGCTACTACTTCGGCAAGCATGCGGCAGACCTGACCGTGGAGGAAGCAGCTGTCCTGGTAGGCATCAGCAACAGTCCCTCGGCCTACGATCCGGTAGCCCATCCCAAAGCATCCCTTGAAAAGCGCAACGACGTATTAAAGAGCATGAATGAAATAGGCGAACTTTCCGATGAGGATTACGAAAAGGCCCTGTCAAAGCCCCTCACCGTGGTCAAGCAGGAATCCGAGGGCACGGACGAGAATTACCAGAGCAGCTACGCCATCCACTGCGCGGCCCTGGAGCTGTTAAAGAAAGACGGCTTCCAGTTCCGCTACACCTTTGAGGACAAGGATGACTACAATTCCTACATGGAACGCTATACAACCGCCTACACGGAAAAATCCGACTTAATCCGCGCCGGCGGCTTCAAGATATACACTTCCCTGGACAGCAGTCTCCAGGACATGCTTCAGGCAGACATAGACCAGGGGCTGTCCTCCTACACCGAGCTGCAGGACAATGGAAAGTATGCCCTCCAGGGCGCAGGCGTTATCGTGGACAACCGGTCCAACTACGTGGTGGCCATCGTAGGCGGCAGGGGAAGCGGGGACCAGTTCAACCGTGCCTATTTAAGCGCCAGGCAGCCGGGCAGTACCATCAAGCCCCTCATTGACTACGGCCCTGCCTTTGACACCGGAGAGTACTACCCCACGCGCATGGTGAACGACCACAAATGGGAGGACGGGCCTTCCAACAGCGGCGGTAATTACCACGGCAGCGTAACGGTCCGTGAAGCCTTAAACCGCAGCCTGAACACAGTGGCATGGCAGATACTGGAGGACATCGGCGTGGACTACGGCCTCAGCTATCTGGGAGAGATGGAGTTCCAAAAGCTTACATACGTTGACAACGGCGTGCCCTCCCTGAGCATCGGAGGCTTTACCAACGGCGTCCGTGTGGTGGACATGGCTAAGGGATACAGTACCCTGGCCAATTATGGTGTGTACAACGACCGGACCTGTATCACCCAAATCATCCACGAGCACGACGGCGACCTGACCAAGGATTTGCCGCCTGCCGCCAAACAGGTCTATCGTGATGATTCCGCCTTCATGCTCACCGATATCCTGAAAGGCACCATGACCTCCCCCTACGGCACAGGACGCGGACTGGAGCTGGATAACGGCATGCCCGCAGCGGGTAAGACAGGAACCACCAACAGCAGTAAGGACACCTGGTTCTGCGGCTACACCCGCTACTATACCACGGCTGTGTGGGTGGGATACGATATCCCCCGCAAGATGCCCGGCATATACGGGAGCACATATGCCGGAAAAATATGGAAAAACATCATGAACCAGATACATGAGGGCCTGGAACCCTGGGATTGGGAGCAGCCTGAAAGTGTTGAATTAAAGGCGGACCCCAGGACGGGAACCCAGGATTACTTCAGCACCACCGCTGAATTCCGGGCCCAGCAAAGCCTGCACGACAAGGAGCAGGCAAAGCTGACCGCGCAGCTGGAACAGGATATCCAGGAATTCACCACCAGGGAAATCAGTTCTGTGGAGGATACCTACTCGGTTAAGAGCCAATATCAGGATATCACCTCCCGACTGCCCCTTCTGGACGACGGGGAGCTGAGGGCCGGCATGCTGGAGCAGGTGGAAAACCGGTACGATTACTTTACCGGAATTATCAGCCAGATGGGCGATACCATTGCCCTTTACGAAAAGCAGAAGGCCATTGACGATGCCAGGGCCAGGGAAGAAGCCCAAAAGCAGGCCGAGGAGAACCGGAAGCAGGCTGAGAAGGATACCAAAAAGAACGAATTCCTGCAGGCCTTAGAGACTGTGGAGGAACTGGAATACCAGCAGAAGAATGCCCAGGATCTGGTGCAGGATGCCATCGGAAAGCTTTCCCTGGTGGCCGGGGACCCGGAGCAGCAGGCTCTGTCCGACCGGCTTCAGGCAGCCATCACGCGGATCTCCGGCCTGCCCACAGAGGAGCAGTGGAACGCATCCCAGGCCGAGAGCCGGGCATCCGAGGAAGCTGCCATGAAGCAGGCCGAGCAGCAGGTGCAGGTACAGCAGAACCAGCTCCGCTCCTCCTTAAACAGCGAAAAATTCAAGTGGAACAACATGGAATACTACGGACCAGGAGGCAGACCGGATGATGAAAATTGATTTACATAAAAAAACAGGGCATACAGGCGCTCCGCGTCTGAAGCTGCCCAAAAAGGCCCCCGTGGAACCCGAAAAGGATACTGCCAATCCCTACCGCATGCCGCCCAGGCGCTGGTTCCTTACATTCATGTGCATGAACATCCCCATCGTAGGATGGATTTACCTGCTCTGTCTGGCCTTTGGAAAAAAAGAAAACCAGCTGCGGGACTTTGCCAAGGCTTACCTGGTCTATAAGCTGGTATTCCTGGCAGCGGCTTTGATCATCCTGGGTATTCTGGTATACATCGGACTGGACCTGGCGGATAAGCTGCTGGCTTATATGGAAATGCTGTAGGTCTGCCTGTCAAATAATAAAAATAAATAAAACAATAAAAAGGTTCGTTCTGAATCTTTGGATAACCTAATAATCCAAAGATCAGAACGAACCTTTTTCCATCCGTGGCCCAGCCTCTATATGACTTCTTCACCCGCAGTTTCCACCGCCTCAGTTTCCACCGCCTCAGTCTCCGCAGCCGCCAGTCTCTGCAGCCGCTAGTTTCCGCAGCCGCCAGTCTCCGCAGCCCTGAAAAGGGCCAGCTCTTCCTTAAGTGCTGCAATCTCCGCCTCGTAAGCTTCTATTTTACGATCCTTTTCCTCCAGAATCTTTTTCTGTTCCTCCACAATGCGCTCAATCATACTGCGGTCCATCATTCCCTCAATGATGTCCCTCAGCGCATCCACTGTTTCCCCGGGAGTCTTGCCCTCCTCGTCAATGGTAATGTCCGCATATTTCTCATAATAAGGCACGCGCTCATTGTAAAGGTCCCGAAGGGTAAAACCCGGTTTCAGGGCAACGCCCCGGTCCACCACATTGCCAATGCGGTTTTCCATCTCCTCATAGCTCATCTTCAGATAGACCACTTCGCTGATTTCCTTCAGGTGCTCCATGGCCTTCTCACCGTATATAACGCTTCCGCCGGGAGCAATGACAGAGAGGGTCACATCCAGTCCGGCATTGATTCTCTCTTCCACTTTAAGGAATCCGTCCATACCCTCCTGTGCAATAATTTCCTTCAGGAGCCTGCCTTCCTTTTCCTGTATCACGATATCCACGTCCACAAAGGAAAATCCCAGCCTCTTGGCCAGCAGTACCCCAATGGTGCTCTTGCCCGATGACGGCATGCCTATCATGGTAATGTTCGGTTTCACGCTTTTTTCCTCCTTGCAGTCCTTTTCTTATCACTCTGCCTTTTCACCGGCTTTTTCACCGAATATCCAAAGCTCCCCAGCTTCTTTCCCAGCTCAAAGTACTCTCCGTGGGAATAGCTCACAAGTCCGGATGCATTGAGGTTGAACTTTCCCCTGTCGTCCATGTACTGGTTGTCAATGGTCACCCCCATCACCTTGGCAATGAACATATCATGGCTTCCCAGTTCCTTCACTTCCACCACCTTGCACTCAATGTTCACCGGGCTTTCCTCCACTCCCGGCGCCTTCACATACCTGGATGCCTGGGGGGTCAGCCTTGTCTCCTTAAATTTGTCCACATCCCTGCCGGATTTTACGCCGCAGTAATCCGTGGCCCGTACCAGCCGCTTATTCACCAGGTTGATGACAAATTCGCCTGTATCCCTGATGATGCTGTGGGAAAAACGTTCTTTGCGTATGGATATGGACACCATAGCCGGATCCGAGCAGATGGTGCCCGCCCAGGCCACTGTGATGATGTTAGGTATCTCTCCCTCCCTGCCGCAGCTGACCATAACAGCCGGCACCGGGTAGAGCATGTTGCCTGGTTTCCAGTATTCCTTTGACATATCTTAATCCTCCTGCCCTGCCGGGCCGTTGTCCTAATCCTGCTCCGCCAGCATCAGCTCCGGAATCAATTGTTTTTTACGGGATACCACACCCGGCAGGCTCAGCACCGGTTCCGGCTTTTCCGTGGCTTCCTCTATATCCAGATGAAAGGCCTTGGCCGCCAGCTGCACCGCGCCCTGCCCGTAACAAATCAGGTCCGTGGATTCCTTCAGTATGTTGGTCAGCATGAAAAATGCCATATCCAGGCTGTTGCTCTCCTTGGCCTTTTCCATATAACCCAGCATCTTCTCCTTCAGGGTTTCCAGCTCTATATCGTTTAACGACGTAATCTGTCCCACGCCAATCAGCGCCTTGCCAACAGAAAACTTCTTAAAATCCTGGTAGAAAATCTCCTCATCGGACTTATCCTTAAGATTACTTCCCGCCCCGAACATTTCCATGGCGTATTTCTCTATATCCAGGCCGGCTATGGCTGCCAGGGACCTGGCTGCCATCTCATCCACCGGTGTGCAGGTGGGGGAGCGGAACAACAGGGTATCCGACACAATAGCGCTGCACAAAAGCCCTGCAATCTTCGGCTCAATATCCACCTTGTTTTCCATGTACATCTGGTAAATGATGGTGGCCGTACAGCCCAGGGGCTGGTTGCGGAAGAACACCGGAGCCATGGTCTGGACGGTTCCCAGCCTGTGATGGTCGATGATCTCCATGATTTCGGCGCTCTCGATACCTGCCACAGCCTGGCTCTTCTCGTTGTGGTCCACCAGGATAACCTGTTTGCCCTTGGCGCCCAACAGGTTCCGACGTGAAATCATTCCCAGATACCTTCCCTCCTTGTCCAGGATGGGGAAGTCCCGGTGCCGTTTGCTGGCCATGACCTCCCGGATTTCATCTGTATAATCATCGCTGTTAAAGGTTATGAGGTGCTCCCTGGTCATGAAATAGCTGATAGGCATGCTCTGGTTAATCAGACGGGCCGCCGTATATGTGTCGTAGGTGGTGGCAATGACCGTACATCCCCTGTCCTGGGCAATCTTCTTGATGGTCATGGACACGCCTGCACCCTCACACACAATGATGCAGTCAGCCCCCATCTCGATGGCGCAGAGCTGGGACTCATAACGGTTGCCCAGTATAACCAGGTCATGGGGTTCAATGTAAAATTCCATCAGGTCCGGATTGGCGGCTGCAATCAGCACCTTTCCCTTGTCAAAATAGACGTCCGCATCCCCCACCACAATATCAGCTTCCAGAGTTTCAATGATGTTGGAATACTGGGTATGGGCCTTGGACAAGATGCTGCTGTCATATATATTCATATAGTTACCTGGGTTCTCACGTCCTCCACCAGCTTAGGCTCCTCCATGCCGAAGTAATCCAGGACAAACCTGGTCTCTCCGTTCACATGGCCTGCCCTGGCCGGAATGTACGCATCCCCTGTAATGGCCCGCTTCAGGTTGGCATAACAGATAGCCGAACAGATGGAATCCGTATCAGGATTCCTGTGGCCGATGACCATTGTCTTTCTCTTTAATTCCTGCTCCATTTTCTCTCCTTCGATTCTGCATCTATGGTAATATATAATGTTTCATAATCTGTTTACAACAAATTCACATTTCGTTCACATTTATTTTTTATACTATTTTCATAAGAGCAAGTCACATATACAAATGATAAATAGTAAAATTGCACATAGATTTTTCATAATTGCCCCGGTTGTTATACAATCGGGGTCTCCTCATTTTATAAGGCTTTTACGGGCTGAAAACTCCGGCTCTATCTTTATAC
>PPYF01103537.1_pt1 | contig 10718 bp, 9 predicted proteins | sample 1559871 | NCBI WGS metagenome assembly PPYF01 (sample SAMN08240021, study PRJNA423297) | Human gut metagenome, whole genome shotgun sequencing project.
TTATATAATATATTGCAATAAATTACAATAAAATAAAACTAAAATTTTGACATAAAAAATACAGGTTATTCAATGCCTGTGAGGGTTTTTCTCTCTATTCAACTGTCAAACTCCCGTTCAGGATTTTACTGTTCATTACAAGAATTGCTTGCCATCCTCCCTGCCTATATGATATAATTAATCTCGTTGGAGACATAGCTCAGCTGGGAGAGCATCTGCTTGACGTGTAGAGGGTCGCAGGTTCGAGTCCTGTTGTCTCCACTGGATTTGTGCCGGAACCTTTGTTTTTACAGGGTCTTGGCACATTTTCGTTTTTATACCACTTTGAATTTTGAAGACAATTGAAGACAATTTTTATTTGTAGTCAATATAGAGTTGTTTTTGATCTTTTCATTTGTTTCACTTTCCCTGAACGGGTTGTAGATATATTTAAGAGTTGTTTCTAAATCAGTATGTCCCAGCCAGCGCCTGATTTCTTCTAAAGCAATTCCGGCTGAATTCATTCTCGATGCTACAGTACGCCTTATACAGTGGGAGCCTTTTTCTTTTTCAAATTCAACTGCCCTTTGTGCCCTTCTAAGTTTATTCAGAAATTGAAGCTTGGTTTTACGTGCACCTACTTCGTTACAGAAAATATATTCTGATAATATGGTACTGTCTTCCTTAATCCGTTTAAATAATTTAATTACTGAGTCGGACAAGACTAATTCTCTATATCCTGCCTCAGAATCGGATTTAACATAATCTACCACATCTCCGGAACTATCCTCCATGCGATGAATAAATATTGTCTCATTTTTCCAATCTACATCAGTCCACTTCAGCGCACACAGTTCACCAATACGAAGTCCTAAGTCAAAGTTGACCATCAGCCCTATGCAAGCTGTATTACCATTGGCTTTATAACCACGCTCAAATTCTACAGACAATGCCTCAATCTCATCCGGGTAGAATACCATATCAGAAGAAGGTTTACGTCTAGGGCTGGATAATAAGCGTTTATAATCCAACTCTTCTTTTACCCATGGATTTTCATTAATATATCCCTTCTTCTTTGCATAAACTAAAGCGTTCATCACCACTATCTTATGAGTGTTGAATGTTTTGGCAGTCATATGATATTCAGTTAGAATGTCGATAGCCCATTCCTCAATATCAATAGTCGTGATATCCTTTAAAGGCATCGTGGCAATTTTCCTACCTACAACATACTTACTATAGCTCTTTCTATTCTGTTTTTTTGTTTCCTCCTTATTGCCGTTCTTCTTGCACTTGTAATCAAGCCAGTTATCAAAGATGTCGCATAAACGAAGATTATTCTTGTCAGTTTCTTCATCGGCATACCCTTCTGGATAGTAAAAATCAAACAGTTGCTCAATCATCGCATCATAAGTAGAAGCTTTAACATTTCTACGATGATTGGCCTTACTATCATCAAGGATATAGGTCCCTACACGTCCATCTGTAAGAGTACTGATTTTATAACGATGTACCTTTAATACGGCTTCCTTTTTTAGCATAGTTATTTGTGACAACATTGTATCTGGTTTGATTATATCACGTTTTACGAGGGCAATCCAATCCTTTTCGGGTAATGCTATTAACCCATATTTTACACTTTCGCTATATATTTTCAAAAGTCGTTCCCTATTATACGGGGATTTCAACTTGTATTCACTAATATTAACTACTTCCGTAATACCTATTACTCCCTTTCATTCCATAATTCTAATCATTCATACTCTTAATCACATCAAAAGAGCGCCCATATTTCAGAGCGCCCATATAATCCATATTCAATTTTCATTAATAGAGGACATACAATTTTCCCCAGTCATTATTACACACAACAATCACCACTACATCATTTACTTTATGCGTCCAATGGCTCCTGACAGTATACTCACCGCCATTAATTATGACCTTGTATTTATTATCGCCTAGCAATTCAATGATCCTGCCTTTGGCTGTACGGTTTACTTTGGCTGAATCAATGCTCTTATTTATGTATTTCAAAATTGTCTCTGCCATTTTATCAATTGCTTTATTGCCTTTTATACTCATATTGTCAACCTCCAACTTTTTATAATTGTGATAATACATCTAAAAGAACTTCTTTAACGGCATGGTAGGATTCAGTATATAAACAGGCAAAACATTCAATAAATGCATCTGCATTATTTTTACCCTCCATACGTTCAACAAGATTTGCTTCAAAACTACCGATATTGTCTCTAAACTTCTTATCTGCTGATGTCTTAATAATTTCCACTAATTTATTTTTATTTATCTCGTCCATTTCACTCTCTCCTTTTATAAGATGGGGCTATGTAACCCCATCTACTTATTACCTTTTATAATATTTCTGTCCTATGCTTTGTGGGAATTTGCTGTATAATTCATCCATAAATTCATCTGCATCATTTACCTCATGCATCTCAACTTTTCCGATGGTAAGACTTGGGCCTCTATTTTCTGTATTATTTACTATCATCTTTGATGAATCAAACCTTGGCAAATCAGCAATATTGGGTGAGAATTTTGCTATCATTTCATCAATATCAACACTATTTAAATAATCTAGATCAATTCCTTTGATTGTTCTTATTGGTGATACATTATCCCCATTAAGTATACTTTTTGTGTCCTCTGATTTTAACACTGTTTCTCCGCCACTAAATGGATAATAGGTTTCCCTATCTGCTACAACGGCTTTTCCGCTGTTCTTAATGATAATTTCCGGTCTGTTTCCTTCAGCTACTGGATGTAATCCAGGCTTTGCATTACGCGTTCCTTTTGCATAGCCCTCGTCATCGTCATCATCACGTTCGGCACGTTTGATTCGCTTAATTGCTGCTACGGCTCTTTCGGCAGCTGCTTCTAGTCTGGCGGCCATGGACTCATAAGATACAGCTATACTATCAGCAACACCACATGCCTGTCCTCCGAATGTCGTGAACTGTTCTCCCCAAAGCAACATGGGTTCCTCATTCAAGGCTCGGTTTTCTTCTGTATAGACGGGTATCGCACTGGTTGCCATGTTTATATTCCCACATACAGTTGTCGCTGTAGACCCTAATGTACTAAAGTTAGCCGCCATATTTGCTGTAACTAAAGCTGCTTCTCCATCGACATAGGCAAGATTATCTTTCAGTCCAGTAAGGCTATCTATCATTTGCTGATTATCAGAGATAGCTCCATATGTTGTCTGAAACTTTTCAACGATATCATCCAAATAGGATGTATCACCGCTAATAATATCATTAAACCAGCCACTTCCCCAGAAGCCATCTGCCATTTCCATATCGGCTATGGTTCTAGCAGTTTCTTCTATGCTACTCCAAGAATCCTTAATGGAATTTAAATAGTCAATCTCGCTGTCCCTGGTTTTCTCAAGTTTCTCTATCGTCTCGTCTAATGCACTTATCTGCTTGTCAAATGCGTCAATCTGAGTCTGGAGGTCATATTTCTTCTTGTTAAAAGTGGCTTCGTCTTCTTGCTCCTTCGCATCCTTAACTGCATCCTGGTCAGCTTCCCAGACAAAGCCGCTTTTTCCGTCTCCCTTGTCCTCACGATAGATATGAACATTTTTATTGTTCTCGGCCTTACGTCTTGCATAAATGGCATCTTCAAGGTCCTTCTGGATTTTAAGGGCTTCATTCTGCTTGTTCAGTTCATCCAACTGATCCTGAATCGCCTTTTTCTGAAGCTCTAATGCGTCTATCTGGGTTTGGTATCTGTCAATCATACTAGGCTTCATCAAGAGCCTTTAATGGTTCAGTCATTTCTTCCAGCTTATCAAACGTATCCAAAAATGTCAGATTGGTTTTCTGATTAACAATACTAGAATTCGCCAGATACTTCTTCATTGCATCTTGTCTGGTTTTACTTTCTTCAAGGCATTTATTCCAGAATGCAATCTCATTCTGTGTGTTTATACTGTTGGCTTTTGCAAATTTATCCAGCTCTGAATATTCCGATTCATACTTTTCTCCCCCACCCTTTGTCAAGGAAAGAGCCGTTTGCCCGCTAAACTTTTCAGCAGCTTTTTGCATGATTGTCGAATAATTCTGTATAAGTGAATCAATATCGTTAAATCCAAACTGAATTTTTAACTCTATCGGGTCTTTTCCAAGAATCTCAGCAATTGTATTGATATAACCATCTACCTGTTTCTTTGTATCATCGAGTGATAATTTATCTGGATCTAAAGAAAACAGCTTATTGTATGCATCGGATACTTTGCTTAAATCCTCTTTCGATAGGTTGTATAAAGGAGCAATGATACTGTTTCTGATATAATCATAGGGGTGATTCTCATCCATTTGGTCGGCAACATTCATTTGCAAACCTTCTACGAGATGAACTGCTATTTCTTGTGTTGTTTCATCCAGTTCTTTGAAAGTCGATTGGGACTTCATTGTAGCAACTAAACTGGGGAGAAAATCTTTCCAGGCAAGCTCTGCCTCTTTCGTTTTCTCGGCCTGCTCCTGCATAGATGTTCCAATAGAATCTGACAATGATATGGCAATATCCTGTGACTGTTCCTGTATAAGAATTTTTAAAGTCAGTTTCTCTTCGTTTGAAAGTGGTACAGTATCCAGATAAAATCGGAATGAGGTTCCATCTGGATTCATTTGTACAATTTTGGATGTATCAAACATCTCACCTATGCCTCTACGGCGTTCTGGTGTTAACTGTTTATAGAATTTTTGGATTGCAGAGATATAAGCATTATGCTTATTTGCGTCACCTTCATTCATAAAATCACCAGTAAAATCAATCGAATCTCCAATAGATATTTTACCAGCAGCCATATTATGGATATCTTTCAGAACTTCCTGGGTTTTATCCAACTCCGGATTATACTCTTCTTGATTTTTAAGAGCATTATCTACCTGTACTTTCACTCCGCCGAAAACATCACTTAATTCCTGGGAAATTTTGAAGTTCTGTAAATCTTCTTCAGCGGCTAACAGTTCTCGTAAATCATCGGAAGCCGTTCTGCCATGTGTTCCAAGATTCAGTATGGCATTACCATTCTCATCTATGGTAGTAATTAACTCCGGAAAAGCCTCTGCAAGCTGTTTATTGATGTCAAGGAACTTATTGTAGTCCTCTGTGCCTAAGCTAATATTCCTATTCGTTGCTGTATCGACACCTTTTGAAAGTTCTTCATAAGCCGCTGCTGTATCCTCTACAACCTTTCTATGAGAGGCGTATGTATCGTTTATCGACTTAATACGTGAACTGGCTTCCTGAGCAGCTTCTAAAGCACGTTCCTGCGCATGGACCTGTTCATCTATAACCTTTGTGAGTAGGGATATTCCGGTTTGAATAGCCAGGCCAAGGCCAAAAGACATTGCAGAGGTCATTAAGACTGTTTTGAGACGTAGAGCTTCTGTTTGAACACCTGCCGCTTTGAGTGATGCTCGATAGCCAGCTAATGATGCTGAACCGTCTGTACAGGTGGAGAGGTAATCCTTTAATTGGGTGTTGTTTTTGACTACGGATAGTCCAAATTTATTAATATCAGTCATTCCCGTCGCCACTTCATTATTCCATTGAGCAATCGCAGCTTCCGCTTCCGAAAAGTGCTTCTTCTGAGCCTTTAAAGCAGTGATATTAACACCCATGTAATTTCCCTGTACATCAAGCTTTCCGCTTTGTGGGTTTGTTATTTGAGTAATTCCATAGTCCTTATTTAATAATGTATAAGCGCCTGTAATTGTAGTCAATAATGTTGGAATAGCCCCCAATGTGTCAACCAACTTTTCAGCTCCACCTATAGCAGTTTCCAAAAATGATATACCGCCTTTAATGGTACTTTGATCCGTAACATGGTTCACGAAACTGTCCCATTGATTCTGTAAGGCATTTAAACGGCCTTCCCATGATTCAGCGGTTTTAGCGGCCTCCCGTAAACTACTGCCAGTTCCCTGCGAGAATTCACCCAACATTTTTTCATAAGATGACCAGTTGGAAAGTAGAGCTGCTAGAGCGTTGGCATGATATTTGCCCCCGATGTCAGAGATGATACCTTGTTTATCGACACTACTATCTGGCAAGCTATTGTATACCTGTGAAAGTTCCTTCAATATTTCCATAGGATTTCTCAGCTTTGCACCTTCAGAAGTCATTGTTTCCAGTTCTACACCCAGACTATGGCATCTTGATTCTACCTTCTTTAAGGACTCTTCATCAATAATCTCTCCGTCAAATTCACCCTTGACCTGTTGCAAATTTAATAAGATCGATCTAAATGCCCGTCCCATCTCAGAGCCGCTACGTTTGGTGGTAGCTATCATAGTGGCCTCTGCCGCTGTAAGTTCGTCTATCTGGACACCTGCTTCTGCCGCATACGAAGCACTTACACGTACACCATCTGCAATATCAGTTAGCGTAGCACTGTTTCTATTAGAAATATAGTTTGCTCCATCAAGTGCGGCTGTTAGCTGTTCAATGCTTCCTTTATATTTATAAGCTGCATCTGTTGCTAAAAGATAGTTGTTAGCACTATCAGCGGTCATGTCTCCTGCTGACTGGGCCAACATGGAAAGTTCTCCAAGTTCTTTAGATAATTCATTGTATCCTGACCGACTCATTTCCCGAACACCTTCAAGGTATCCATTTGATCTTATACCGTACTTTGATGCAATTCCAAATGAACTATCACCAATTTCTCGGATCTGCCTTGCTGTCATCTCGGAAGTTTTTGCAATCTCTGTTAGAATTGTAGAATTTCCCTTTAATGTTTTAAGTGAGTCTGAAAAACGGCTGACCATCATAGCGCCAACCCCAAAGAAAGAACCTATCTGTCCAATCCTGGATATCATATCTTTTAACTTTTGAGTCGTACTTGCACCGGAATATCCCGTAGCCTGCACCTCCGATTTAAACAGTCTAAATTGCTCGGTCGCTTCAGTCAAACTTTTCTTATCATTGATTTTGTCAAATAGAGCCTTTAATTTATCACTCTCATTTAACAATCCTGACGACTCCCTGATTTTACTGTTTTTTTTCAGATACGTTGTCAGTTCATTTTGTAGACGTTGTTTTTTTACATCATAATCTACTGGTATTGTTATTTTCGGTATACGGGAATTAACGCTCGAAAGAGCTTTGCGAAGTTTGAGATTCAAACCATCTATATTTATATTGATATCACTGAATTTGACATTTTTCAAGGCGTTATTTACAGCCCGTTGTGCCTGTTTTTCATCTAGCTTTGCTGCCAACTTGACCGGAGCAAGTTGTGCTTGAATTTGATTAATTTGTTCCTTGACTTGTTTTTTAGTGTCACCTTTTAGTAAGGTAGCTGTCAGGCGCATCATATTCAATGTCTTTTCTAGCTGCTTAATGTCGGAATTAATCTGTTTCTTTGATTTTGCAACATTCAATGTCGCTGCCAATTGCATCATAAAATCGTTGTTACTTGCCATGTAAAATCTCCTTAAATGTTATTTTTGTGCATAATAAAAGAGAGGCCACTATAGTCTCTCTTCATTATTTCATGAATATTAAGTTGTTTAGAATTCCTTCTTGCAATAATTACATACTCTTTTTATCTTTCCAGAACCAATGAATCCAGTCAGAAGTCCATAGCCTTTATTTAACAATGTATATTCCTTACTTCCACATCGTGGACAGCGGATTACCGGGCCATCTGATTTCTCTGGTGGAGCGAATGCGTCTGGTATGTATGTACGGAGAATTTCTTTTGCTTTTTCAGAACTACCATTAGCATCCCTTGGAGGAGCCTTAAACTCTTTTATCAGAAATTCATCATCCCATTTATTCAAGTCCAATGGTTTATCTCGTAAGGTCGTAGTCTTTCCATTGAGAAAATCAAAGACATAACCAAAGATACCCAACATATGGGCGTTGACTATCTTCGGGAATCATTAAGAACTACAGGATGGGGCTAAAAAGAAATAACGCTACTCACCGCATTACTACAACAACATTTAGATTCAATCAAGTAAGGGAGGGAAGGCCATGACAACATATTTTAATAACCCTAAAACATTAGAGGAATTAAGAAAGCAGCATAAGAACTTATTAAAGAAGTATCACCCTGACAACGTTGGCGGCTCAGAAGAAGCGACAAAGGATATCAACAACGAGTATGAAAAACTGTTCAAGGTTTTGAAAGATGTACATAACCAGACAGCAGAGGATACCACACGGCAAACCTATGACAATATGAAATGGGACTTTGCAGAGGATGAAGCATTGAGGGACAAGCTCTATAAGGTTATGCAGATACCAGGGCTCAATATAACGATTGTAGGCAATTGGTTATGGGTTGATGGGGATACAAAACCACTTAAGGCTACATTTAAGGAATTAGGCTTTAAATGGACGCATGAGAAAAAAATGTGGTACTGGCATAGCGAAGCTTTTAGGAAGAAAAGTCACAAGAAGTTAAGTTTTGACACCATATGTAATTACTATGGCAGTGCCGACGTAAAGACAAAACAGCGTGAAATGCTTGAAGCGTAAAGCGTAAAAAAATAGGGTGTAACCGTGTGAATCTGGCGGCTACACCCTGGAATGAAAAGGAAGGATATGAGACTATGTTAATCATAAAATATGAGAGAAAAGATTTTTTTAACAACTGGATTTATACTGAGGACAAAAAACAGAACCATGGCAAAGAGGACCTAAAGAAAGCCTTTTTGTATTTCAGTAGAACGTATGATACAAGTCTTCAGATTGATGATACTATCTTTTATTGGGACAGCTTAGTGGAATATGAAAATAAAATTGTGTCGGTCAGATATTATGATGGAATGAGCTACACTGAGACGAAAAAGAGCTATGACAAGGCAAAGAAGGAATGCTATGCAATGACATCGTAGGGTGGACAAGTAACAAGGCTGAGAGTGTTTAATCTCAGCCCTATTCAAGTGCTATTGTATGCCTATTTGACACATTTAACGCCAAAATAAGCCGTGTTTTGGGTACGGTTTAGGAGAGTTGAACGAGTGGCAAAGGGATGTCTGAATACGGGCATTCTAGTGCGTTGTATGGGGTGGTTTAGGGGTATGATGGCAGAGGTATACCCCCGGTGGGTTTACATTTCAAAGTCAATGCTTTAGTCTGGTGAAGGGGGTATCTGATCCATGCGTCGAGTTAAATTTTGGAACCCGTCGAACCATTTTAATTCACCTTCATTGTTTTCTTTAAATAAATTCACTTTACAAATATCCTCATCTCTAATTTATCCTATGATATGGCCCTCTTTTTTGTAAAATTGAATCATTTAAATCACATACTCTATATACTAGTGATTGTATACTACTATTACTATCATATACATTATATGCATCATCCCAAATATATTGATATTTATGATTTGCGTTGTAAACTTCTTCCACCCCAATAGTTCTTACTTCATCCGCATCTGAAACAGAATATATAGCCTTTAATGTTATTGGCAGTTTTTCACACCTAGCTGCTAAATATTCTTCATATGAGTTATATTTATTTCCTTCATTAACATTTTTTAAAATGGTATTCTTCACTTCTTGAACAGAAGTAAAATCATATTCAAAACCTTTCATTCCAAGATCCAGAAATTGGGCTTTTATAATATACTTTTCATCAAAAATATCAACAAAAAGATAGTCGTCTCCAGACTTTCCCAAAAAATCATTCATCGCGTTCATTGCGTTAGATAAATCATTATTGTTTTTAAGTATCTCCTGGCACTTCTTAGCATATTCTACACTTTCAGAAAAATCACCTAACCCTAAAAAAATTGAGTACGCTTGCTCAAATTGTGTTGCTCTATAATACACTAGTGCTTCTTCATAACTATTGATACGTTCTAACTTTATTTGACTATCTTTATAATTATCCAACATAGTAAAATATTCTTTAGCATCAGTAAATTGTTTTTTTTCAACAAAAGCTAAAGCTTGCTGATATTTAAAATCCAATATCTGATTAATTAAGTCTTGTGAATCCTTGTAGGAAGGGTTTTTCTTTAATAAATCCAATGCATCTTCTTCTTTTCCGTTTTCATATAATTCAACAGCATAATCATAGCTTTTATTCATTTGATATTCTGGTAATATTTTATAATAAAGAAATATCCCAACAGGAATTAGAATCAATAATAAAATCATAATGCCAATTGACAACTTTCTAATTTTAATATTTCTTTGTTTTTTTTGTTCCTCTGCTTCCTTTTCTTTTTTTTGCCAAATTATAGTCAGTTGTTCTTGTTCTTTCTTTCGCCGTTCATATGCCAATTTGTTTTGCAGTTCCTCTTGCTTAACCTGTTTCACATACTCATAGGCTTCTTTCCGAGCCTCCTCTTGATATTTTAAATATCGTTTTTCTCTCTCGACATGTTCCTTAACAGCATAGCCACAATTAGGACACTGTATAGCACTATCAGATACATCATGATGACATTCTGGACATTTAATCAAAGCCATTTCCTTCCCCCTCTAAATCGTTATATCACCAATTATATTTACAACTATTACAATGCCATTGATACTTTCTTTTATTTCCCAATATTCCAAACAGTGCAATATTCATAGCTCTATCCATAGTCGTAATCTTTGTTAAGTTTGTGCTTCCGCAGGTGGGACACTTAGGTATTATTTTTACATTATCTATATATGATTTGGGTGTCAAAACTTGCGGTAACCTATAGTGTTTATCCACGAGATAATGTATAATAAGAGCATATCAAGTGT
>PPYF01549331.1_pt1 | contig 10718 bp, 7 predicted proteins | sample 1559871 | NCBI WGS metagenome assembly PPYF01 (sample SAMN08240021, study PRJNA423297) | Human gut metagenome, whole genome shotgun sequencing project.
TCGAAGGTGAACTCTATTTCCTGGCCTGGACCACCACGCCGTGGACGCTGCCTTCGAACACGGCGCTGGCCGTAGGCCCTGCGATCGAATACGTGAAGGTCAAGTGCCGCAACCCCTACACCGACCGGCCGCAGACGGTCATTCTGGCCAAAGAGCTACTGGGTTCCTACTTCACCAAGAAGATGGAAGGCACATACGAGATCATGGAGGGGAGCTGGAAAGGTCCCGAGCTGGAAGGCATCCGCTACGAGCAGCTGATCCCGTGGGTGAAGCCGGAAGGCGACGCCTTCCGCGTGATCGTCGGCGACTACGTGACCACCTCGGACGGTACGGGCATCGTGCACATCGCCCCGACGTTCGGCGCCGACGACGACCGCGTGGCCAAGGCCGCCGGCATCCCGCCGCTCTTCATGGTCGACCGCGCGGGCAAGAACCAGCCGATGGTCGACAGGCAGGGCAAATTCTTTTTGATCGAAGACCTCGACCCGGAGTTCGTGAAGACGCACGTCGACGCCGCGAAATACGGGGAGTATGCGGGCCGCTACGTGAAGAACGCCTACGACGAGCGGCTGAGCGAGACCGACCCGACGCTGGACATCGACATCGCGGTGATGCTGAAAGCCGAAAACAAGGCCTTCAAGATCGAGAAGCACACCCACTCCTACCCCCACTGCTGGCGCACGGACAAACCCGTGCTCTACTACCCGCTCGACTCGTGGTTCATCCGCACCACGGCGCTGCGCGAGCGGATGATCGAACTGAACAAAACGATCCGCTGGAAACCCGAATCGACCGGAACGGGCCGCTTCGGCAAGTGGCTCGAAGGACTGGTGGACTGGAACCTCTCGCGTTCGCGCTTCTGGGGAACCCCGCTGCCCGTATGGGCCACGGAGGACTACTCCGAGGTGAAGTGCATCGGTTCGGTCGAAGAGCTGATGGCCGAAATAGAGCGTTCGATAGCGGCGGGCGTCATGCAGGAAAACCCGTACAGGAATTTCAGGGTCGGCGACATGTCGAAGGAGAACTACTCGACCGAGAACATCGACCTGCACCGCCCCTATGTCGATTCGATCGTGCTGGTCTCGTCGAAGGGCGAGCCGATGAGGCGCGAATCGGACCTGATCGACGTGTGGTTCGACTCGGGCGCCATGCCCTATGCGCAGGTGCACTACCCGTTCGAGAACAAGGAGGGCTTCGGCCAGGTCTACCCCGCCGACTTCATCGCCGAGGGCGTCGACCAGACGCGCGGCTGGTTCTTCACGCTGCACGCCATCGCCTCGATGCTCTTCGACTCGGTGGCTTTCAAGAATATCATTTCGAACGGTCTGGTGCTGGACAAGAACGGCAACAAGATGTCGAAACGCCTGGGCAACGCCGTCGATCCGTTCGAGGTGCTCGACACCTACGGAGCCGACGCGACGCGCTGGTACATGATCTCCAACTCGCAGCCGTGGGACAACCTCAAGTTCGACAGGGACGGCGTCGACGAAGTGCGCCGCAAATTCTTCGGAACGCTCTACAACACCTACTCGTTCTTCGCCCTCTACGCCAACGTGGACGGCTTCACGGGCCGTGAAGAGGAGGTTCCGATGGAGAAGCGTCCCGAAATCGACCGCTGGATCATTTCGCTCCTGAATACGCTGGTGAAGAACGTTACCGAATCTCTCGAAGACTACGACCCCACTCCGGCGGCCCGCGCCATTCAGGAGTTCGTGGGCGAAAACCTCTCGAACTGGTACGTGCGCCTCAACCGCAAGCGGTTCTGGGGAGGCGGCATGTCGGAAGACAAACTGGCGGCCTATCAGACGCTGTACACCTGTCTTGAGACCGTCACGATGCTCGCAGCGCCGTTCGCACCGTTCATCTCCGACCGCATCTTCACGGACCTCAACGCCGTGAGCGGCCGCCACAAGGACGAATCGGTGCATCTCGCGGCGTTCCCGACGGCCGACGAACGGCTGATCGACGCCCGCCTCGAAGAGATGATGTCGCTGGCGCAGAAGGTCTCGTCGATGGTGCTGGCCCTGCGCCGCAAAGTGTCGATCAAGGTGCGCCAGCCGCTGACCAAAATCCTGATCCCGGTGCTCGACCCCGCGACGGCGGAGCATATTTCGGCCGTGAAGAACCTCATTATGAACGAGGTCAACGTGAAGGAGATCGAGCTGATCGAAAAGACCACGGGGCTGATTACCAAACGCATCAAGCCCAACTTCAAGACCCTCGGGCCGCGTTACGGCAAGTGGATGAAGCAGATCGCCGCCCTCGTCGCGGAGTTCTCGCAGGAACGTATCGCCGAGGTGGAGGCCGCGCCGGAAACGGTGCTCGACCTCGGAGCGGAGCGGATCACCGTGACGCCCGCCGACTTCGAGATCACCTCGGAAGACATGCCCGGATGGCTCGTTGCCTCGGAGGGAAAACTCACCGTGGCGCTCGACATTACCGTCACCGAGGAGCTGAAAGCCGAAGGTGTGGCACGCGAGTTGATAAACCGCATCCAGAATATCCGCAAGGACTCCGGATTCGAGGTCACGGACAAGATCCGCGCAGAGATCGAACAGAAGCCCCTGGTGGCCGACGCAATCGCCCGATTCGCCGGTTACATCGCTTCGCAGACCCTCGCCGTGGAGGTCCGTCCGGCAGCGGAACCGGCAGGCGAAACAGTCGTCGAAACCGACGTGGACGACGAACCGCTGCGCATCGCCGTGACGCGGATATAGCCCCTTGATATATTCCGGTAAAATTTGGTAATATCGGAATTATTGCTTAATTTTACAGTAAACCTTAAAAGAGAGGAGATTATTATGGCAGACGAAAGAACCAGATACAGCGACGCCGAACTCGAAGAGTTCCGGCAGCTTATCCTGAAAAAGCTTGAGAACGCGCGTGCGGACTACGAGCTGTTGCGCGCCACGATCACCCATACCGCCGACAACGATACGGAAGACACATCGCCGACGTTCAAGGTGCTGGAGGAGGGCGCCGCAACTCTTTCCAAAGAGGAAAGCGGTCGTTTGGCTGCCCATCAGATGAAATTTATCCGCAACCTCGAAATGGCGCTCGTACGCATCGAGAACAAGACGTACGGCATCTGCAAAACGACCGGAAAGCTCATTCCCAAGGAGCGGCTGATGAAAGTGCCCCACGCCACGGAATGCATCGAGGCCAAAGAGGGCCGCAGATAAGGCGGGGAAGGGATGACCCCCATTCCACGCTGAACGGAAAATGGAAAAAGACGACCTTCGGGCCGTCTTTTTCGTCTTCTCCGGGGGAGGGCGTCGCGGCAAAGAAAAGAGAGGGATGGAAAACACCGATTATAAGCCATGCGGGGAGCTGCACCCGCCGCCGAGACGGAATAATCGGGATATGGGTATCGAATCCTCAATTTAGGCCCCTGTGTCGCACTTTTTGCCGAAAAAATCCGTTATCTTTGACACAATGTTCGCCCGGTTCTGCATATTTTCCCTGATCCTGATTGGGGCGGCAACGGTCCTCTCGGTCCGTGCCGCAGGACCCGGCACGCACGCCCCCGACCGGTTCACGCCCGACAGCGCCCGCGTGGCGAATCCCGATGCATCGGCGCGCAACCAGCGCCTCTACGACAGCATCCAGTCGAAAACCAGCCGGCGCGCCGTGCCGCGCATGCTTTACCGGATGCTCTTCGTAAAACCCGTGCTCGACACCACGATGAGCGGCCGCGTCACCGACGAGAGCCGCCTGCTGGAACCCTACGCCGGGAAAACCATCGGCGACATCACCATCGAACGCCAGCAGGTTTTCGACCCCGGCGGCAACCGGCTCGAACGCATGGCCAACAAAACCCACATGCTCACCCGCGACCGCGTCGTCCGGCGCGACCTGCTGTTCCGCTCGGGCGACAAGCTCGACCCGCAGCTCATCGTGCGCAACAAGCAGCTGATCCGCTCGCGCGACTACATCTCGGACATCGACGTCACGGTGCTCCCCGACGCGGTGGACTCGACACGCGTGAACCTCCTAATCACCACGCGCGACAGCTGGACCATCTCCGTCGACGGAGGATGGCATTCCGAGGGCCGGACGATGGTGGGGCTTTCCGACGCCAACATCTTCGGATCGGGCAACAAACTCAAATTTATGACCAACTTCAGCCGCAAGGACTTCTCCTACGGCGGCAACATGGTCGAATACGAAATCCCCAACCTGCTCGGGACCTTCTACACCGCCGAGATCGGCGGAGGGCGCGACTTCTACAACTCGACGCTCAACATGGGGCTGCGCAAAGAGTTCCTCAAACCCACGGACTACGAGATAGGCCTTACATACAGCGACATCAAAGCCAAGCGCTACATGATCGAACAGGACACGTCGCTGCTGGTGAAGGAGCGCAACCTCGACGTCTGGGGCGGCTACTCGCACTACCTGCGCGGGATCAAATCGAGCGTTTATCTCTCGGGACGCTACAACTACCGGCGCGTGAGCCGCAGGCCCCTCGTAGCCCCGGACTACAACCCCGCGCTGCACGACCAGGACGCCCTGCTGGTCGGCGGGGGTCTCTACCGCGAAAAATTCTACACGGCCAACATGATCTACGGATTCGGTACGCGCGAGTACCTCGCGACGGGCTACAAGGCCGAAGTGACGACGGGCTATTCGTGGGGCGAATTCAACGACGCCCTCTACCTCGGCGCGAGCTACGAAACGGGTGGATTCCGCAGACTGGGCTACATCATGGGCGGCTTCACGCTCGGAAGCTACATAGACCTCGAAAACGGCATGTGGCAGCGCAGCGCCGTCGATGTCGACCTGCGGTGGTTCTCCAACCTTTTCCTGTTCAAGCGCAGCCGCATCCGCCAGTTCCTCGCCTTCAACTACACGCAGGGCTGGAACCGTGCGACGGGCAGCGACGAGAGCATCCGCTTCACGCGCACCGACGGCCTGCAAGCCCTCAAGGAGTACATCATCGGAACCAACCGCATGATCCTCAACACCGAGACGGTGGTATTCACCCCCTACCAGCCGCTGGGATTCCGCATCGCCGTCTTCGGGTTCGCCGACTTCGGGCTGATCGGCTATTCGCCCAATATCTTCAAAAACGACTTCTTCACCTCGTTCGGACTGGGCGTGCGGCTGCGAAACGAACGGCTGGTGTTCAACACGATCCAGATCCGGCTGGGCGTGGCCTTCGGCAAACGCGGGCTGGTCGAGAGCGAATATTTCCGCCTTTCGAACCCGACACGCATGGAGCAGTACCGCTACCGGCCGACGCGGCCCGAGATCGTCGAATTCAAATAGGCACGCACAAAAAAGCGGAGGATTCCGTGGAATCCCCCGCCTTCGTGAACTTTTTATCTGCTTATGGTTTTTCCTTTAAGCCTTTACCTGCGGGCGCGAATCTCGACCACGCCGTTGCGCCCCTTCTCGCCGTAACGCTTCACGGCCTCGTCGCCCTTGTAGACCTCCATGCGCTTGATCTTCCCGGATTCCAGCCGTTCAACATCCTCTTTCGAGGCCTCCCTGCCGTTGATACGGATCAGCATGCCGTCGGGAAATCCGCCTTTCAGCGTGAAATCCGCCTTTCAGCGTAACCTGTCCCTTATAAACTGACACCGAACTCTCCGGAGTGCCCTGAATGGTCACCTTATCGGCATGCCCGGCGTCCGCCGAAAGTTTAAGCGACGTTCCCACCGCTTTCTGCGCTTCGGAAAGCTGTGCCGAAGTCTCCTTGCGGGCTGCTTCAAGCTCCTTTTGGGCCTTGTCGAGCGCTTTCTGCGCCTGTTTCCAGGCGTCCGAATCCATATACTTGCGGGCGTATTTCATCCCTTCGCGGGCCGCTTCGATCCCGGCTCTACCGGCTTCGATACCCTCCCGGGCCGACTTCGCGGCAGCCCTTTGCGCGGCAGCCGCCTGTTTGGTCGTAATCGTTATCACGCCCTCATACCCCTTGTCGGCAAACTCCCCGGGGAGATTCGTGCCTTTGATCACCGACATGCTTTCAATCTGATCCGGGTCGAGCGATTCGATTTCAGACACTTGTACGCCGTCGACGATAAATACAGGATTCGACTCGACCGACGAGCCGTTCTCGACCTTGAACCGATACGATTTCGCGATTCCGGCCGTATTCACCACAACCGTTCCGTCTTTCGGCCTCGTACCGTGACCGATCACCCGCACGGTTGTCGACTCGTTCGTCCCGGCGCTGTCCGCCCGGGTGACCGTCACGACTTTGCCTTTCAGTCCCGGGACCTGCGCCCCATCGCCCGGTTCTCCGGTCTTTTTGAGCGTTACAAGAATCACGCCGTCGGCGGCCTTTTCGCCGTACACAGCCATCGAAACGGAATCCTTGAGCACGGTGATCGCCTCGATCCGGTCGGCAGCGAGGCTGTCCATCGACTTCACCTCCCGGCCGTCGACCAGAATCAGCGGTTGTTGCCCATCGGAAAAAGATTTCGACCCCCGAATGTAAATCGTACTGGTTTCTTTTTTACCTTTGTCTTCCGGAAAGACATAAGCGGTTTCGGCGAAAGCCCCCAGGGCGACGGCCGTGAGCGGCAGGAGCAGGAGCGCCCTGGCCCCGGCCCACCGCGACGATTTTTTACGCAACATCATGGTAATACGGTTTTTAAGTTTACTGTGATTAAAGCTGTTGGCAATCGAGTACCACCTCCCGCCGGCAGCTTTCTTTATTAACAACATCTGGTAACTCCGGGCGTCGACGCCGCTGTCGAGCACCGCCTCGTCGGCTTCGTATTCGTGGATGGCCCGCAGTTCGCGGCGCAGCAGCCACATCGCGGGGTTGAACCATTGCAGGCAGCCCGCAACGTCGGTCACGATCAGGTCGAGCGAATGACGCAGCCGCAGGTGCGCCCGTTCGTGAAGCAGAATCGCCCCGCCGTTTTCCGCCAGGTCCCTCTCGGACATCACGATATAGCGTCCCCAGCTGAAAGGCGTCACGGACCGTTCCGTGCGCACCAGCACAGCCCCGTCCTCCAGCCGTTCGCGACGTCCGCCGCGGATCAGACGCAGGACTCCGATGAGCGAACAAAGCGTCCACAGCAGCGTGGCGGCCGCCCCGAGCAAGAATGCCGCCCCGGCGAGCATCTCCCACGGAAAAGGTTCGGAAAGCGGTTCGGCGAAGACCGTCGCAACAGCCTCCCCGTCCGGGATTTCCGGCAGGACGGGGATTTCGCGGTAAACCGTGATCACGCACAGCGGCAGCACGAACGAGAGGAACATCGCCCCCAGAACCACGATCCGGTTGAAGCGGTGGAAGGTCTCACGGCTCAACAGCAATTTGAAAAAGAGGTAGAAGACAGCCAGGCAGACGCCGACTTTCAGGCTGTAAATCATCAGGTCGTACATGGCGCTACCGGTTTTGATTTTCGATGCGGTCGATCAGGCTGCGCAGTTCGCCGAGCGAGATCTTCTCCTCCTCGACCAGCGCCGAGACCGCCCCGAGGTAGGAATTCTCGAAATAGCGGCTGATCACGCTGCCGAGCGTCGAGCGCGAAAACTCCTCCTCGCTCACCACCGGATAGTATTGGTAGGTGCTGCCGAAGGAGTTGTGGGCGACATAGCCTTTGGCTTCGAGCGCGCGGACCATCGTCGAAAGGGTGTTGAAATGGGGTTTGGGATCGGGCGAAAGGGCCACCAGTTCGCGTACGAACAGCGGACCGTGCTCCCAGAAGCAGCGCATCAGCTCCTCTTCCCTGCGTGTCAGTTTTTCAGGATTCTCTTTCATATTTCACTCAAACAAGCGTTATCAGGTATCGTTTTCAGTTGAAACGGAGGCATTCCAGCATACGGCGGCGCAGCAAAACGCCCGGTCCGGTCCCGATGCGGCGAACGGCGCCCTCGCGGCCGACGATCCCGCCGGATTCGTCCCACGACTTCCCGGACACGCCCGGCCGGCAATGCTCCCTCCGGAACAGCCGCCCATCGCTTCATCGGTCCTTTTTCATGCACCCGGGAACAAAGGTAACTAAAAAAAATTCACACGCAACTATTTTACATAGTTTTTAAACTAAAAAATTTAGTTATGACTTTTTTCCGGAATTTGAAGATTAATCCGTATCTTTGAATTATGGTACTTATAGCCGACAGCGGATCGACCAAATGCACGTGGATCGCCAGCGACGGCGCACGGACGACAAACGTGCGCACGCAGGGGATCAACGCCGTGCAGCACTCGGCCGAACAGATACGCGAAGCCCTCGCGGAACTGCCGCCATGCGACGGCGTGACGAGCGTGAGATTCTACGGCGCGGGGTGCGGCGAGACCTTCCCGGAAGCGAGCGAGAAGCTGCGCCGGGAGTTGGAAGCGCACTTCGGAACGACGGACATTACGGTCGAATCGGACCTGCTGGGCGCGGCGCGGGCGCTCTGGGGCCGCGGGGAGGGCATCGCCTGCATCCTCGGCACGGGATCGAACTCCTGCCTGTGCTGCAACGGCGAAATCCTGAAAAACGTCCCCCCGCTGGGCTATGTGCTGGGCGACGAGGGCAGCGGGGCCGTGCTGGGGCGCAACCTGGTGAACGGCATCTTCAAGGGGCACATTCCGCTGAAAGAGGAGTTTCTCGCGGCGCACGGGCTGAATTACGAGGAGATCATCCGCCGCGTCTACCGCGAGCCTTACGCCAACCGCTTTCTGGCCTCGTTCGCACCTTTCATACGCGCGCATATCGACCGCCCGGAGATCCGGGAGCTGGTACTCCGGTCGTTCCGCGACTTTGCGTCCCGCAACTTGAGCCGTTATCCGGCGGAACTCCCCGTATCGCTGCTGGGCGGCGTGGCGGCCCACTTCGAGGCGTTGCTGCGCGAGGCGCTGGAAGCGGAGGGCCGCCGCGTGGAAACCATCGTAGAATCGCCCGCCGAAGGGCTTTTGAAATACCACTATGGAAGATAGAATCACCGAACAGGATTCGGCCTACGACGACCTGCAACGGATGTCGGTGCACGACATCCTGACGGGCATCAACCGCGAGGACGCCCGTGTGCACGAAGCCGTGCGGCGGACCATCCCCGTCATGGAGCTACTCGTCGAACGCATCGTCGGGCGCATGCAGCGCGGAGGCCGGATGTTTTACATCGGCGCCGGGACGAGCGGCCGGCTGGGGGTCACCGACGCCTCGGAGCTGCCCCCGACCTACGGCGTGCCGTTCGACCGGGTGATCGGGCTGATCGCCGGAGGCGACGGCGCTTTGCGGCGGGCCGTGGAGCACGCCGAAGACGACACCGAAGGAGCCTGGCGCGACATGGCGCCCTACCACCCCACAGCCGGCGATGTGCTGATCGGCATCGCGGCATCGGGAACGACGCCCTACGTGATCGGCGGACTGCGCGCGGCGCGGCGCCACGGACTGCTGACCGGCTCGATCACCTGCAACCCCGCGTCGCCCGTAGCTGCCGAAGCGGAGTATGCGCTCGAAGCGGTCGTAGGACCGGAGTTCGTGACCGGATCGACGCGCATGAAGGCCGGAACGGCCCAGAAATTGATGCTCAACATGTTATCTACGGCGGTAATGATCCGGCTGGGACGCGTCGAAGGCAACCGCATGGTCAACATGCAGCTGACCAACGACAAGCTCGTGGCCCGCGGAACGCGGATGGTCGCCGAGGCGTCGGGGCTTGACGAAACCGAGGCCCGCGAACTGCTGCTGCGCTGGGGCTCGGTGAAGCGGGCACTGGAGGAGATCGGAAAATAGACAAAACGAATACACACTTCGACGTACAAATCGCTTTCGACCGCCGTCATTGCCGCCTGCGGAGCCATCTACAAGCATGGCCCCGCCCCGGCCTCCCTCCGGAAGGGAGACGACGCATGCTCCCGGCAGTTGAAACGATAAAGCATATGACCGCATAAACAGAACAATGGCTAAACTTTTTTCCGACCGCGAAATACGCGCCATTGCGGTATTCCTGCCGTTGGCCGGGCTGCTGATCATAGCCCTGATGCTCGTACGCCCGGCAGCCGACCCCGAAGCGGCCCGCCGCGCCGAGGCCGAGATGGAGGAGGCGTTGCCCGCGGACAGCGTCGTGATGTCGCATTTCGACCCCAACACGGCCTCGCTCGACGACCTGCGGCGACTCGGGCTTACGAAGCACGAAGCGGTGAGCCTGCTGAAATACCGCGCCGCGGGCAAAGTGTTCCGCATACCCGAGGACCTAACGCTCTGCTACGGCATCAGCGACTCGCTCTACCGGCGGCTCGAACCCTGGGTGCGCATCGGCCGCAAATACGCCATCGCACCCGAAAAATACCGCACGGGGCGCATTCTCCCCGAACCGCTCGCACCCGGGCCGTTCCGCATCGACACCGTGAGCGCCCGCTACCTGCGCGCCATCGGGGCCTTGTCGAAGCGTCAGGCCGAGGCGTTCATCCGCTGGCGGGATTTGAGCGGCATCTACGACATGGAGGACCTGCGCGAATGCTACGTCGTGAGCGACTCGGTGGCCGCGGCGCTGGAACCCTACGTCATCTTCCCGGAACGGAAGGCGCGGCCGATCGAACAGCCCGTGGAGCTGAACACGGCCGATTCGGCGACGCTGCGCTCGGTTGTGGGCATCGGTCCCAGGACCGTCGTGGCGATCATGCACTACCGCGAACGGCTCGGCGGATTCGTCCGCGCGGAGCAACTCGCAGAGGTTCCGGGAGTGCGGGAACGCAATTATGAAAAAATTTTGAAACAAATTTACTGCGATAGTTGCAAAATTCGGAAAATTGATATTAACTTTGCAAG
>PPYF01603125.1_pt1 | contig 10716 bp, 11 predicted proteins | sample 1559871 | NCBI WGS metagenome assembly PPYF01 (sample SAMN08240021, study PRJNA423297) | Human gut metagenome, whole genome shotgun sequencing project.
AAAATTATGCTTTAAATATGAGCAAAAGATGAAGGGACTGTAGGTAGTTTTGTGTAAATACAAACTTACCTACAGTCCCGCACAAGGAGTTAAGCTATATTTATTTATTAAGATTATATCTTGCTTTAGAAATTAACTGAGTCATAGTTCCCATTGGACAATACACACACCAAGATTTAGGCTTATATAAAATCATAGTTACTACACCTAGTATAGTTGATGTTAGCATCATACTATAAAATCCAAAAGCAAATTGAGCTATCCAAGGTGATACCATACTTGTATTAACCCAGTTCCAAGGTAGTTTAAAAGTCCAAAGTAATGTTACAACTTCTTTTAGTTCTTTAGTTCCATTAAATACTAGATAAGTATTAAATAACATAACTACAAACATAGTCATAAAAAATGTTAAAAATCCATATCTAAACCATTTACTTCTTAAAAATTTAGGTATATTCTTATTTCTTGATAAATTAAGTTTATTACCTAATAAATCTAACATTTGACCTCTACCACAATAAACATTACAATACTTTTTACCCCCACCAGATAGAGATATTATTAGTGGTATTAAGAAACATAATAACCCTAACCATGCAAATAAAATATTAAAAAATCCTAAAGTTAAGTAAACTATACTTATTATCCACATATAATCTTTAAAAGTTTTTTTAGCTTTTTTCATACTACTTATTAACCTCCAACATTTTTACTTCTATAACTGATGCAGGACAAGTTTTAGCACATTTACCACATCCCACGCATTTTTCCAAATTTATATTAGCAAAAACGCCTCCCTCAATAGTTATTATTTGAAGTGGGCAGACTTTAACACAACTACCACAAGCTACACAATATTCTTTATCAACTATTGCTTTCTTTTTAATTTTACTCATCTTATCCCTCCATATTTAAATACTATAAGTATAATTATATTGATTTTTAATGAAAGTTAAGTGATTAAGTCACATATGAAATTTTACTTGCAAAGTAATTTTAAACCTTTAATATCAATTAGTTTTATATATCCTCTTCCCATTTCAATCAAATTATCTTTTTCAAATCTTTTCAACATCCTACTTATAACTTCTCTTGATGATCCTAAATCATTTGCTATAGCTTCATGAGTTATAGTAATCTTAATGGAGTCTTTTAAATAATATTGATTAATTAAATAATCAGATAACCTATGTTCTAGACTGAAAAATACAACTTGTTCTAATACCCACATAATTTCAGATAATTTACTTTGAGTTATCTCAAGAATAAACTTTTGAACACTTAAATTTTTATCTAATACTTCTTTAAATAAGTTTCCATCTATTATAAGAAGTAAAGAGTTTTCCTCAGCTTGAAGGTTTATATCGTAGGAAAGATTTTGATAAACACAAGATGATGACAAGATACATAGGTCATTTTGAAATAATCTAAAAAGAGTTATTTCTTTTCCAGATAATGATGACATAAAGCTTCTAAGTTGCCCCTTAAGTACTAACACTATACCCGAACAGGATTTATATTTTGAATAAATCAACTCATCTGCTTTATATTCTTCTATATAACTAGCATCATAAATCATTGTTTTTTCTTCTTCAGATAAATGTTTAAAAAATGGTAAATTTTCATTTAAGTATGATTTTTTATTTATATTCATTTAATACACCATAATCCTTTTGTTAATATATATGTATTATTATAATAGAAAAAATAAAAATATATGTGATAAAGTCACGAAGTTATATGTTTAGTATTAATTATGATGTTAGTATTTTCGTTAGCAGGATGTTAAAGTAAGGTTATGTTAGCTTTCTTTGTGATAAATATAATATAAAAATAACCACACCTTAGATTTTCAATAAATTGAGTTCTAAGATGTGGTTACTTCTATAACTTACTATAAATAATTCGTAATATATTAATATTGTTCATCATTTTTCTATTTTGTATAATTATAAATTAATTGGTTAATCAAAGTCTAAACCCATTGCAAACACCATATTATAACTATCCGTTTATTGCTTCTCTTAGGGATTTTCCAGCTTTAACATCTCCAGTTATTTATAAAAAATTATCAAAACCATATTATAAACTTGATATTTTTTTAATATTATTCTTTATTATTTTTTTGCATATAGTCCAAACATCTTCGTTGGGTTATATAGTTCATCTTCAACTTTATATATTTTATCATTTATATTTTCATCAATTATAAAGTCTATAAATCCAATTTCTTTCAATATATCAATATCAAATTGAGGTCTTGATACCTTACTTATTTCTAATTCTAATTTTATATCATCACATTCTTTTATTAATTCTTTACTGATTTTTGCGTGAGCATGATTTTTATCAAGTTCGTCAACTTGTTTAGAAAATGATATTTGACCATAATCAGCATCAAAGTTTAATAATATACCATCTTTTTTAAGCACCCTATACCATTCATTATATGCTTTCTTTACATCTGGCAAAGTCCATGTTAGATTTCTTGAGATTACAACATCAAAAACATCATCATCAAAATCTAATTCTTGTGCATTCATAACTTTAAAATCAATATCATAGCCTAATATTTTTGCTGTTTTTTGTGAATTATCAATCATTAAATTACATAGATCTATTCCAACTACATCATGACCTAATGAGGCCAATATAATAGAAAAAAATCCAGTCCCAGTTCCTATATCAAGTATTTTTAATTTATCTTTACATGGTAACTTTGATACTATTACCTCCTCCCATAGTTTCCTTTTGTCACTTTTCAATTCAGACATACGAAGATTATAAAATTCATCACTTCTTTTCGTCCAATAGCTTTTTATTCTTTGTGTCAATTCCATTATTAGCCCCCCATAAATATTATTTCTCTGATACAATCATAAACATCGGCGTTGAAGCATAATTTAGTTTTTCTTCTTCACTCCAAAGTATCTCACCTATATTTTCTTCTACTAATACTTTACTTGCACCTAACCTATATAACTCCTTAATATCCCAAGATGGTCTATCTATTTTACTAAAAGGTAGTTTTCTTGCTATTTCCTCCATTTCATCGATATCAGTACAAGTATAATGGTCTTCAAATTTACTATTAGCTACATTTTCTCTATCTTTTTCATATTCTTTTCTTTTTTTATCATTAAATAGATGATTATACCAATTGGCATCAAAGTTTATCATTTTTCCACCTTTAGTTAATACTCTATGCCATTCTTTATATGCTTTTATTGGGTCTTTAAGGTTCCAAGTTAAATTTCTTGTTACTATTAAATCAAAGGTATTATCCTCAAATTCTAATTCATGCGCATCCATTTTCATAAATTTAATTGAATTCTTGTATTCTCCTGAATTTTCTTTTGCTTTATTTAACATTTCATCATTATAATCTATTGCTGTTATATCTAGTCCCATAGATGCCATTAGTATTGCAAAAAAACCTGGTCCTGTTCCTATATCTAATACTTTTATATTTTTATTAACACTTGGCATGTTACTTTTTATTATTTCTATCCATTCTTTTTTTTTCGTACTGTGTAACTCATCTATATTAACCCTGCTATATCCTTCTGCCCTATTACTCCAATACTTATCATTTTGTAATAAAAAATTCTTCATTTAATTTTTTCTCCTTAATATAATTTTTTATAAAAAATTAACTTCGCTCATGTCGCCAACACTTCGTCCGTTGCTCAAAATCTTTTTACGCTCAAAACCAGTTTATTGATATTACTTATATTCAGAAGTTATCCATATTTTTTTAATACTATAATATCCTTAAGCGTAAAAAAAATCATGAAGAAATACACAGTATAAAACTGCAAAAACCTTCATGATTTCGTTATTTTTAATATATTTAATTATACTATAATGTTAGTATAACATTACCTAATTGTCAACTTCTTCCATTATAATACTAACTATTATATCCTAAAACTATAATTTATAAAAATCCACTTCGCTTTATCAATATGTTAGTGATATCCATTGCTTAAGCTACATTGTTATAAATTACGAACTAAAGAGAAGCGGTGGCTAAAATTTAAGAAAATTGTAATACTTTTTGTAAGAAATCTGTATTGTTTTATATATATAATCATAAATGTCAATTAATTGATAGCTAAAAAATTATTTAAGGTAAATGAAAGGAATGTTAGATTTATGATTGCAACAATTAATGCTCAGTATATATTAATTCCCCTGTTTTTAGTATACTTGGCAATGACAATTTATAAAACTCTAAAGCAATAAAAAATAGGCCATCTTACACTTCCCAAAGCATTAAGATGACCTAATATTTTTAACAATTTAATTTATATTCTAAAAGGTATTACTGAATCTAGTAATCTTTTAGCATAATCATTTTTTACATATGCAAGCTCAGAACTATCTATATTTTCAACTAATTCTCCTTTATAAAGGAATAAAACTTGATCACATAAATTAGCTACAGCTTGTAAATCATGAGCAATAAAGAAATATGTCATATCTAAATCTTTCTTTAATTTCTTTAACAACTCTAATACTTGTGCTTGTATTGATACATCTAAAGCACTTATGGCTTCATCAAGTACCATAAATTTAGGCTTTGTAGATATGGCTCTTGCTATACATACACGTTGCATTTGACCACCACTTAGTTCATGTGGATATCTATGGACTAAATTTGTAGGAAGCCCAACTTTTTCTAGTAATTCTTTCACTATCTTATCTATATTTTCTTTTTGACCTAAGGCTAAAAGGGGTTCAGAAATAACTTCTTTTACAGTAAAATTAGGATTTGCTGACGAAGTATAATCTTGAAATACTACACTCATTTTTCCTTTATTTTCTTTTATCCATTTTTTTACCGGTTTGCCTTCTATTTTTATTTCTCCATCATCTGGTTTTTCAAGACCTAATATTAAACGGCTTAAAGTGCTTTTCCCACTACCACTTTCACCTATAATCCCTACACAAGATCCTTCTTCTATATGAAAATCGATGCCTTTTAAAACATGTAGTTTTCCTTTTGTGCCTATTTTAGAGTAGCTTTTATGTATATTTTTAACTTCTATTAACATTATACGGCTACCTCCTTTTTCTCCATAGACTTAATAAAGGATTCTGTAAGCTCTAAACGAGTATCTATTAAATATTTAGTATATTCATGCTTAGGATTTGAGAATACTTCTTTTGCTTTTCCATATTCCACTTGAACTCCATTTTTCATTACTAGTAAATCTTGAGCTAAATGTTGTACAACACCCAAATCGTGAGATATAAATATTAAAGAAGTTCCCGTTACTTCTCTTAATCTTTTAAACTCTTCCACAACTTCTCTTTGGTTTATAGAATCTAGTGCTGTTGTCGGTTCATCAGCTATTATAATATCTGGTTCCATAGTCATAGCTATGGCTATCATACACCTTTGTAACATACCTCCTGAAAGTTGATGAGGATATTTTTTTATCACTTCCTCAGGATCATTTATAAACATTTTCTCTAGAGCATCTATGGCTATTTTTTTAGCATCATATTTAGATACATTTTTATTTTCTACTAGAGTTTCTATCATTTGATATCCTATTGTATATAGTGGGTCAAATGATGACATGGCATCCTGAAGAATCATACATATTCTCTGACCTCTAATTTTTCTAAGTTCTTCTTTACTAGCATTTAATAAATCTATTTTTTCTTCTAATATAGCTGTCCCACTTACTTTTAAGCCTGGACTTATAAGTCCTAGTATTGCTCTAGTTGTCATAGATTTGCCACTACCACTTTCCCCCACTATTGCCAAACATCTATTTTTTTCTAAGTTAAAATTAACACCTTTTACAATCTCTTCATTAGTTAAAGTATCAGTAACACGAAGATTTTTAATTTCTAATAAACCCATATTATTTTCTCCTTATTATCCTATACTCTTTTTAGGATTTAAAGCATCCTGTAAACTATCACCTAAGAAGTTAAATGCTGCAACTACTACTAATATTGCAATCCCTGATGGCAACATTTGCTGTGGATATATAGTCATTATATTTTTTGCTTCACTAAGCATCATTCCCCATTCTGGTGTAGGTGCTTGTACTCCTAAACCTAAAAATGATAATGCAGATAGATTTAATATAACCCAACCAGTATCAAGGGTTGCTAAAACTCCGATTTCTCCCATAGCTCCTGGTATTAAATGTTTTTTAATTATATGAAATGTACTACATCCTGATACTTTTGCGAATTTTATATAGTTTTTATCTGTATATTGGATAACTATACCTCTTATCATACGAGTGTACCATGCCCATTTAGCTATAATATTAGCAATTACTATATTACTAATTCCAGTACCTAGAATACCTACTAGGGCAAGTATCATAACCTCACTTGGGAAAGAAAGCATAATATCACAAATTCTCATTATCACTTCATCTACCCAACCTCTAAAAAAACCTGAGATTACACCTAAAATTGTACCTATTGTAACGGTAGCTGCCATTGTAATTAATGATAAAAATACTGTAGTTCTTATACCATATAATATTCTAGAAAATACACATCTTCCAAGTTGGTCTGTTCCAAATGGATATTTAGCACTCATACCTAAAAGTTTTGATTTTACATCTACTTCTATAGGACTATTTGGTGCTATAACTGGTGCAAGTATCCCCGATATCATTATTATTAAAATTATTCCTAAGCTTAACATTCCTAGCTTATCTTTTTTAAATCTATTCCAAAATTTCATATTATGCCTCCCTTCTCATTCGTGGATCAAGTAGAGCTGATGCTACATCTACTAATAAGTTACATGCAACGAATAAAACTGCCATAATTAATATATAGGCTTGTATTACTGGATAATCTCTGTTATATATTGCACTTACACATAATCTACCAATTCCAGGCCAAGCAAATATGTTTTCAACTACAACTGTACCCGCTATTAATTTAGGTATAGACATACCAAGAGCAGTTATAGATGTTTGTAGTGAATTTTTAAATACATGTTTTATAATAGTACTTTCTTTAAGTCCCCTAACTCTCGCATAAAGTACATAGTTCTCTTTTTTATTTTTTATCATATTGTTTCTTATAAGTCTTACATATGTGGATATATAAGTTAAAGATAAGGTTACAGCTGGTAATACTACAGAACTAGCTTTTTCCATACCACTAGTTGGGAATAAATTAAATTTAACTGATAGTAACCACATCAGTAATATTCCTACCCAAAAACTTGGCATAGCTGTTCCAATAAATATTATGGCCCTTGTTATCTTATCTCCTATGCTATTTTCATATACTGCACATAAAACACCTACAGATACACTTACTACTAAAGTAATTATTAATGATACTGTGGCTAAATTGATTGTAGCAGGTAGTGCTCTTGCTATTTCATCTGCTACAGGCTTTTTATTAACATAACTATTTCCTAAATTCCCTTGTAGAGCATCTGATAGCCATGTTGTATATCTTTCAAAAAACGGTTTGTTTAGACCTAGTTCCTCTCTCATTCCTTCTATAGCAGCTTCTGTAGGAACTATTTCATTTACCCTAAGAGCAACTTCTGCGGGGTCACTTGGACTAAGATTTATTATAATAAATGATAAAAATGAAATTCCGAGTAATATAGGAATCATGCTAAGTAATCTTTTTGTTATAAAATTTTTCATTTTTCCCCCTTCAATTGATACCTATTTTTATTTCATATAAATTAAGAATAAGGAATATCCTTATTCTTAATTTATATTATAATTATTGAGCTTCGAAATACATTTTTTCAAATGGTATCTCATATTGAGAAGGATTGAACTCAACACCTTTTAAAGCTGTACTATGAACTGCTTTAGTTCTTGAGTAAGTAAGTGGTATATACACACCTTGATCATGTAAGTATGTAAATACTTCTTTGTACATTTCTTTACGAGTATCTTCATCAGCTTCTATCATTATGTCAGTTATAGTTTGATCTAACCATTCTTTCTTTTCTAAACCAAGTTGTGCTTGGTAGTCACCATGAGCAGGTACTCTGAAAGATGATATATATGATTGTGGATCGTATGGAGTTCCCCAAGATAAAGAATATTGTAAATCGAAATCTCCTGATTTTTGTCTATCAAGGAAAGATTGTTTTTCTTCACCGATTATTTTTAATTCAACACCTACAGCTTTTAAGTCACTTTGTAAATATTCACTTATAGTTCCTTCTTGGGCATTATCTGAGTTGTAGTATATTTCTAAAGAACATTTTTTACCATCTTTATATCTATATCCATCATCTCCCATTACCCATCCAGCTTCTTCTAAAAGCTCAGTAGCTTTATCAACATCATATTTACGAACTTCTAAATCTATATTACAGTATGGTACTGAAGTAGACATTAAAGTATCTGCCACAGTTTCAGTTCCATTTAATACACCTTCTGCTATAGTTTCTTTATCAACTGCATATTGTAGAGCAAGTCTTACTTTTTGGTCTCCTGTTATTTCTTGTTTTGAGTTTAAAAGTATTGCTCTAGATGCAATAGGATTACTCATTGAAGTTTCATATTTACCAGATTCTTCTAATGCTTTGAATGAATCTAAGTCTATCATATCTCCATCAGAACCATATATTAAGTCTATTTCACCTTTTTCTAAAGCTAGTAATATAGTTTGGTGATCAGTCATAACTTTCCATCTTACAGAATTTACTTTTGGTTTTTCACCGTAGTAATTTTCATTAGCTGTAAATACTGCATATTGTTCTTCTTTATGTTCACTAAGAACCCATGGACCAGTTCCTTCATAACCATTTACACCATCTTTTGTATTTCCATCAATAAAACATTTTGGAGATATCATTCTAAATGGTCTAGTTAATGCTAACTCTTCTAATGTTGGATAATATGGATGTGATAATGTTAATTTAAAAGTATATTCATCTACAACTTCTGTAGATTTTATTTCGTTTACTAAGTCTAACCAGTTGTGACGTTCAACATTTTCTATTATCGCATCAAAGTTCATTTTTACTGCTTCTGCATTGAATTTTTCTCCATCTGTAAATTCAACGTCTTTTCTTAAATGAAAAGTATATTCTTTACCATCTTCTGATATATCCCAGCTTTCTGCAAGCCATGGTTCTACACCTTTATCAGTGTTCTTAACAAGTGATTCAAACACCATATTTTGTGCTGCCATCTCACCTGAATAAAGATGTGGGTTTATATCCCTAATATCTTTTGTACTAGCATAGACGATTTCGTCTTTTACTTCCCCACTAGCATCATTGCTACTACTGCAGCCAACTGCAGATACACATAGTATTGCACTCATTGCTGTTACTAATAATTTTTTTAGTCTCATAATTTTTCTCCCCGATATTTTTAATAATTTAATTTATATATAAAATATGCAAATCACATTTTATAACCATTTTAAGAGTTTAAAAATACATGTAACCTTCCCCTATTACATATATTTTTGCAAATTTAATATTTATTTCAATTTATTAATTAATCACTTTACTAAAACTATATAATTTCTTGCACCCATTCAATTTAATCTTTACTTTTTTGGTTAATTTATCCATAATAGAAAGATGATATATATTTTAAATGGGGGAGTAAAATGAATATCGAATTATTAAAAACTTTTATAACATTATCTAATGTTAAAAACTTTACAAAAACAGCTCAACTTCACTGTATTGTTCAATCTACGGTTAGCAACCGTATAAAAGAACTAGAAAACTCTATAGGCAAAAAACTATTTATTAGAAATAATAATGATATAGAATTAACACCTGCTGGAGAAATTCTATTGAAGTATGCCTATAAAATAGTAAGTATTGAAGATGAACTAATTTCTAAGATAAAAGAATTAGATAATCCTATAAATGAATTACATATTGGTACTGTAAATGCCATTTATGATTGCTACTTACATAAATTTATACCTGGATTTTTAAAAAATTATCCTGATATAAATGTTAGTATAACCAATACTACATCTTCAAACTTAATAAATATGATTAATAATAATAGTATTGATATAGCTTTTTCATATGAACCATTATATAATACTCAGTATCAATGTTTACCTTTTAAGGAAGATAAATTTGTATTAGTAACAAGTCCAAAAAATAATATTTATCCCAATGGAATTACTAATTATGAAATTCTAAATCTTCCAATGGTTTATACAGATTTCTTTTACCTTGATTTGAGTTTTTGGTTTAATTCTTTATTTCCGGAAAACTATAATTTTAAATATAAAGTTAGTAATGCTAGCAGAGGTATCGATATCCTTGTATCTGGAGTAGGTTATAGCTTTTTACCTTATTCTTATGTAGAAAAACAACTAAATGAAGGTTCTTTAATTACTATAGATCTGCTAGAAACAGTACCTTTGAGCCTACGTAGTTACATTATTACTAAAAATAAAAATAAAAATAATATAAATGCTACTACTACGCTCTTCTTAAATCAAATAATTAAGTAAATGCAATTTTGTATTTACTTAATTATTTTTTTCTAAAATTGTATTTCTTTATTTCTTCATCTTAGATTATATCATTTTTTGGTGAATCTTGTTATTAAGCTTTCGAATGGTATCTATCATATTTATCGATATAGATATTATGATTTATGAATTTAATTTGGTTTGGATAAAAAATTCGCTTCGCTCATGTCGCCAACGACTTCGTCCGTTGCTTGAGCCACTGCGTGGGCGAAGTATTTCAAAATC
>PPYF01172402.1_pt1 | contig 10712 bp, 7 predicted proteins | sample 1559871 | NCBI WGS metagenome assembly PPYF01 (sample SAMN08240021, study PRJNA423297) | Human gut metagenome, whole genome shotgun sequencing project.
GCGGATGACCGCATCGCGCCACCACACAGAACGGCGCGGTAAACAGCGGCTCAATCATTACCCCCTCTGGTGGGCTCATCGGGTCGACTGAGCCGACGGCCAGATCGATCTCGCCGTTACGCACGCCGGGCAGCAGCGATGAGAGTTGCCCTTCTTTGAGCGTGAGCGCCACCTGCGGCAGCGCCTGCTTAAAGGCGTCGGCGACTGCCGGAAAAACCGTCAACGCAATCAGCGACGAGTAGCCAATGGTCAGCCGACCGTGGGTAGCGTGGTTAATCTGCTCGACCTCGTCGGCGGCGCGGCGCAGTTCTTCCAGCACCCACTCAGCGCGCTGCGAAAAGGCGCAGCCCGCTTCGGTCAGGGTGATGCCTTCCTTGCTGCGTAATAAAAGTTGCGTGCCCAGGGTTTGCTCCAGCTCACGTAACGTACGGCTAAGGGCGGGCTGAGACTGCCCCAGCTCGCGCGCCGCCGCACGAATGCTGCCGCTACGCGCCACCTGCTTTAGCGCCTGTAAATGGCTCACCTTAGGTAAATATTTCACCGCTTACCCCTATCAGAAAAAAGCATCACCTATAGAAAAATTACATCTTCCCGCCCTGTGGGTAAAGCGACAGGATACGTAGGGGCAATCGTCCTCACACAACACCTATCCCATGAGACACCAGGCGGAAAAAATAATGAAAAGTCAGTCTCAAATGATCTTTTTGCTGTTTATTGGCTACGTATTTGTCTACATCGACAAAACCGTCACCGGATTTGCGCTGCTGCCGATTGAAAAAGAGTTCGGTCTGAACGCGGAACAGTTGGGCTACATTACGGGGATTTTCTTCCTCGCCTATTCGCTGTTTCAGGTCCCCGCAGGCTGGCTGAACGACCGTATTGGCTATAAAACGATGTTGGTGCTGTCGCTGGCGGCACTGGGTATTTTCGCCCTCTGCTTCGGCGCGCTGGGGGCCAGCTTCGGCCTGCTGCTGCTGTTCCGTTTCCTGGCGGGAGTAGGACATTCCGGCTACCCCTGTTCATGCGCAAAAGCGGTCGTCAGCAATTTCAGCGTAGAGAAGCGCACTTTCGCCCAGTCTATTTTGCTCTCTTCCGCCGGGCTGGCGATGACTATCGGGCCGATTATTGCGGTGAACGCGCTGGCGCTGCTCGGCTGGCATACCTCATTTACCGTACTGGGTGTGATTGTGTGCGTGATTGCCGCGCTGATTGCCCTGCGCGTACCGCGCCAGCAGGTGACGGCGAGCGTGAAAAAGCAATCCGTCTCCGGCGCGGCGCTGTGGCGCAATCCGACGGTCATTCTGCTGTTTCTGTCTATTTTCTGCGTCAACATTCCTAGCTATGGCCTGATGGCATGGTTGCCGAAATTCTTCGTGCAGCATATGGGGATGTCGCTGTCCGCTTCTGGCTATGTGGTTGCGGCGGGAGGATTGGGGATCTGGATCTCCTCGCTGGGTACCGGCTGGCTGGTTGGGAAATATTTCCTCAACCGCGAACCGCTGGTGATTGCCATTAGCGCCTTGCTGAGCGCTATCGCCATTTTTGCCATTTTCCACGCCGCCACCCCGCTGACCGCCAGTCTGCTACTGTTTGTGGGAGAGGTGTTCTTGATGGCGACCTTTGTGACCGCCTTTACGCTGCCGATGAAGCGTCTGCCCGAAAATATGATGGGCTCAGCGATTGGCCTGATTAACACCGGCGGTACCTTGGGCGGCTTTGTCTCACCGATCGTGATTGGCTACCTGGTGGAGAACACCCACGGTTACGCCAGCGCGTTTATATTTCTTTCACTGGCGATGGTTTGCTCCGCCCTGGCGGTGCTGCCGCTGATGAAGCGCCGTACCGTCGCCAGCCTGCCCGTTACCGATTAAAAGGAGTCTCTGATGAACCATGCCACTGAACAGCTGATTAGCGCCGCCGCCGAAGAGGCGTTGCGCTGGCGTCGTCATATTCACGCGCATCCGGATTTATCGTTCCAGGAGAAGCCGACGGCGGATTACATCGCTCGTGAACTGTCAGCGTTTGCCGGGCTGGAGATAAGCCGACCGCTGGAAAACAGCGTGATTGCGGTGCTCCATGGCGCGCAGCCGGGGCCGATGTGGGCGCTGCGTGCGGATATTGACGCGCTGCCGCTCCAGGAAGAGAGCGGGGAGAGCTTCTGCTCAACCGTTCCTGGCGTAATGCACGCCTGCGGCCACGACGCGCACGCGGCGATGCTGATGGGGGCGGTCAAAGTGCTGTGTCAGCTGCGCGACCAGCTGCACGGCAGCATTAAGTTTATCTTCCAGCCCGCTGAAGAAGTGCCGCCGGGCGGCGCGCGCGAGCTGGTGGAATTAGGCGTCGTTGATGATGTAGAGCATATTTTTGGTCTGCACGTTTTCCCGACCAGCCCGGTGGGGGTGATCGCCTTGAAAGAGGGCGCTTATGTGGCGTCCAGCGACAATTTTGATATCACCATTCGCGGCAAGGGCGGCCACGGGTCGATGCCGCAGCACTGTATCGATCCGGTGACTATTGGCGCCGAGATGGTTGGCGCATTGCAGCAGATCGTGGCGCGCAATATCGATCCCGGCACCGCACCAGTGCTCACTATCGCCACCTTCCAGGCCGGCGACAGTTATAACGTCATTCCCGACAGCGCGCGCCTGGCAGGCACGCTGCGTACTCATAATCAGCAGGTGCGTGAAACGGTGCCGGCGCTGATGTCGCGCATTGTTAACGGTATTGCCGCCGCCCACGGCGCGAGCTGCGATATTCAGTGGCAGAAAGGTTATGCCGTGGGCAATAACCACGAGGTGACCAACACGATTGCCCGTGAGGCGATTGGCCGTCATTTCCCGGCGGGCACGCTGAAGCTGGAGGAGAAAGCGCTGTTCGGCAGCGAAGATTTCTCTTCCTATCAGGAGAAAATTCCGGGGACGTTCCTGTTTATTGGCTGCGGTAATAAAGAGAAAGGGGCGACGTGGAATGTGCACAACCCGCATTTCCGCATTGATGAAGATGCGCTGGCGGTCGGGATTAAAACGCATATTGCGCTGGTAAGCCAGCTGTTGAACGACGAGTAAACCATTCCCTCACCCTAACCCTCTCCCAGCGGGAGAGGGAACCGTTTTGTGCGGTTTAGGGGCAGGGTTATTGGATGTTCAGCGAATAAACCGCGGGCACGCCCCCCGCCGATTTCACCAGCTCAAGGGTGATTTTTGACACCGTGCGCGGCGCTTCCAGCGTGTGCTGGCACACCGAGTGACGGTTATCGCTCACTTCGGCAATCAGCGTATCGTCGGCCCACAGCCGATAGTGGGTGGTGCAATGCGGCGTGACCGCCTCTGCGTGGCCCATCTGCACGGTTTCCATCGCGTTATCAAAGTCGTTGTCCAGCATCAGCGTCAGCGACTGCACGGTCTGCGGCGTGTCCCACTGCCAGGTCAGGCGCGGCGCGCCGTCGTCCAGCGCGGGCGCCCAGCCGTTAATCTGCTGTTCCGGGCGCAGGCGGCCGTTCAGCAGGTTCTGCACGTTGTAGCAACGCAGCGGCGTGGTGAACTGGAGTGCGGGCATGATCTGGTGCGGGCGACGGCGTGGCACCCAGAAATCAAACGCCTCGACGCCGTAATCCCCATCTACCACCTGACGCGGGTGCTTGGCCACGCGGGCGTTCTGGCTGTTGAATACCGTCATGATACCCGGCAGCGCAATGTCGCTTAGCGCTATTTCCACCTCGCTGTTACGCTCGAAGGCAATAAACAGATAGCGGTCAACGTCGCTCTGCCAGCCAAACTCAACGAGGTATTCCCCGGCTTCCTGCACCGTTAACGTCCGTTCGTCGAGCAGGGTATCGGCACAATAGTTGGCGGCCTTCTGGCTACTCAACAGGCTGACGTTCACCGGCTGTGCGCTGGCGGCGCGCAGGGTAAAGCGCAGAGCCGGCAGCGATTCACCGGCTTTGACCGGCAGCAGCAGCGCCATGCGTTCTTCCAGCGCCATCCAGCGGCCGCTGGCGGGAAGGGCGGTCAGCGCCAGTTCGCTGGTGGCGCTCACGCGTGCGCCGCGCGCCGGGTCGCGCAGATGCTGGCGTGGAATGTAGCAGCCGGTTTGCTGGAGATGCTGCTGTAGCTTGTCGATGTGTTTGGCTTCCGCCAGCTGCGGTGCGCTGAGTTGATGCTGCTGACAGAGCGCTGCCGCGCGGCCCACCACTTCACCCAGCAGACCGCAGGTACACATTACGCGGGCGCTGCCGAAGGCGACGTGAGAGGCGGAAATCAGGCGGCCGGTCAGGAACAGGTTATCCAGTGAACGGCTGTAGAGGCTGCGGTACGGAATCGTGTAGGTGCCTTTGCTGTGGAACTGACGACAGCCGTCGTGCTGGCTGTAGACGCCGTCCGCCGGGTGCAGGTCGATAGACCAGCCGCCGTAGCCCACCGCATCGTAGTGGTCGCGCTGCTCGATGATGTCCTGCTGGCACAGCAGATGGTCGCCGATAAAGCGGCGGCTCTCGCGTTTGCCGGGAATCGAACCGACCCACTCGATGGTCAGGTTCTCGGCTTCCGGGAATTCACCGGAGTTTTTAATGTAGTTCCACACGCCCCAGACAATCTTCCACAGCTCCCATTTGATCTGTTCGCTGTCGTGGATAGTATCAAGACGTCCGCCCCATTCCAGCCACCATAAATCGCAGCCGTTGAGCGTTGAAGTCAGGCGCTTGTAGCGCGGGATAGCTTCAATATCCTGCAACGCGAAAGAGGGCGGCACGAACTTCACCGGCCCGCTGCTTTTGCGGGTATAGAAATAGATAGAGTGGCCGAGCTTGTGGCCGAAGTTATCGCCGGGGGCCATTTTTTCGCCCAGTTCTTCCGCGTCTTCCGCGCCGACGCGGTACTCTGCGCCCGCCAGATGGCCCAGCACGCCGTCGCCGGTAGCGTCGCAGAACTGCGCGGCCTGAATGTGATAGAAGGTTTCATTGACGGCGTTAAAGCCCGTAGCTTCGGTAATGCGCTGGCCTTCGCGCTCAACGGCGTAAATGGCGGTGTTCAGCAGCAGAGTGAGGTTCTTTTCGCGCTGTGCTAAATCCAGCAGCAGCAGGTCGAACATCATCGGGTTGCCTTCTTTATTGCGCCACAGGTTCTCTTCGAGAATCTCGCCCATAATGCCGCCTTCGCGCGACCAGCGGTTATTGTTACCCATGTGCGACGTTGCGCCGTTGGCCCACAGGCGCACTTCGCTGGAGGCGTTGCCGCCAAGCACCGGACGGTCCTGCACCAGCACGACCTGCAAACCGTCGCGGGCGGCAGCGAGCGCGGCACATAGCCCGGCCAGGCCGCCGCCGGCGACCAGCAGATCGGCGCGCAGGGTCTGGTGGGGAAAATCACGTTCATGGGTTTGCTGGAAAATTTGCATAAATTGTAATTCCTGCCTTTCTGGCGATAAAATAATAGTCTTTAAAAAAACGGGATCCCGCTATGTCGTCTCAACCTAATCAAAGCCTTATCGACGGTATTCGCTGCCTGCAGTATCTGGTGTCCAGCGATCGGGCTATCGGTTGTCGCGAACTGGCGCGGCTGATGGGCATTAACCCCACCCGCGTGAACCGTCTGCTGATGACCATGGCGGCCATCGGCTTAACCACCCAGGACGAGCAGCGTCGCTATCTGCCTGGGCCCGGTATTCACGCGCTGGCCGCACAGGCGATCCGCGGTTCAACGCTGTTTTCAAAAGCCCTCCCGCTGCTGGAAACCTACGCCCCGAAAGATATCGTGGTGGCGATGGGCGTCCTGTGGGAGGACCAGGTTATCTACATCTTCCACTCCCGCCCCGGCAGCCATATCAGCCAGGCGCTGGCGGGTTTTCACATGATGCCGGCCTGCGAGTCGGTCATCGGTATTGCGCTGCTCGCGGCCGAAGGCGACGAGGTACTGGCACAGCGCTTTAGCGCGGAAGAGGTTGCGCGTATTGCGCCTTATCTTCAGCAGCAGCGTCAGCTGGGCCACGTGGTCTGGCCGCACGATGACGGCGAAGTCTCTCTCGCCCAGCCGATTCAGTTCGGTTCACACAAGGCGGCGCTGGCTTTTGCCGGGATGTATGACCCCACCCCGGAACAGACCGCCGCGCGGCTGGCCGAACTCATTACGCTTTGCGACCGACTGACGGCGTAGCCTTGTCGCTGTCGAGGTCAATCTTGCCGACCACGAACAGATAAGAGCAGATCCCCAGACAGGCCAGTACGGCGATAAAACCGAGCGCTGGGGCGAAGTTATGTCCGTCGATCAGCGCGCCGATGGCGATCGGTACGACGATCGAAGAGAGCGCGCCGGTAAAGTTGAAGACGCCGCCCGCCAGACCAATCAGATGACGCGGCGCGAGGGCTGTCACAAACACCCAGGTGATCGTCGCCAGACCGTTGCCAAAGAAGGCGATGGACATAAACAGGATGATCAGCGTGGGGTCATCGGTGTAGTTGGCGCCAAGGATAAACAGCGTCAGCGCCATCCCCAGAATGACCGGTGCTTTACGGGCGAAGCTGGCAGACACGCCGCGACGAATCAGACGGTCCGATACAAACCCCGCCAGCAGCACGCCGACGAAGGCCGCGAGGTAAGGGACGGAGGCGACGTAGCCGGATTTAATAAAGTCCATATGGCGATATTGCACCAGATAGGTTGGGAACCAGGTCAGGAAGAACCAGAAGGTGGCTGAAATGGTGAACTGGCCAAAGTAGATGCCAATCAGCTTACGGCTTTTAAACATCAGCCCCAGATCCTGCCAGCTGAACGGACGCTTAGCGGCGTTCTCGCGGCTTTCCATGACCGCGCCGCCGTCGCGCAGGTGATCCAGTTCGGCTTTCGATACCGTTTTGTGATCCAGCGGATCGCGATAGACGCAGTACCACAACACGCCCCAAATCATCCCTGCTACGCCGGTAATCAGAAACAGCCCGCGCCAGCCGAAGAGATCCTGGATGTGAAACAGCACCGGCGTCATCAGCGCCATGCCGACAAACTGGGCGGAAGAGTAAATACCGATTGCCGTGGCGCGTTCCTGCTCCGGGAACCAGCTGGAGATCACGCGGTTGTTTGACGGCATCACGGGGGCTTCAAACGCGCCGACGCCCAGACGCAGGCCAACCAGCGCGCCAAAGCTGCTGGCGACAGCGTGCAGCGCGGTAATCAACGACCAGATAAACAGCCCCACGCCGTAGACCAGGCGAGAGCCGAGACGGTCGATCAGAAATCCGCCTGGGATCTGCAATGCGGCGTAGATCCAGCCAAACGCGGAGAAGATAAGCCCCATCTGGAGCGGGGTAAACTGCAGCTCGCCGGACATCTGCGTCGCCGCGACCGAGAGGTTCGTTCGGTCCATGTAGTTGATAATAATATTAATAAACACCAGGCCTAGCACAAAGAAGCGTACCCGGCCGGTCGAGCGGGCGGCAGATCTTGTTATCGGTTGTTCTGACATAGAGGTGTTCTCATCATTTTAAGGTTTAAAAGGTAAGAGGCGTCATAGGATTGTTGTTAGTGTTTCTTTTATAGAAACACGAAGCCGGATGCAAAGTGAGATGTAAAGAAGTGTGATCTGTCTTGTATTTGTACAGCAATGAAATCGGTTTCAGGTGCTGGGATGGGGGGCTCCCCCTCACTCTAACCCTCTCCCCAAAGGGGCGAGGGGACTGTACGGTGCGGTTGGTGGGATTCATGCAGGGTTTTGCCCTCTCCTGAAAGGGGAGAGGGACTGTACGGTAGAGCTGGTGGGCTTAATGCAGGGTTTTCTCCCTCTTCCTTGCAGGGAGAGGGCCGGGGTGAGGGTTCAGCGTGCACGGCCTCCGCACAGGCGATGACCGTAACCGTTAAAGAAACTCCGCCGCACGGAATTTTTCCAGCGCGTCCTGCTTTTGTTCCGCCGTCATCGGGCGGAGCGGACGGCGCGGGTCGCCCACGTCGATACCGTGCAGCTGCATGGCCAACTTCCCGGCCGCCACGCCGCCGTACTGCACCAGCACGCGAATGATGGCGATCACTTTGTCCATGCAGGCCGCCACGTCCTGGTGATTGCCCTGATTAAAGCTGTCGATCAGACGGAGATAGAGCGGCGCGGCGTAGTTGTAGGTACTGCCTACTGCACCTATCGCTCCGCAGGCGAGCCCCGCCGGCAAAAATTCGTCCACGCCGAAGGGGATATCGAACTGGCCGTTGTTAACGCGCAGACAACGCTGGAACTCGTACATGTCGCTGGAGTTAAACTTCATACCGGACAGATTCGGGATTTTATCGGCTGCGGCAATCAGGAACTGTTCCATATCGAGGCTTAGCCCGGACATGCCCGAATGATAGTAGTAGAACCCCTTCGACGGCGCGGCTGCGGCGTTGAGTCGGCAATATTCGACCAGATCGTCGACGCTGGAAGGTTTAAAGAAGCAGGGGCCAATCACCGAGGTGGCGAAAATATCTAACGTCTCCGCGTGACGGCTCAGCTCCAGCGAGTCGGCGATGCTCAGCGCGCCAGTATGGAGCGTAATGCTGAGCTTGCCGTGGCTGGCCGCGACCCAGCGCTCGGCGATCTTTTTACGTTCAGCAACGGAGCAGTGGATGCCCTCGCCGGTGGTGCCAAGAACATACACGCCCTTTACGCCCTGGCCGATAAGATGCTCGGCAATCTGGTCAATGACCGGATAGTTCACTTCACCGTGGCCGTCGAAAGGGGTGTGCGGCGCAGCGATAAGACCTGTTAGCTTTTCCATGTAAACCTCAAGTGGTGTTTTTCTTCTTAACTAAAAATTAAAATGAAGCATAACTCCACTTTGCGGACAAATGATACCCATAGGGAAAAACGAGAGTATCAGAGTGTGATCGGCCGCACTAAATTAGGCCTGACGAGGAACCGTTAAGGCGTCCATGGTGCGCAGTTTATTGGCCTTCGCCTGTTCCGGATCTTTCTGCACCAGCAGGGTGTAGATAAGATCCAGCACGAACAGCTGCGCGGTCTTGGTTCCGATGGAGTCACCCTGCAGACGCCCCTGTCGATTACCATTAATCAGCGTGAAATCAGCGACTTTGCTCAGCGGAGAGCCCAGGTTATGGGTCAGCGCGACGGTGGTCGCGCCCGCTTCTTTGGCAAGGTGCAGCGCATGGGTGGTTTCCGGGGAGTGGCCTGAGTGGCTGATGCCGACGGCGACATCGCCCGGTTTAAGCAGGGACGCCTGCATGTACATAAAGTGATTGTTGGTGAGCGCATCCACGCGCATACCGATACGCATCAGCTTATGCTTCATATCTTCGGCGGTAACGCCGGACGCGCCCACGCCAAAAATATAGGCGCTGTTGCAGGCGTGCAGCGCATCGACAACCTGTTCGACCTGGCGCATATCCAGCAGATTCAGCGTTTCGGACAGCACGTTGGCAATCGCGCCTTGCAGCTTCAGACCAATAGTGTGGGCGTCATCGTTTTCCACCACTTCCGCGTCCAGCAGCGTGCTGCTGTCATCGCTGTCGACCATCGCCAGCTCAATGGCCAGCTCCATTTTGAAATTCTGAAAGCCCTTATAGCCCAGTAGGCGGCAGAAACGGATCACCGACGCTTCGCCGGCGTTGATCTCATGTGAAAGATCGGCGATGGAAAGCTGCGTCACCTTATGGGGTGAAGTCATGATGTAGTTGGCAATGCGCTGCCCAACGCGGGTCAGACTGCTCTGCATCGCCCCCAAAGTATCAAGTATTTTTCCGGCCTTAACCGGTGAGTTCGGACTCTCCATTGCTTCCTGCTCTTCACGCTGACTGAGTGGGTAATGATGGGGCAGCGCCTGCGGTCAGGCAAGAAAATCGGTGTAAAAACCGTGTAATAGCCGCCATTTTGCGCGCACCTGCGCCGATGGCGACGGCATGTTGTGATGCAGATCGATTTTTTAGCCTCCGTCATGCTTACCTCTATGACGTTGTTCACACATTTCAGTCTGTGCTCTTGTGGTGCTTTTCTTCTTGTAAAATTATTAAATGGAGTTTTACTTCATTTGAGTGTGTCGCACTCACTCTTTAGGCACATAGGTATTGCAATTTGCTCATCACAGGAGAGCAACATGAGTGGAATTACAAAAGCCATTCCATGGTACAAACACCTTAATAAATCCCAGTGGCGGGCTTTCTCAGCCGCATGGCTTGGCTATTTGCTTGATGGTTTTGATTTTGTCTTAATTGCCCTGGTATTAACGGAAGTACAGAGCGAGTTCCAGCTCACCACCGTACAGGCGGCGAGTATTATTTCCGCCGCGTTTATTTCGCGCTGGTTAGGCGGGCTGCTGCTGGGGGCGATGGGCGATCGCTACGGCCGTCGCCTGTCGATGGTCACCAGTATTATTCTTTTCTCCGTCGGTACGCTGGCCTGCGGCCTGGCGCCGGGTTACACCTCAATGTTTATCGCCCGTATGGTTATCGGGATGGGGATGGCGGGGGAGTACGGTTCCAGCGCAACCTATGTGATTGAAAGCTGGCCAAAACATCTCCGTAATAAAGCCAGCGGCTTCCTGATTTCCGGTTTTTCCGTCGGCGCGGTGGTGGCGGCACAGGTCTACAGTCTGATCGTTCCTCTCTGGGGCTGGCGCGCGCTGTTTTTCATTGGCATTCTGCCGATTATTTTTGCGCTGTGGCTGCGGAAAAATATCCCGGAAACGGAAGACTGGAAAGAGCGTCAGGCGAATAAAACGCCGGTGCGCACGATGGTCGACATTCTTT
>PPYF01308361.1_pt1 | contig 10712 bp, 7 predicted proteins | sample 1559871 | NCBI WGS metagenome assembly PPYF01 (sample SAMN08240021, study PRJNA423297) | Human gut metagenome, whole genome shotgun sequencing project.
GGTCATCTGTATAGTGACTAAAAATTTCTGTTAAATTTTTTACCCCTTGTTCCTGAAAATGTTGTATACTGTTAATCATGAAAGCACCCTCCTTGGATTTATGTCTAGTCAACTTCAATCCTAACACAGGAATCCGGTGCTTTCTATTTTTTTATTTTCCTACAAAAACTTTACCCTAGCTTCATTCAAAATTCCATTCAATTGCGTATGTATAATTTACATTTGCATCACTAATTTCGTAAACAAATTCTACATAGTTATCCATTAGATTTCCCTGAATATTTGACTCCTTGATTTTAGTTTTCATTTCCAAGTCAGCGTACATAGTAGTTTTCACATCTCGCAATAGATTTTCTGGCGCCTTAACTATGATTTTTAATTTCTTAGTCAGATTTTTTACCATGTGTGCAAAATAAGGTTCCATTACTTGTTTTTCATCCTTTACTCTAGTAATAACTTGGTAATTTATACTATCACCCTTATTTCTCTTGTTCCCCATACAAATATCGTAAGTAAATGGGGATTTTTTACTTGTTTCAAGTAACTGCAAATCCTCATCACTTTCTCCCGCAATAAGTTGTGTTTTTTCATATGAACTGCCAGTCCAAATTATACGTTTTGTAATTTTTTCCATACTATTCTTTTGAATTGTAGCACTAATCTTCCTAGTACTTTCAACAATATTTCTACTTCCTTTAAATTCCAGTTTTATCTCTATATTTTCATATTCAATATCCTGAAACTCAACATCAGATTTGTTTTCCATAGATTTTACAACAGATTTGACATTCACACCTGTTACCATTTCTAATTCATCTTTTATAGATATTCTAGGTTGATAAAAATCAAGATATGATTGCCCAATTGCTCCATAAAACAATTTCATTTCAGGATTACCTGTACTGCCAAAAGTAAGTATATGACTTTGAGAAATACCAGGGTATGGATCAATATAATATATTTTTTCTATTCCTAATTGGTAAGCTTTTTTGGCACATAACTCACAAGGACTTGCGGTTGTAAATAAGCATCCCCCTTTAACTTCTGTACCTCCATACTTTGAAATCTGCAAAAACGCATTTTCCTCAGCATGTAATGCCCTTGTATAAACTTGATTTTTTTCTCCTTTCAAACCATTATATACATCTTTAAAACAATATGACATACATCTTCCACTAGTCTTGTTTTTGGATGCATTCGATATTTTAAGCATCGAATTAGAAAACTCTTTATTTTCTATCTCATACTCACTAAATGACTCTTTATCCTTATTTTTACAATACCCATTTGCATCTCGAAGGTTACAAGATATTTGTCCCTTGGGAACATCATTCCATCCAACTGATTGTATTGAATAATCTGCTCTCGTTACTACTGCGCCTACTTGCCTTGACAAACATCCCGAATTAAATTTTGCATTGTATGCCAATTGCATACATCGTTCTATATGTGTAGGCGTAACCAATCCCGGATGTAACATGAGTGAAACATATTTCAAAATCTGCGTTGTTAATTCATAGTATTTATCATTGTAAATATCTGGATTATAAATATGTATATCCGCTATTTCAAGACAACCTTGAATGTTTTGATGATAAAAAACTTCTTGAGGTTCCTTCATTTTTTGTGCATATTCAATTTCATCCAAGTTTTCTAATTCTTCCGTATTTAGATTTACTAGTCTTCCTTTTCTATCTCTATCATCAGTATTTATAGCCACTAAGCGAAATGCCTTATATTTATCTTTAAAATACATAGCTTCATACGGATTTCGGATCGCATCTATACATATTCTTGTATTCTCATTCTTTATATTCTCATCTCGCCTAATAATAAGCTTTATTAACTTATCAATTTTTTTAACAAACATTCTATAATTTTCATCCGTAAAGTTATCATTAAAGGGATTGCCTGAACACCTTATGTTATTACCCATTTGTTGCATCAAAAATGTATATAAGTGATATTGCTTTTGCTGCTTTCCTTTTAATTTGTCACTTTGAATTTCATAACATGAAAATCCGGACATTAAATTACTTATACTCTTTTTATATTCTTTTATTGTACTTAGATAGAACTCGCAATATTCATTTATCCTTTCCGATTCCATTTTTTTAGTATCTGCTTCAAGCAAGGAATATTTCTTGCATTCATCAAACATATACTGTATTTGGCTTAACAGTTCCTTGAATTTTATTTTGTCCCCTATACTTAAAATAGTCCCTTTATTTTCTGAAGTGACTTTATCTATATACTTTTCAAATTCTGTTTTCCCTTGTTCTAATGCACTCGACAAAATCAAGCTACTTACTTCTATCGTTGAAAAACATTGCCACCTATCTTTTTCCTTCATATACTCATATATGACCTTATTTTTACGTTCCTCTACATTTTTATAATCATAATCCTTACATTGCTGAATATCTAATTCTGTTATATCTTCTTTTTCAAGTATCTTTGCAACCGTAGTACAACCAGCCCCTGTCCTACCGGTTAAACCCAAAATAATTAACCGCTCCCGTCCTTTATATACATTATCGACTGCCTTATTTAAATCCATACCTTTTCCTCCTCGTATAATATCTTTTAGATACATAATAAATGTATCCAAATTAATAAGTTACTAATTGTTCAATAGGCTTAGTTAAACCCATGATATAATTGTCCTAGTGTCAATCAGGTAATAGTTCTTTTTTCTCCTGTCGAACCAGTAATGGTTGCTTCATATAGAGTCTGTTCGCCTGACATGGAAGTTAGCTTCAAACCGACTGGCTGTTTGCTTAAGTACATGGACGACCATCTAGCAGTGTGGTTTCGCATCAGTCCATCTTAAGCTGGATTCTTATATGCGAGGGTGTCGATGCTCCATGATCATGAGTTTTACCAAGCCGATTGAACACGCAAATCTTATTACGAAAGAAGGTAATCTTATGAACCCACTTTACGTTGGAATTGATGTAAGTATCGTTCACTTTATGCTTCCAAATGGTGATAAGCACAGTAACTTTTCTGTTGCTAATTCACATGATGGTTCTACACAGTTAGTAAAAAGAATCTGTTCTGCTTTAACTTCTGAATCCCTTGATACAGTTTCCATAGGTCTTGAAGCAACATCCGTCTATGGTGACAACCTTGTATATTTTCTCAGGGAAGATGCCTCTCTTGCATCCTTTAACAGAAAGATTCATGTCCTCAATCCTAAGCAGGTCAATAAGTTCAAAGAATCTTATAACGACCTTCCAAAGAATGATTGGATTGACTCCTTTGTCATTGCTGACTGCCTGCGCTTTGGAAGAATCAACAAAGAGGTATACATAGGGGACTATCACTCCAAAGCCCTCCAGAACCTCACACGAGCACGTTACTTTGCCGTCTGCAACCTCACCAAGGAAGAACAACGGTTTATGAATGTGCTGTTCAAGAAGTATTCAACCATGACACAGGAGAAGGTATTTTCCGATACCTTCAGTACCACCGCCCTTGCTGTCTACGATGAATTTGAATCCACAGAAGCACTGGCATATATGGACTTACAAGAACTGACCGCTTTTATCATCAAAAAAGGAAAGAACCGCTTTCCTGATCCAGATGCGGTAGCCAAAGCCATTCAGAAAGCTGCCCGAAGTTCTTACCGCTTACCTAAGACGGTAAATGACTCTGTGAATCAGGTGCTCTCTATATCCATAACCTCGATGAAGGCATTGGAATCGCAAATCAAAGAGTTCGATAAGGCAATCGCTACCCAGATGGAACTCCTGCCAAACGTATTGATATCCATTCCGGGTATTGGTCCCGTTTATTCAGCCGGAATCATGGCAGAAATCGGAGATATCAACCGTTTTAACAATCAGGCTGCACTTGCAAAATATGCAGGTCTTGCCTGGACTCAGCACCAGTCTGGTGGTTTTGAAGCTCAAAACACAAGGCTCATCCATTCTGGCAACCGATTTTAAAGTATTATTTGTGTGAAGCTGCATTCTCTCTTGTAAGATGCGACAAGGAGTACTCTGACTTCTACCACCTCAAATACAAAGAGGTGAACAAATATCAACACAAACGTGCACTCGCATTAACTGCCCGTAAATTTGTGCGGTTAGTCTTTACACGGCTTAAAGACAATCGCCTATATCGTCCAGCAGAATAGAGAAATATGTCTGCTGTTAAGTCGCCCTGCTCATTTTTCAAAAACTTGGTCGACAGGGCTTAGGCAGGTGTTTTGCGTTTTTTGAGAAACAGGTCAAATATATATGATTTTTATCTCATTTCTCACTTGACATCACACCGCTGGACTCTATTTTAGTCTTCTTACATCCACATACATCGTACTCTTGCCTGCTCCAACTTTCACAATCTTCCCGTCATCCGTCAACTTCTTCAGTGCTCTCTCAATCGTTTTTTGACTCAGTTCCGGACACAGTGTCATAATATCCGACTTTCCTAATTTCACTAATGAACGTTCAATAATGCTGTATACTCGCTCCGGCGAAGTCATTTTTTTCTTTTCCAACAAGATGAATCGGTCTTCAAAATCTTTATAGGCATTTATGATAGTTCCCAATGTGTATCTGATAAATGGCATATAATCATTGGTATTCTCGTGCCAGTTTATTGAACTATCCTGCAATACTTCATAATATGTTTCCTTCGATTTTTCTACCACCATTTCAATACTGATATATTTACCAACCAAATATCCCGCTTTATACAATAGCAGCAAGGTCAGCAACCTGGACATTCGTCCATTTCCATCTCCAAACGGATGGATACATAAGAAATCAAGTATTACACATGGTATTACTAATAGTGGATCAATGTGCGTATGGTTGATTGCATCTTCATATTGCTTACACAAGCTTTCTATATATTCCGCTGTCAGAATTGCCGGAACCGGTTGAAATCTTACGCTTTTATTGCCAAATTCATCCTCTTCCTCTATATAATTATCTACCATCTTATAATGACCGCCATTACTGGATTCCGAATAACTGTAAAGATATTTATGAAGTGTTAAAATATCATTTGGCTTTAGTTGTATGTAGGAATAACTATCATGAATCATTCCCAATACTTCTCTATATCCTGCGATTTCTTTTTCATTCCTGTTTCTCGGTTCGCTCTTTTTCTGCACAATTTCTTTCAATCTGGAATCTGATGTATATATACCTTCGATTTTGTTAGAAGCCTCTGTACTCTGTATTCTTGCAACTTCCATCAATCTTTCCAAAATTTCCGGTTGCGTTTCTATATATAATTCCTGGCGTCCCTTATACTCATGAAGTGCTGAAATCATATTCATTACTTCAATTGTTATAGGCATTTCTTCTATTTTTCTGTAATTAATCTCTTTCATAGTCACTCCATTTCCTTTCTACCCCATTTTATCAAAAATGACATAGAATATCAACATTAATCTACCCCATTTATGTATTTTCTACCCCATTTTTGCTAATTTGGGGTAGAAAGAAACGATGTGGGGTAGTATCAAGCGAATTGCCGCACACTACCTTGCTCCTGCTGCCTGTTTTGGCAAAGCAGTTGTTTTCCCATCATCGGTCTTTTCCAGTCCTCGATTGTGAATCAGCAAATCTGTTGTCTTTTCCAACAAATCCTGCTCGCCGGATTCAAAAATAGCCACTCTGTACTTCTTCTCCTTACATTGCTCAATCAAAGGCTGTAAGCTGTCCATAACCTTTGGATCAGCTTTTTCCGCATTCGTAAGCCATACTAAGGCATACTTGCCCGCTTTGTTTACTGTCAACTCCATGCGAACCCTCCTTTACCTAAATGATTACCAAGTTTTGTCATCTTTATGCCGGCAATGATGAACAAACCTGATAGATTCATTTTAGTAAAACAGGCCGCATTCTTCATTGAGTCACAATTGAGTCCAAATTGAAAATGCTCAAATAGAATTTAAGTAATGAAATCCGAAAAATCTTTCAAAAAATAGCGCTCGCGTCATTCGAACACTTGTTCTGTATATGATTTTATGATATACTTCCCATATCGAAACGATTTACTACCATGAAACAAGTAACATAGAAGTTCACAAGACAGATTACAGGAGATGATTTCATTGAATAGAATTGATTTTCATAGTATAGCTACCATCCTTTTGAGCGGTTTAATTGCTGCAGACTACTCGCAAATGGATTTTATCTATATGTTGTTTGGCAGCTTTGCCAACGATAATGTAGATTTTGCATTTGATAATGGATTGGTCTGTAAATAGATTAAAGGACAATCCCGCATCAGCCCCAAAATAATCAGTTATTACAACAGTGAAAAGAACAGAGACAAGTTCTGTAAAGATATTGAATCAGAATTATTGCCATATATCAGTGATGTTTCTTATACCATTTCAGCTATTCGAGACTTGGTGTTATGTGACATCACCACTTCTGATGAGAAAAAAGATGCCTTACTGACGCATTTTGATAACGCTCCGGCACATTTCATATGCGATGTATTGATATACGGAGTTTCCAGAAATTTTGTTAAAGTGGGAAATAAAGATTCCGGCTCTGCCTCTCCTCGTGTGGATGATGCAATGTACCTGCCTCTGCTTCCTAAACCAACAAAATATTTTACAGGACGCTCTAATGCCCTCCTTGAACTCCATCAGTTGTTGTACATATCCTGTACCTGCCTTTCTGCCCTGTGGGCGATTTGTTTTGTAAGTATAGGATATAAAAAATCCACCCAACTCTCATTGACTGAAAATTGAGCAGAAATTGAATCAATAATTTACATTATGAGAAGTTCCAGGATGGAACCGTGAAATGTATTGAGGATGAGATACCGTTTGAAGTGCCGGAAGGAGGCACATGCCCTTTGTACCAATAGTGAGGTTAATTACTATTGTTCCTGCTGAGGGGATAAATATTGAATATTTGAGAATTGTATTCCAAGCACTAATTGAAACAGGGGAAGGCTCAAGTATTCCACAGCTTACTGTACCTGGAATAAAGCCTAAATTAATTCCGATACCACCATATTCAGAACAGACAAGAATATCCAACAAATTGATAGAAACAGAAAAAATTGTTTCAGCTGTTGAACTTAACCAAGAATCAGTAGTCAACTATATTAAGTTGGCAAAATCAAAAATCCTTGATCTTGCCATCCGAGGACAGCTTGTCCCACAAGACCCTAATGATGAACCTGCTTCGGTTCTGCTTGAACGCATTCGGGCAGAGAAAGAAGAACTCAAAAAAGCGGGTAAAATCAAGCGCGATAAGAAAGAATCTGTCATCTTCAAAGGTGAGGATAACTCTTATTATGAGAAGATAGGTAATGAAGTTCATAGCATTGATGAAGATATTCCTTTTGAAATTCCTGAAAATTGGCGTTTCATACGACTTAAAGAATTGTGGGAATTAATATCTGGAAGAGATTTATCTCCATCAGAATATAACGATAATCAAGATGGTATTCCATATATTACTGGGGCAAGCAATTTTAGAAATGGTAAAATCGAATTAGTAAGATGGACACCCTCTCCACAAGTAATTACAAAGCAGGGAGACTTGTTACTCACATGTAAAGGTACAGTAGGTGAAATGGCTTTCAATGATTTCGGAAACGCCCATATTGCCCGTCAAATAATGGCAATACGCAACACCTATGGTCTGAATGTAGAATATCTTTCTTTTTGTATAAGCTTTTATATTGAAGAGATTAAAGCAGTTGCCAAAGGCATAATACCTGGCATTTCAAGGGAAGATATTCTTAACCTTATACTTCCAATTCCACCGGAGAATTATCAAAGGTTAGTTATATCTCAAATCAGAAAGAGCAATCATACATTGTACTTAATAGAGAAAAGCCTCAGCTGAGGCTCTTTTCTATAAATGAAATAACTTCTTGCAGCTGTGTTACCTTCTCAACAATCTTGGACTGTTCATTTAATGGTGGTATAGGAATTATTGTTTCAGCCATTTCAGAACCAGAAATTTCTTTGAAAGTTGTTCCGGTTGCACGTTGAATTATATTGTCTGTTCTGGCCTTAAGAGAGTAATATAAATATGGACTCATAGAAAAGTCGTAAGGAACAACAGACTTAAATCCTTGATTGGTGCAAACAGGATTTGTTGCGATTGCAGTATAACCTATCGGTGCTCGGCTTGAAAATAAAATCGAATTTGTAGGAAGCATTTGAGCAGATGATGATTTCAAGCCGAATTCAGTGATGGTTCTGGAACCGTTAGAAATATACATACTATCATAACCACTGAAATCAGCAGGGGTCAACCAAGGAATATTCCCATCCCAATATTCACTAATATTGGTTTTAGGCGTTCCACCACCGACGATGCCACCAATGTGCTTGAGTCTTGCAAATGTCCACAACTCAGGCAGGTCAAAGGGGATTTCAGCATCAATACAATGAACCTTATCACCCACCTTCTCATAATAAGAGAATTCGACACTTTTACCTCTATAATTGATTCAGCGGATATCCGCAAATATATTTATGGAGGTGTCTTTATATGAAGACAGAAATAACTTTTGAAGATTACCTAAAAAAAGGTAATCTATCCGAAAACACCATTGAATCTTACCTGTGGACAGTGAATTACTTCACTACAAATTATGAGAAGGTTTCTAAGGAAAACTTGCTTGCCTACAAGGGCTATCTGATGGAACATTTTAAACCCAAAACTGTAAATCTGAGAATACAAGCAATTAATAAATATCTAGAATATTTAGAAAAGTCACAATTGCGACTCAAAGCAGTAAAGATCCAGCAGAAAAGCTTTTTGGAAAATGTAATCAGCAATGCCGATTATAAATTCCTGAAGAATCAGCTTAAAAAAGATGGCAATTTGGAGTGGTATTTTGTTGTCTGGTATCTTGCTGCGACTGGTGCTCGTGTAAGCGAATTAATTCGTATTAAGATTGAGCATGTGCAACTTGGATATTTTGATTTGTATAGCAAGGGAGGTAAATTACGTAGATTATTCATTCCGAAAATATTACGTGAAGAAACACTAAAGTGGTTGGGTGAAACCCAACGCACGTCAGGCTATCTATTTCTAAACAGGTATGGTAATCGTATAACGACTAGAGGTATTTCTCAACAGCTCAAGAATTATGCAGACAAATATGGATTGGACAGCAAAGTGGTCTATCCACACTCTTTCCGTCATAGATATGCCAAAAACTTTCTTGAAAAGTATAATGATATTGCATTACTGGCTGATCTTATGGGGCATGAAAGCATTGAAACTACTCGTATCTATTTACGACGTACCGCAAGTGAACAACAAGCACTTGTAGATAAAATAGTAACTTGGTAAGAAGTGCAGCCGCTTTTTGAAAGCGGCTGTTCACTATAGTAACATATTTGAGATATTGTCTATCTCAATAAATATTTTTGAAATATGCTGAGAAATTCGTCGTTGTTCCTCAAACGGAGGCAAAGGAAATACTGCTTTTCTCCCATCTGCAGTACCCAGTCGTGGCATTTTTACTCCATATGAGCAACGATTGGCATATTTCAAAAAAGTAGGTGACATTAGATAGTATAATGCATATTGTGGTTCAACAACATTTGAGAAATTCAACGGAAGAATTTCAGAGGTGCAAAATCCTTCCTCATCTGCAAGAACCACTTTATTTAGATAAGGACGCAACTTGCTATAAAGGACCTGTCCCTTTTTGAACAGATGCTTTGTACTAGACGAATTACGTTCATATTTCCTAATTTTATGTATAACTTTGCCGGAATCTTTTTCAATATCTTCGAGATCTAAAACCCACGCTTCCTCGTCAATATCTTTAGTATCTACATTAACACAGTTTCCATAATCACATATCTCACCTAAACAGCACAATTCCCAATTAATAGGAATGTCATCCAAATTCCAATCATTAATATTTTCTATTAATGTTCCGTTTTGTTGATAATAAGAGTTATCCTCACCACGGAAGATGATAGATTCCTTCTTATCACGCTTGATTTTACCTGCTTTGATAAGTTCTTCTTTCTCTGCCCGAATACGCTCCAAGAGAACAGAAGCTGGCTCATCATCAGGGGACTGTGGCACAAGCTGTCCTCGAATGGCGAGGTCAAGGATTTTCGATTTGGTTTTGGAAATTAGTATTTGTAAATTATCTTTATTGTTTTGAATCTCTTCAGCATAAATACATGCGTTTTTAACTGCTTGCACAATATTTTCCTGTTCCTTTAAAGGAGGGAGGAGACAAAGATAATTCATTGCAGCAGATATTGTAATTGTATCAACAGTTGTTCCTTTCGAATTATCTTTCATTTGTGCTTGGAGAAAGCTGGATTCGAGTAATATACGTGCGAATTCAGAATTTACAATTCCGGTTCTGTTTTCAAAACACAGAACACTCGCATCTTTATAATAGAAACAATCAGTTTCATTAACAATATATATTTTTCCAATGGTACCTACACCAGAGACCATTAAATCTCCTGATTGAGGAACCCCACATTCTTCTTTGACACGGATATAGTGCTCTTCGGAAATAAAAAGTTCATTTTCAACAAATCCATTATCTGAAAGCTTAACAATTTCACGAGCACGATAAAATGGAACACCTTCTTCTCTCCAATCTGATTGGCGAACACGTTTGGCAGAACATACATGAAATAACTTATTTAATCTACACCATGCCCAACCTTCCGGCACTTCAAACGGTATCTCATCCTCAATACATTTCACGGTTCCATCCTGGAA
>PPYF01114933.1_pt1 | contig 10710 bp, 15 predicted proteins | sample 1559871 | NCBI WGS metagenome assembly PPYF01 (sample SAMN08240021, study PRJNA423297) | Human gut metagenome, whole genome shotgun sequencing project.
GTGGACCTCTATAACCGGAGGCTGCCGCTGATCTCCCGCATCTCCGCCCTGGGTGCGGGAACCTGAAAAATCAGTGTTGCATCCCTTCCGTTGTTATGGTATATTAGCAGATAAGTAAGTTGGCCTGCCGGCCAGGAAGGATCTGTGAACCCGCGTGGACGAACCTCCGTTGCCCACCCATACATACCGAGGCGTCTTTCAGAAGGACAGTCTGCCCCCCAAGGGGTGAGACTGCCCTTTTCGCGTTTTGGTCCCCTGGGATCCGCTGATTTTTTTGAGGAGTGATGATTTTTCCCATGGACAGTTCCAGTATATCAATGATCGTGGCCATCGTCCTGCTGGTGACGATGTCGGCCTATTTCTCCGCCACGGAGACCGCCTTCTCCTGCATGAACAAGATCCGGATGAAGAGCCGGGCGGAGTCCGGCGACCACCGGGCCGCTCTTGCCATGGACCTGGTGGAGGACTATGACCGGCTGATCTCCACCATCCTCATCGGAAACAACATCGTGAACATCACCGCCTCCACCGTGGGCACGGTGCTGTTCACCAAGCTGTACGCGGCCTACGGCCCCACCATCTCCACGGTGGTGCTGACGCTGGTGGTGCTGATCTTCGGCGAGATCTCCCCCAAGAGCCTGGCCAAGGAGCACGCGGAGGGCTTTGCCATGTTCTCCGCGCCCATCCTGCGGGTGTTTCTGCTGGTCCTGCGGCCCCTGAACTTCCTGTTCTCCCAGTGGAAGCGGCTGCTGAACATGATCTTCCACCCCTCCGAGGACCAGGGCATCACGGAAGAGGAACTGATCACCATGGTATCCGAGGCGGAGAACGAGGGCGGCCTGGACCAGCACGAGAGCCAGCTGATCCGCTCCGCCATCGAGTTCGGCGACCTGGAGGCCGGGGACATCCTGACGCCCCGGGTGGACATCGTGGCGGTGGAGGACTCTGCCTCCATGGAGGAGATCGCCGCCGTCTTCGCCGAGAGCGGCTACTCCCGCCTGCCGGTGTACCACAAGGACGTGGACGACATCGTGGGCGTGATCCACGAGAAGGACTTCAACGCCGCCCGCTACCGGGGGCAGGGCAACATCTCCGGCTGCATCACGCCGGTCCACTATACCACCGCCAATGCGGACCTGGGCCTGCTGCTGCGGACGCTGCAGAAGAAAAAGACCCACATGGCCATCGTGGTGGATGAGTACGGCGGCACTGAGGGCCTGCTGACCATGGAGGACATCCTGGAGGAGCTGGTGGGCGAGATCTGGGACGAGCACGACGAGGTGGTGGAGTCCTTCCGCAAGCAGAGCGACGGCAGCTTCCTGGTGGCCGCCGGCGCCGACCTCTCCGACCTGTACGACCTGTTCTCCATCAAGGGAGACTGCGACGCCAGCACCGTCTCCGGCTGGGTGATCGACCAGCTGGGCCGCCTGCCCCTGGTGGGGGACCACTTCCAGGCGGAAGGCCTGGACGTCACTGTGACCAAGGTGGACCACCGCCGGGTGCTGGAGGTCCGGGTGGCCGTGGCGGCGGAGGCGCCGGAGTCCGCCGAGGGCGCGGCACAGCACTGACCGGACGAACCCGCCGCCCGTCCCGCCGGAGCTCCGGCGGGACGGGCGGCTCCCTTATTTGAAACCGGAGGTCTTATGTACGTCTATTCCCTGGGACAGTGGCTGCTGTTCTTCTTTCTCTACTGCTTTCTCGGCTGGGTGTGGGAGTCCTGCTACGTCTCCGCCAAGCGGCGCCAGTGGGTGAACCGGGGCTTTCTCCACGGCCCCATGCTGCCCATCTACGGCACCGGCGCCGTCATCATCCTGCTGGCCACCATCCCGGTGCGGGACAGCCTGTGGCTGATCTTCCTGCTGGGCATGCTGGCCGCCACGGCGCTGGAGTATGTCACCGGCGCCGCCATGGAGGCCCTGTTCAAAGTCCGCTACTGGGACTACTCCAAGCAGCCCTTCAACCTCAACGGCTACATCTGCCTCACCAGCTCCCTGGCCTGGGGCGCCTTCTCCATCCAGCTGGTGCGGTTCCTGCACCCGCCTGTGGAGGATCTGGTGCTGCGGCTGCCCGCCTTCCTGGTGGATCCCCTGGCGTTCCTGCTGACCGTGGTCTTTACCGTGGACGCGGTCCGGTCCTTCCAGGCCGCCATGGACCTGCGGGAGGTCCTCACCCGCCTCACGGAGGAGAACGAGGACCTGCGGCGCTTGGCCAAGCGGGTGGAGGTGATCTCCGCCTTTGCGGAGGAGGACCTGCGCCGCTTCCGGGAGCGCACGGAGGTGGAGCGGCTGCTGCGGCAGGAGCGCTGGGAGGACACCCGCCGCCAGATTCAGGAGGCCTATGCCAAGGGCGCCCGGCGCCGTCAGGCCCAGCTGGAGGAGTCCCTGCGCCGCCGGACCGACGCCAAGCTGACGGCTCTTGCCAACATCCAGGAGGCGCTGGAGGCCTACCGGGACCGGCTGGCAGCTGCCAGAGACCTGACAGAGGAGTCTCTGGAAGCCCGCCGGGCGGAAGTCCAGCAGCTGCTGGACCGGCTCCGGGACCGGGAGGCGTCCATCCGCGCCCGCACCGCCAGGCGCTACCGCCAGTCCCTGCGCATCCTGCGGGGCAATCCCTCCGCCAGCGCCAAAGCCTTTGCAGAGGCCCTGGAGTCCCTGCGGAAGCTGGGGGAGCGCCGGGAGGACGGCGAATGAGGAAAGGCGGCGCAGCGGCCCCCGCAGAGCGGGGGCCGTTGATCCCATACGGAGCCGGCTTCCCTCCTCTTCGTGTTCCCTTATGGCAATTCTCAGCCCCTGTCTGAAACGGCGATCTTGTACAAACAAAGCGGCACAGCTGAAGGCTGTGCCGCTTTGTCGATCAGGATGGCTGCGCCGGCTTGTCCTCCGCAGCGGGCGGGTCTGCGGGGAAATCCAGAATCCGCCGGATGCACAGGGCATAGACCGCGATGCTCACCACCGGCCCCGCGATGTCGGAGATGGGCTCGGCGTAGAACGCAGCCCGGGCGCCGAAGGCCGCCGGCAGGGCGAACAGGGCGATGAAGTACACCGCCTTCCGGAAGGCGGACAGAGGCAGGGCCAGCTGTACCTTTCCCATGCCGGTGAACCCGTCCACGATGGCGTACTGCAGCCCCAGGGGAATCAGGGCCAGCGTGCACACGTGGATGGCGGAGAGAGCCTCCGCCGCCAGTTCCGGCTCCGTGGTGAAAAGGCGCACAAAGAGGGCTCCCCCCAGCCGGGCCAGCAGGAACAGGGCCGTCACATAGGCCACGCACAGTCCGGCGATGAAGGCCTGGGCCTTCAGGATCCGGTCCCGCCGCCGGGCGCCGTAGTTGTAGGCCAGGATGGTGCCTGTGCCGGCGGAAATGCCCCCCAGGGGCATGGTCACCACCAGCATGAAGCTCTGGGCGATGGTGGCGCAGGTCACCAGACGGTCTCCCAGCTCCGCCCCGCCATAGGACTGGAGGATGGCGTTCATGGAGATGATCATGATGTTGTCCACGCCGATAATGAGGAAGGGCGTCATGCCCACCGCCAGGATGCGGAGCATCAGCCGCCCGTCATAGCCGCCGAAAGTGATGGCGATAGGCACGGACTTGCCGAAGAGGAACCGCAGCACATAGAGGCAGCTGGCCAACTGGGAGAGGACCGTGGCCACAGCAGCCCCGGCCACCCCCATGTCAAAGAGAAAGATGAACACCGGGTCCAGCACGATGTTCAGCGCCGCCCCCAGCATGACGGAGATCATGCCCTTCCGGGCGTAGCCCTGGCAGATGATGAACTGGTTCAGCCCCAGGGCCAGCAGGTTGAACGCCGTGCCGCAGAGGTAGACGGTGAAATAGGTATTGGCGTAGCCGTAGGTGGCATCGCTGGCGCCGAAGGCCATCAGCATGGGCTGGCGCAGGGGAAAGACCACCGCCATCAGCGCCACGGAGCAGACGCACAGCATCAGGAAACTGTTGGAGAGGATCCGCCGGGCCTCCTCCGTCTTGCCCGCCCCCATGCGGATGCTCATCAGAGGTGCGCCGCCCACGCCGATGAGAGAGGCGAAGGCGCCGATCAGGGTCACCACCGGCCCGCAGACGCCCACGCCCGCCAGGGCGGTCTCCCCGATCACGGGGATGTTGCTGATGTAGATGCGGTCCACGATGCTGTACAGCACGCTGACGAACTGGGCCAGCATGCTGGGAATGGCGATCCGCAGCACCAGAGGCCGGATGGGGTCCGTGCCCAGGTTGTTCTCCAATTTCATAACAGGTCTCTCCCAGAAAACACGCAAAAATCGGGCTGTCTGCATCAGACAGCCCTCTCATTATAATACAAGATTTTCAGTTTGCAACCCCCGATTCATCCCGGAGAACGGCGGCCAGCTGTTCGCACAGCGTCGCGGCCTTTCCCTGGGCCAGATAGCCGATGCGGACCACCCGGCCGTTGACTCGGGCCTTGCCGGTGCCATTGTAGACACTGAGGGTTTGCAGTTCTCTTCCGCCCACCAGATCCACACTGACATCTCCAGCGACAGAAATGCCGCCGGGATCCGTCAAACTGTCCCAGCAGAGATGATAGGAATACTGCTCCAGCAGGTCCAGCACCGCCTCCGCCTGATCGCTTCCTGCCGGGAGCGTGTAGTCTTCCTGTTCCTGATACGCTTTGCCGTCGCGGACATGGGCGGTGAGGATCAGGGCGCCCAGTTCGCTGTCCTCCAGCTCCAGAGCGTCCCCCAGGGACCGGGGCCACAGCATCCAGGCGGCAAAGGCCAGGATGGTAGCTGCCAGCAGGACCAGTACCACTCGCTTCACGCTTCGGGCCATGAAATCCCTCCTCTGCAAACAGGGCCGCCGGGGCTCAGCCGCACTTGCGGACGCTGCCCAGCAGGGTCTCCAAAGCCATCAGCCCCACCAGCACAGCCAGCGCCGCCAGCAGGATCAGCAGCCACTTCCACTTGCCGCGGATCATCTCTCCGCCCCCTCGGTCTCGTTTTTTCCAACATATCACAGGCCGCGGGATTTGTCCATACCGCGTCTGAAGGCGGGCGCTTAAATCCCCCGCAGGTCAAAATCCGGGGTGTATTCCTCTTTCGCCGACGTCCGCTCCTGGGTGTAGCCGTCGGTGATGCCGCAGTTTTCCATGTACTCCACCGCCGCCCGGTACTCTGCCTTCGTCACGTGGCGGGCCATGCTGCCCACGGCCCCCGGCTGGGGGGTGTACTGGGCCATCAGGGAGAACAGCACCTCCCCGGGGCTGAAGGTCTCCGCCACCCAGTCGATGACGCGGCGGGTGTTCTCCAGCTCCCCCGGCAGCAGCAGATGGCGGATCAGCACGCCCTGCTTCAAAAGGCCGTTTTCCATCCGGTACGGCCCGGTCTGGTGGAACATCTCCATAATGGCCCGGCTGGCCCAGTCGAAGTAGTCCGCCGCGCCGGAGTATTTCCGGGCAGGCTCGGGGAGGGCGTACTTCAGGTCCGGCAGGTACACCTGGACCTTGCCCTCCAGCCGCCGCAGGGTTTCCGGCTTTTCATAGCCGCCGCAGTTCCACACCACCGGCACGGGCCATTCCTCGTCCCCCAGGGCGTCCAGAATGGCGTCGGTGAAGTGGGTGGGGGTCACCAGGTCCAGGCAGGCGGCGCCCTGGCCGATCAGCTCGTGAAAGATCTCCCGCAGCCGCTCTACGGTCACGGTCTTCCCCGCGCCCCCCTGGGAGATGGGCTTGTTCTGGCAGAAGCAGCACCGGAGATTGCAGCCGGAGAAAAACACCGTCCCGGCACCGTTCTCCCCTACGAGACAGGGCTCCTCCCACTGGTGGAGCATGGCGCGGGCCGCCACGGGAACGCTGGGCATCCCGCACACGCCGCCCCGCTTCGTCTCCGTCCGCTCCGCGTCGCAGTCCCTGGGGCACAGGCGGCAGATCACAGCAGGTCCTCCGGGTGGAAGTCCGGGCCCAGGTCCCCGGCCATCCAGTGCTTGCGGCACAGGCCGATGTACTGGTCGTTGGCCCCCAGCACCACCTGCTCGCCCTCCTTCAGCACACGGCCGTTTCGGTCGAACCGGGCGTTGAAGGTGGCCTTCTTGCCGCACCAGCAGATGGTCTTGACCTCCTCGATCTTGTCGGCCATCACCAGCAGGGCCTCGCTGCCGGGGAACAGGTCCCCCTTGAAGTCCGCCCGCAGGCCGTAGCAGATGACGGGGATGCCCAGGTCATCCACCAGGCCCACCAGGTACATGACCTCCTCCCGGGTCAGAAACTGGGCCTCGTCCACGATGACGCAGGCGTTCTGCTGCAGCTCCATGACAGAGAGCTGCTGCATCTCGTCAAAGTAGATGCAGGGATAGGTGAGGCCGATGCGGGAGACCACCATGTGGTCCCCGTCCCGGGTGTCCAGCCGGGGCTTGACCAACAGGGTCTTCTGCCCCCGCTCCTCGTAGTTGAACCGGGTCATCAGCGCGTTTGCGGTCTTGCTGGAGCCCATGGCCCCGTATTTGAAATAGAGCTGTGCCATTTGTCTGTTTTCTCCCTCTCTATGTATCTTCTATGCGGCACTCTGCCGCCTTCTCTTTGGTGCGGGTCCCCTCCGCCGGGAGGGAGCCTTAGCCCTGCAGCCCGCGGTCGATCTTCCGCTGGGCCTCCTGCTGCCGCTGTTCTTCCGCCTGCTCCGCCGTTTCCTCCGGCGTCAGGGGCTTGGGGATCTCCTCCTCCGGAATTTCCATCACCATCCGGCGGCAGGCACGGCAGAGCCAGGCGGTCTTGTATCTGTGGAGAAGGCTTCCCTCATGGAGGATATCGATCTCCGGGCCGCTGGCGCCGAAGATCCGGTTGGGCCAGCCGGGCCACCACAGGACCGAATCCCGGCCTCCGACAATGGTCCCCACCTCCATCTCCTGCCCGCACCAGGGGCAGGCCATGGGAGGCGGCGGGGTCTCCCGCTGCCGCTTCTTCTCCTTCCGCTCCTCGTTCCAGTCCCGCAGCTCGTCCATCAGGCTGGGAGCGCAGTCCTTCTCTTCCGGTCCCGGCTCCGCCGGACGGGACGGCTTTTCCGGCTCATAGTCCCAGGGGTCCTCGCTTTTCTTCCAGAAGGGCACGGTCACTCCTCCTCTCGGCTTTCGGATGAATGCTCTGCATCAGCCCCGTAAATGATGCGGCGGTTGATCTCCTCGGAGGTCGGATGCTCCGCCCGGGTGCAGTTGGCCGTGTCAAGGACCAGCTTGTGGCACGCCCCGCAGTGCCAGGCCAGCTTGTAATCGTTCCAGAAGGAGCCGTCCCCCCGGAGGCAGAGGGTCCCGTCGGCGTCTGCCAGGCGAAACGCGCCGGGACGCTCCCACACCAGGCGGACAGCGTCCCTTCCGCCCACCAGATACCCCATCCGCATCTCCCGGCCGCACCAGGGGCAGGTCATGCCAGGCGGCGTCTGCTCCTCCGCTGTCTCCTTCTCCCACGGGGCCTTCCACGCTTTCCACGCCTCCCCGTCGGCGGCCGGGGGCTGGGTCTCCCCCGCTGTCCGGGTGCGCCGTTTCTCCGGCTCCATATCCCAGGGATCCTCGCTTTTCCTCCAGAAGGGCATCACGATTCCTCCTCGTTTTGCTCTCTCGCCTGCCGAATATGCTGCTCAAAGGTCTCTCCCGTCCGCCGGGGCAGGAAGGAGATGGGCTCCGGCGTCTCCCGCCCGTGGTAATAGCACCACAGCCACCGGAGGCACCAGACCAGCTTGCGGATCAGCAGGGCCAGCAAGGCGATGCCCGCCAGATTGATGAGTTCCATTCAGTTGCCCTCGTCCTTCTTCTGGTCCTCGGAGTCGGGGACCTCCTCATAATCCACCGTGTACACAGGGCCGTGAAATTTCGGCTCCCGCCTGTCCTCGTCCTCCGGCCGGTACTGGGCGGACCGCCTCCGCAGATGCCGCACCACCAGGATCACCGCCACGAGGATGAGAATGGGCACCGCGAACCGCAGCGCCACCAGCAAAATACTCCCCAGCAGCCGAAACAGCCCCAGGGGCAGTCCCACCAGCCAGCCCATTCGTCACTCCTCCTTCAAGCGTGCCGCCGCTTCCGTGTAATACCGTCCAAAGGCGGAGGGCACCGCCCGGTCCGACAGGGCCCCGGCGTCTGCCCAGACGAAGTCCGCCGGGCCGTCTCCCGCCACCTCCAGGGTGTAGCCGGTCATGTGCCACTCCACATGGGTGAAGATGTGCTTCGCCGTCAGGCGGCTCTCCCACTGCCTGGGCTCCAGGCCCCAGACGGACACCGCCGCGCCGGCGGCAGCCTCATCCAGAGCGCCCTCTACGTTGGGAAACTCCCACAGGCCCGCCAGCAGCCCGGTCCCCGGCCGCTTCCGCAGGGCGATCTTTCCGTCCCGCACCAGCAGGAACACCGTCTTCTCCTCCACCCGGCGGGGCTTTTTGGCGCCCTTCACCGGCAGGTCCTCCGCCGTGCCCCGGAGGCGGCCCTGGCAGAAGGCCATGGCCGGACACTCCAGGCACCGGGGCGGGCCGTTGGGCGCGCAGACCGTGGCCCCCAGCTCCATGGTGGCCTGGTTGAAGACGCGGATGTCCGCCTCCGCCTCCGGCATGACGGCCTGGATCTGTGCCCGCACGGCCTTTTTTACCTTGGGATCGGCAATGTCGTCCCGGCAGTCTGTCAGCCGCATGACCACCCGCAGCACGTTGCCGTCCACCGCCGCTTCCCGCCGGCCGAAGGCGGCGGAGGCAATGGCGCTGGCGGTGTAGTCCCCCACCCCCGGCAGGGCCAGCAGGCCCTGGTAGGTGTCCGGAAACCGGCCGCCCTGCTCCGCCACGATCCTGGCGGCCTTCTGCAGGTTCCGGGCCCGGCTGTAATAGCCCAGGCCCTCCCACAGCTTCATCAGCCGCTCCTCCGGGGCGGCTGCCAAAGCCTCCACCGTGGGGAACGTCTCCAGAAAGCGGGCATAATACCCCAGCACCGCCGCCACCCGGGTCTGCTGCAGCATGATCTCCGAGACCCAGATCCGGTACGGGTCTGCGGTCCGCCGCCAGGGCAGGTCCCGGGCATTGGCCCGATACCACTCCAACAGCGGCCCCGGCAAATCTTGTAAAACAGTTTTGGTTGTCAAATTCTCACCGCACATGGTATGATTGTACCATATCCGCAGAACGGATATGGCACCCTTTCCGAACTTGCGCCGCTGTGACGGCCTGTCCCGCCGCACGATCGCCGCATTGCGGTTATTGTACCACATCCGGCGCCAACTTCCCACCCCCTGGGCAAAAATTTTGAAAGTCTCTTGACTTTCCCCCGGGTGGAAGGTGTACCCTGTCCCCAGAGATGAGGTGTAATCCCTTGAAAATCAATGAAGTGGAGGCCCTGGTGGGCATCACGCGGAAGAACATCCGCTTTTATGAGGCGGAGGGCCTGCTCTCCCCCCGGCGGAACAGCCAGAACGGCTACCGGGACTATGGGGAGACTGAGGTGGAGGTCCTGCGGCGGATCAAGCTGCTGCGGAAGCTGGGCGTCCCGCTGGAGGAGATCCGGCAGATGCAGCACGGCGCCTACACCGTGGGGGACGGTATGCGCCGCCACCTGGTATCCCTGGAGCGGGAGCGGCAGAATCTGGAAGCGGCCATCCGCTTCTGCGGGACGCTCACGGACCACAGGGAGCGGCTGGAAGACCTGGACGCCCAGTCCCTGCTGGATCGGATGGCCCAGATGGAACAGGAGGGAACGACCTTTATGAACAAGCAGAAGCAGGACACCAAGCGCCGCCGCTTCGTGGCGCCCATCGTGGTCACCATCGTCATGACGGCCCTGATGGCGGGGCTGATCTGGCTCTTCCTCTGGGCCTTCCAGGTGGATCCGGCCGGTGCGCCGCCCCTGCCGGTGCTGGCGCTCTTTGTGGCCATTCCGGCGGCAGTGGTGGTCGGTGTGATCATCGCCCTGGTCCAGCGGGTCCGGGAGATCGAGCGAGGAGAGGAAGACGATGCGCGGAACTACTGAGCGGCGGGATCGTCGTCAGGCAGCGGCATCCGCCGCGGTGACGGCCGCATGGCTGCTGGCCGCGGCCGCGGTGCTGCTCTGGCTGCGGCAGGCCTTTTTTCCCAGCGGTACGGTATCCGTTCTGCTGGCGGTTCTGGCCGCTGTCCAGGCGGCGGGGCTGCTCCCGCTGGGACTGGCCCTGCGGGACCGCTTGAAAGAGATCAAAGGAGGAGAGTTGTATGAAGCTCGTCAGTATTGAGACCATTCCCGGCCAGGAATTCGAGGTCCTGGACACCGTGCGGGGCACGGTGGTATACAGCAAAAACTTCGGCCGCGATTTTATGGCTGGCATGAAGACCCTGGTGGGCGGGGAGATCACCGGCTACACCGAGATGCTGGTGGAGGCCCGGCAGATCGCCACCAAGCGCATGGTGGACGCGGCAGAGGCCCTGGGAGCCGACGCAGTGGTGGGCCTGCGGTACGCCTCTGCCTCCGTGATGCAGGGAGCCGCGGAGGTCATTGCCTACGGAACGGCTGTGAAGTTCAAATGATGCACGTCACCTTTCTGGACCACAGCGGCTTTCTGGTGGAGCTGCCCGGTCTCACGCTGCTCTTTGACTGGTGGAAGGGGGACCTGCCGCCCCTGCCCGCAGGGCCTCTGCTGGTCTTTGCCAGCCACCGCCATCCGGACCACTTCGATCCCCGGATTTTCGCCCTGGACGACGGGCAGCGGGATGTCCGGTTCCTCCTGGGCAAGGGTATCCGCCTGACAGACC
>PPYF01671872.1_pt1 | contig 10710 bp, 8 predicted proteins | sample 1559871 | NCBI WGS metagenome assembly PPYF01 (sample SAMN08240021, study PRJNA423297) | Human gut metagenome, whole genome shotgun sequencing project.
GTGATCTTCACGGGAGCGAGGGAGAGCAGATCGATCTGGTGCAGACCTTCGCGTTCTGTGAGTTCCATCAAACCTTTCTGCATGGCTGTCAGCAGTTCGCGCGTTTGATGATGCTTGAAGCCTGCGCGGCTGTCGTTCGATCGCTCCATGAAATCCTGCCGCTCTACGTCAAATTTGCGTAGGCTGTTGATCACGATGTGAACATGGATGTTGCCGCTGCTGTTGTGACCGTCCGTGTGCGTGCAGATCAGAGCCTGGTGCCCGGCAAAAAAGCGCTCAGCAAATTCTCTGCCGAGCGCCTGTGCTTTCTCGCCGGTCAGACCGCATTCCGTTACGTCCTTCGGGTCAAAGCTGATGATGTAATGATGGGATTTGACTTCGCCGCGCGTTTGGTTTTTGTGAAAATTAGCGTTTAACATTTCGCACTCCTTATCAAAACTAAATGGATCACAGTTCATTCCGTCGAGATAGTATTCCTCGCGCAGCATGCGGTTCCCGTTTTCATCCCGGAGCGGCCGCCCGCTGCGCTCGTCGTGCTGGAAGATCAAATACTCGAGAGCTTTTCCGTAGTTTGCGCTTTTAGAGGACAAGTGTTTGAGAATTGCCACGATAGTCACCTGCCATTGTCAAAATCTCTTTTCGCATTTTCATTACGTCCTCCACGCAAGAATTGATTTCCTTTCGCAGCTCATCGGTCAGCATGCCGCCTGCGTTCAGATGGCGTGCGATCTGATTGAGATTATTTCCGATTGCTGCGAGCTGCGCGGTGATTTCTTTCAGCTGCGGCATATCGGCCACGATGGGCATTCGATAGCTTACCTTTCCGTTTGTCAAAAAGCGCCGGATCAATTCCGAGAGCGTGAAGCCGCCGCGCCGCGCAAATTCCTTGTAAACTTCGTACTCGGTTTCCGTAAGGCGAAGAGAAATATGTCTGCTCTTACGGACGTCTGCTTCTTTCTTGGGTCGTGCCATGTTGTTTCCTCCTGGTATTGAAATGGTTTTGAAAAAACGAAAGTTGTTTTCGGGAAGCTTGCTTCCCGCTGCGTCAAACGAAGTTGACGCCATATGAAAAAATCCCCCGGTTCTTTTCTTCCGAGGGATTGGGGAAGGGAACTCCCCAACAAGAGCGCCGAACGGCAAAACGGAGTTTTTGTCGTACAAAGGCGTATCTTGCTCTTAAATAGAAAACCGGCGAAAAGAGAAATGAACTCTTTCGCCGGTATCGTTGTCTTATGCAATTACCACCCGTCCCAGGTCGTCAATCCGTCGAACGATCGATGCCAAACCTTGCGTAATTCTGTTTGATATAACAGCGTAAACATGGTAAAATGATTTTGTATAATCACAGCCGGAAGGAGTTGAAGATCATGCCGGAGCAGGACAGATGGCAGCTCGAATTGAGTGAATACATCCGCCAGGGCGAGCCGGAGCGCGCCGAAAAAAGTGCTGCCTGGCAAACGGCCATTGGCCTCCAGGCCGTGGACGGACTGAAAACTTCGACCTATTTGTTGGAGACCGCGAAGGCTCACATAGAAGGCGACATTGACATTGCCGGCGCGCAGCGGCGCATCCAAAGCTACTACAAAGAACAGGCCAACCGCAAAGCGGTGGAAGACGGCACGATGGAGGCTGATATCGTTTCCGCGCGCATCACCGAGCTGCTGGGAGAGAAAACTTTTCAGTTTTCTCCGGCCGAGCTGCAGAGCATTCACCGTCGTTTATTTACCGGTGTGTTCGATCATGCGGGTCAATTCCGCACCTACAACATCACGAAAAATGAGTGGGTGCTCGGCGGCGATACGGTCGTCTATTCTTCCTGGGAGAGCATCCGCGACACGCTGGATTATGATTTTTCGCAGGAAAAACAGTTCTCCTATGACGCGCTTTCTGTTCCGGAATCGATCAAGCACATGGCAAAGTTTGCGTCCGGCATCTGGCAGATCCATCCCTTCTGCGAGGGCAATACGCGTGCGACCGCGGTCTTCATCGTGAAGTATTTGAAGACCTTCGGCTTCGCAGTGAACAACGATGTGTTTGCCGCAAACTCCTGGTATTTTCGCAACGCGCTTGTCCGCGCCAACTACAACAATCTGCAAAAAGGGATTCACGCCACGAGCGAGTATCTCGAAATGTTTTTTGAAAACCTGCTCCTCGGCACGCAGCATGAATTAAAGAATCGCTACCTCCATGTGGAGTATAAGAGCGAAGTCCCGGTTCAAAGTGCCAACGCTGAAATTTCAAAGTGCCAAAATGGCACTTTGGATTGCACTTTAGAAGAGCTGGCTGTGCTGAAGGCAGTGAAAGCAAATCCTGCGATCACGCAAAAGGAGCTTGCTGTTGCTGTCGGCAAATCGGAGAGGACGATCAAACGCAGAATGACAGATCTTCAAGAAAAAGGATATCTCCGTCGCGCCAACGGAAAGCGCAGCGGCCATTGGGAAGTGCTGGTGGATCTCTCGTGATCGAAAAGGGAGCTGGGCAAATGGACACGATTATTCACAATCGGATTCGCTGCAAGAAATGCGGTGAGATTATTGAGAGCCATACCGTCCATGACTTCAAGTGGTGCTCCTGTGGTGCGGTGGCCGTGGATGGGGGAAAGGATTACTTGCGCCGCTGCGGAAACCGGGAAGACTATGAGGACTTATCGGAAGTCCGCCTACAGAGCGAATAAAATAGAAATGAGTTTGATTTTCGATTAAAAATCAAACTCATTTTCTTTTACATATTAAGAAAGAGGCCAAAGCAGAAACTCCTCCTCGCGGATAGAAAAAGTCATCAACCTATCCAGGGAGGGTGCAACTATATCGCTACAGCGATATAGTACTAAGATAAGAAGTAGAAATTGCGTTTTTTATATATAACGTAGGAGCCTAAGACCGTACTTCTTAGGGCCACAGGGTGAAAAGAGAAAGAACAACCGGCCCGAATATCGCAGCGCGATGCGAAAATCTCTTGCTATGTGTATCGAGAGAGAGTATAATCAAACCGTACATATTTTTCCCGGAGGTCTTTATTATGGCCATATCTTATAATAAGCTTTGGAAATTGCTTGTCGATAAGAAAATGACTAAAGCAGATTTACGCCGAGCGGCTGGCATTGCGCCTAATACGATGACTAGACTTAATAGAGATGAAGAAGTCACACTTGCGGTACTAAACAAAATTTGTTCGGTTCTGGATGCCAATATTGGCGATATAATGGATTTTGTTTCTCCTGAAGGCATACAAAAATAACAACATCTTTACGAGTGCACAAAGCAGAGTCCGGTTTATTGGACATGAGATTTGCTATATTGGTATTTGTATAGAGCTATTTGAAAGAGGAAGCAGCATGCAAATTAATAAACATAGTTCTTTTTATCTTAGAAATGGCTGGCCTACAAAGATTATTGATGCCATTCCTGGGAATCCGTATATCTTTTCTCCCGCGAATGAGCTTGCAGCCGTAGATTCACTGGGAGTCGGGCGCGTGATGGTGAAGGCTATGCGGTATTGGGCATATACTACCGGGATTACAAACGAAACGAAAGACCAACAAGGGGTTTACCATCAACTGAGCGACGTTGGAACTTGTATTCAAGAATTTGACCCATATTGCCAAAGCGTGGGAACTCTCTGGTTGCTTCATAGGAATCTGGCAAGAGACGACAACAACGCAACAATGTGGGAATGGGCATTTAACTCGTTTGGGCAGAGAGAGTTTACGAAAGAGCAATTTGTTGACGCCTTCTTTGCATATTACCAGGCAAATGGGGGGACTAACAAAAAAGCTGCTGTCGAGAAAGAATTCGATTGTTTCAAGAATACGTATGTAAGCGATAAACGTTTTGACCTGGAGAAAATTATTGAAGAAGACACCATCCCTTTCTTTGCCCCACTTGGCCTTATTAGGTACTTAGGGAAGGGCCTTTTCGAAATGCCAACAATGAATGCAAGAGATATCCCAGAAGATATCGTCCTCTACAGCATCCTAAAAGATAACCAGCAGCATCTCAGAGATAAACATCAAATTGATATAAATATGCTTCTTGATGGCAAGAAACAAATTGGCCGCTACATGAGTTTGACCTATTCATCCTTACTCGAGCTCCTTCAACGCCTTGAGAACTCAGGTAAGATCATCTTAGTCAACAATTTTGGTAACCGCTATATTCAACTTGATAATATGGACACACGTGAAATCCTAGAAAACTATTACAGAGAGATAGCGAGGTGAGCTTTGCATGATCTATAGTGATTTGATTAAGCAGGAGAGCGAATATACATATTCTGCTAATATTCAGTTCGACATCGAAAACGACAGAAAGCTCCTTCGTTTTATTCCTAATGACACAACGACAGCTCTTCTAAAAGAGTATTTTACAGATATTACAAGACAGAATCCGGAAAACCATGCAAGAATTCTTTATGGCTCCTATGGCACGGGAAAGTCGCATTTTCTTACGGTCTTAAGCTTGTTGCTCAGCAAGTCTTATACAGATGGATTCGCTTTCGAGACCTTTATAGACCGACTGTCAAAGTATGATGCAAGGTTATCAGCAGATATTGCTTCGTTTGTACAGAATCAAGCCCGGAAACCATTTTTGGTTGTTCCAATTGTTTTCGACTTTGAGGACTTTGACCGGTGCATTTACTTCTCTCTCAAGAAAAAACTAGATAGCCTAGGCATCCCGGTTCGTTTTAAAACTTTTTATGATCAGGCAACACAGTTAATCGAACAATGGAAAGCAGCAGAGGAATCCAGAAAACGCTTAGAGGAGGCGTGCAGCAAAACAAACATAAGACTTTCTACGTTGGAAGATCAACTTCACAAGTATGATAAGCGTGCTGAGAATCGATTTCAGAAGGTGTTCTCGGAGATGACATATGGCGTTACATACGTATATGAAATTTCAAACATCTCTGAAGCGATCAAGCAAGCCAATATAGCTATTGCCAATGAGTATTGCGGAATAATCTTTATCTTTGATGAATTTGGACGTTATATTGAAGACAACATTAAAAGCATCAAAGTAAAAAGCGTTCAAGATTTGGCGGAAATCTGCGACCACACAGAAGGAAATAACCATGTCATTCTTGTCTCGCACAAAGAGATAAGTCAGTATACTCAGCGATATGGAAAGAACATTTCTAACGAGTGGAAGAAAGTGGAGGGAAGATATAAGGCGACTCCCATTAATGATAAGCAGGATCAATGTTTGTCGCTGATTAGCAGTATTCTTTCAAAAAACGCAGAAACATGGAAGGTCTTTGAAAGAAAGTTTCATAACAACCTGAATCAGATCTATAGCGAAGCAATTGGATTTCATGCTCTACAAACAGGAGTTGCCACGGGTGAGAATCCGTACGAGGGAGGTTTCCCACTTCATCCGATTTCTCTATTTGCTCTTGATAAACTGTCGAAAAAAGTGGCACAAAATGAGAGAACATTCTTTACTTATCTTGCAAGCAAGGAGGAGCATAGCTTATATCAATTTCTCGAAAGCCACGAGTTGGAAGAATTTCATTTTGTAGGCATTGATTGCATATACGACTACTTTGAGCCGAATATCAAAGCAGTTCAGAGCGATAGTAGCTATGAATGGTATAGGAATCTCCAGCATGCGCTTGCAAAGAACAACTCAAATGAATTTGATGATAGCCCTGAAACAAGAATCCTCAAAGTAATTGCAGCTATTGGCATTATTAATGATTCTAGCTCGTTAGTAGCAGATAAGAAGACTATTCTCAGCGTAATAGATGCGCCAAACGAACAGTTGGAAACTGCATTGAAGGGCCTGTGCGATAGAAAAATCATCAAGTATTCAGGTGCATATAAACGATACGACTTCTTTGAAGCGAGTATTTTTGATGTTGAAGAGCTAATCAAAGAAGGAACTCGGCAAGTTCAGGATAAGGCCGTTATTGATACTCTCAATGAGCATTTTATCGATTTTGTCCTTTACCCAAATCGATACAATCGAGAATACAAGATTAATCGAATCTTCTTACCGGTTTTTGCAACGCATGAAGAGTTAACGCGGAAAACACTAACCAGTCGATTTGGCGACTATTATGATGGAATCCTTGCAATCGTATTAGCAAATGAGGATGTAGATCTACAGGAGATTGCATTCCAGTCTTCAAGCGTCGACCGCGGTTTGGTTGTCGTACACAAAGATACGGATGCGTTGGAATATGCAGTAAAACAATATATTGCAATACAGTATTTGTATAGCAAAAAGGAGGAATTCAACAGCAAAGATCCTGCATTTGAGAAGGAACTACAGTATTATGCAGATGAAATCACCGTTGTTATAAAAAACATGGTGGGTGCATGGAACTCCTCATTTGAAGAGGACACTTTCATCTACTATAATGGAGTGAAACAGGAAGATGTTCATTCAATCTCTGATCTTTCTGACCTCGCCAGCAGAATACTGTATGAAGCCTACCCGCAAACGCTAATTGTCAACAATGAACTCATTAACAAAAACACGGTCTCGGGCAGTATCATGGCAGCGAAAAGGAACGTCCTTAATGGCATGATCAAAGGCGAAATGCCAGAGAAGTATTACGGTGTACAAACGCTTTCCCCGGACTATTTAGCTGTTAGATCGGTTTTGGTGAAGAATGGATTCGTTGAGACCGATGAAGCTGTTGATGAAAATGAGTTGAACAATGGCTTTCAGCCGCAGCGTGAAGTAAACGCGGTTATAACCCGATACATAAACGCGGCTAGAGAAGGCTCAATAGACGTTAGCGAGTTATACAGCGAACTGAAACAAACACCATATGGTCTCAGAGACGGATATTTATCGATACTGTTTGCCCGCTTTTTACTGCCGCACAAACGGTCTCTTATCATTACCAGTCACGGCGTTGAGCAAGAATTAACAGCAGAGCTTTTTGAAGAACTGGTGCGGAGACCGAAGGATTATTCTTTTACGATAGCCTCGTGGTCAAAAGAGCAGCTAGATTATTTTGATGCGCTTGCTGAACTCTTTTCAAATTTTATTAATCAAGCTGCCTTGGGGAAAAACAGAGTTAAAGCTATCTATGATGGTATGCTGCTCCACTATAAAAATATCTCCAAGTTTTCTAGAACTACGAACAAATATGTTTCTGATAATGCGGCGAAATATCGAAAACTCATGAGCAAAACTACGACTAACTACTCAGAGTTTCTGATATCTACCATGGGAGGGCTAGGCGACAGTCTTGATGACAGTCTAATCATTATCAAAGACGTAAAATTTGAGCTAGAAAACGTCCTCCAACACATTTCTGGTGTAATGGCAAACCGAGTGAATCAAATATTCGGTTTCTCAGAATCGACCTCTTTGGGTGTTATGCTGACGACCAAATATAAAGAGGATTGGGAGAGAAAACGCCAAAAATCCTTTGATTATTATACAAACGCTTTCTTAGATTTGGCGAGCGGAGTAGCAAAGGATGAACCGGATTATCAAGTGATAGGTAAGCTTTCCAAAGCGTTGACTGGCCTTGAGCTCTCATATTGGAATGATTCACATTTTGATGAACTCATAAAGCGACTCACAGAGATCAAAGAGAAACTGGACTCGTACAAAGGGAACGCCGCTTTGAATGGATCAGAGACACGAATGATTCTGCAAGCTGCAAGTGGCGAAGAGAGATCCGTTGTTTTTGACCGAAATGAGCTCAGCAATCTGAGCAAAACAGTAAAGAATAAAATATTGTCAACATTTGGTAATTACGGCTTGTCGATCACATACGATGACAAAGTTCAAATTGTCCTTTCTGTTTTGGAGGACTTGTTGGAAGGAAAATAAAAATGTCTAAGTCGATTTATTGGTGTAACTCGTGCGAGATACCAATTATTGAAAAGTCAATATGTCCGAGATGTGGCTCAAAGTGTAAAAGTGCTTCTACTAATGGCATTTGCAATCCTGTTTTCTACCAGGAAAAAAAGCTTCTGTCAGCAATTCTCGATGAGCCTGTGGAGGACAAAAATGTATGGTATATCGGGAGTAGCCAGTATCTAATCGACGGGAAAAGAACGAAGCTTCCATACATAGAGTTCTTCAAAGCACAAAAGCACCTCTTAGTTGCTGAAGAATTGAGGAGCACAATTGACAATCAATACGACATCCCGCGCAAAGCAGAGTTCGTTGAAGCAAACGCCAACTATTTGGGAGAACTTGTCTTTGAAGCCGAGCAATATGTTGTAGACTTAAAGACTAGATTCATCGATGATGGAACACACATGCCTACTGTTTCGTTTTCAGGAGGAAAGGATTCAACTGTAGTTAGTCGCTTAGTTCGAGATGCTTTGCAAGATGAATCGGTAATTCACTATTTTGGCGATACTACGCTGGAATTCCCTTGCACATATCATTATGTGCAAGAGGAGTTCCGTGCGGAAAACCCTTTCACACCTCTCCTCCCAAGCGAAACGAATAAGGATTTCTTTAAGCTGTGTAATGTATTTGGCCCTCCCAGCAAATTTGAGCGTTGGTGCTGTACGATCTTTAAAACTGGTACTTTGAATACGGAGTATCAAAACTTAGTGGGTAATAGTTTAACTTTTCTAGGAATCCGGCACAGTGAATCTAGAGAAAGAAAGGGATACGAACGGACACAGGATCACTCGAAAATTGGTACACAGATCAATGCTATGCCAATTATTGAGTGGGACGACTGCGACGTCTGGCTTTATTTGTTAGCAAAAGATGTGCGGTTCAACGAGGCTTATCTATGGGGATATAAGCGAGTTGGATGCTGGTGCTGCCCCAACAATTCTGATTGGTCTACAATGCTGACCGATATTTATTTCCCTGATTTGGCATCCCGTTGGCGTGCTGTTCTCTACGACTTTGCAGAGAAAACAAACAAGACAGATATTGACGATTATGTCGAAAACGGCAAGTGGAAAACGCGCAAAGGTGCAAGCGGCCTTGTCGCTCGAAATGTGGCGATTGCTGACACCCCCTGCAACCTGTCAGACAAAGCACGAAACATAATCATTCAAAAGAAGATACAGCGGGATGTATTGGAGTTTATTAAGCCGTTTGGCGAGCTGTCTATCTTCGATAAAGAAGATGCGACGTATATTACTGTTACGGAACGAGCTGGTAATTCGATCGCAGAGGACGGAAAAGAAATATCTTTCCCACGGAGGAAAGTATGCGATCTGGTAATAACTTGGGGAACTCCTGTCCTCAAAGTGTTACCGACCAAAAGTACTGATATACAACTCCTGGTCAATCGCTTGAAGTGCCAGATGCGGAAATATCAGTATTGTATCCGGTGTTCAGCCTGCGATTCGGTCTGCCCGAACGATGCCATTAACACATTTGGCGATGTCCGCTATGCCGTTGACGAGTCAAAATGCCCGCAGAATATGAATCTCTGCTCCCGGTGTATCGCAAAGTTTTATAATGGATGTATTACTTGTCAGGTGCTTGCAGACAAGAAGAAAACTGAGGATGAAGATGCGTTTTAATTTGAGGTATCTACATGATCTATTTTGATAATGCAGCAACTTCAAGACCGAAACCAGAAGCTGTATATAAAGCTTTCGAATATTACGTAAGGGAGATTGGCACGAGCCCTGGTAGGGGGAGTTACTCATTGGCCATTCAAGCCTCTAGAATGCTATATCAATCGAGAAAAGCAGTTGCTGGTTTTTTCGGAATCGAAGATCCTTCCTGCGTTGTATTCACAAAGAATTCTACTGAAGCAATCAACCTGTATTTTAATGGATTTCTGAGGGCGGGAGATCATGTGCTCATAAGCCCGTATGAACATAATGCAGTTTTGAGACCGCTCCAGGCCCTAAAGAATAAAGGCATTATTGACTACAGCGTCTTGCCTGAAGAGATACTGTATTCTGACGGTAATAAGCATCTTAAGGACTTCGTTCGAGAGAATACACGCCTCCTCGCATTGACACTTGCAAGCAATCTGACTGGCCAAATTGTTTTTCGCACGCCATTAAGCAAAGAGGCGCATAAACTGGGATTGACTGTTTTTGTCGATGCCTCACAGGGGGCAGGCAAAAAGCTGATTAATATGTCTAGAGATGAAATCGATGTTCTTGCATTTACTGGGCATAAAGATCTTCTTGGGCTTCCAGGCGTTGGCGGGCTTGTTTCTCAAAACGAATTACATATTACACCGTTAATTCAAGGGGGCACGGGGATTCACGGGGAAAGCTATATTAATCCGGAGGCATACCCTGATTCATATGAGTCTGGAACGCTGAATATGCCTGCAATCTGGGCATTAAAAGAAGCGATAAAGTATGTCGAAGATAACGTGGAAAAGAATCAAGAAAAAGAGAACAGATTAGTTCAAACAGCAATCGAAAAGCTCAATAGAATTGAGGGTGTAATTGTTTATCGTCCCGATCTCAACCGCGTTTCGACTTTCTGCTTCAATATCAAAGGGGTTCCCTCAAGCGAAGTAGTTCAAATCCTCGACAATCACGGAATCTGTGTTCGCGGAGGAATCCATTGCGCAATCAAAGCGCATGAAACATTAGGAACAGTAGAAACAGGAGCAGTTCGCGTAAGCTTGAATGCATTTAACACACTCCAGGAAATTGACGAATTCGTGCGAGTAATTGAAGGGATAAAACCATGCATTTAATATTTTACAAAACAAACGACGTGTTCTTAGCTGAAGAGAAGCTTCAAAGCGTCGGTATTAAAACGAAGATTGTCCCAACGCCGGTTCAAGACA
>PPYF01017350.1_pt1 | contig 10709 bp, 9 predicted proteins | sample 1559871 | NCBI WGS metagenome assembly PPYF01 (sample SAMN08240021, study PRJNA423297) | Human gut metagenome, whole genome shotgun sequencing project.
AACTTATATTGATTATATTTTATCGATTATAGTTAGTATCTAGGAGGTTATAAGCACCCCCTAGATACACAAAACTATAAATTATTGCTTTTCTTACATATAAAATAAATATATTTTATATTATCTTAAACCGTTTCAAGTTTCTAAACTTATTTATTACAAACTCTTAGTTAAATGCTCTTAATTCTTAAGAACAATGAATTACATCATTGCTTCTTCAGCACTCTTAAGGGCTTTTACTTTTTCTATTAGTATTGGTATAATCTGATGTAAATCACCAACTACACCTAGGTCTGCAACACCAAATATAGGAGCATTTTCGTCCTTATTTATTGCTACTATAAATTCAGAGTCTTCCATACCAGCTAAATGCTGTATAGCACCTGATATACCACAAGCCATATATAGATCTGGTCTAACAGTCTTTCCAGTCTGTCCAACCTGTCTATCTCTGCTTATCCAACCAGCATCAACGTTAGCTCTTGAAGAAGTAACTAATCCTCCAAGTTCATCAGCAAGCTCCTTTAGTACATCGAAGTATTCAGCACTACCGATACCTCTACCACCTGATACAAGTATCTTAGATTCAGTTATATCTACTGACTGATTAGTTGACTTAACAACTTCTCTTATCTTTATATTCATATCTTCTGGCTTGAAGTCTACCTTGAAGTCTTCTACTTCACCAGTCTTAGAAGTGTCTCTTGGAAGAGCCTTCATAACACCTGGTCTAACTGTTGCCATCTGAGGTCTGAATTCCTTACAAACTATTGTAGCCATGATGTTACCACCAAATGCTGGTCTAGTCATAAGTAATAACTTAGATTCTGGATCTATTTCTAGCTTAGTACAGTCTGCTGTAAGACCTGTATGTACTCTTGCAGAAACTCTTGGAGCTAAGTCTCTACCTATTGAAGTAGCACCAAATAGTACTATTCCTGGGTTTTTATCCTCTATTATTGCATTTACTGCCTTTGTATATGGTTCTGTTGCATATATGTCTAACATTGGATCATCTACGCATATTACCTTTTCTGCTCCATGGTATATTAATGTGTCAGCTAATCCCTTCACATTGTTTCCAAGTAAAACTGCAACTACCTTCTGATCTAGGTCTGCTGCTAGTGTATTTGCTATACCGATAAGCTCGATGCCTACTTTCTGAATGACACCATCTATCTGTTCAACTACTACATAAATATCTTTGTTCATTGGGTTATCTTCCTTTCAAATTATTGTATTAAAATTATCTTTCAAAATTTACAGTATTATATTAAATACTTTTCTTGTAGCTTAGCAAGAATTGCATCTGCTGCTTCTTCTGGAGTTAAACCTTCTAGCTTAACACCCTTGCCCTTAGCCTGCTTAGTGAATGACTTTTTAACATTTGTAGGTGATCCCTTTAAACCGATATTTGCTACATCAAGTTTGTCTTCTATGTCTTTTAGTCCCCAAACCTTTATATCCTTCTTATAAGCGTCAAATATTCCACCAACTGACATATATCTTGGAGTTATTTCTTCGCTTAAAGTAGTTATTAGACAAGGTGGCTGTATTTCGATAATATGATATCTGTCCTCGAATTGTCTCTTAACTATGAACTTTCCATCTTCAACCTTTAGGCTTTCACAATAAGAAATCTGTGGTATCTGTAGATGTTCAGCTATCTGTGGTCCAACCTGAGCTGTATCACCATCTATAGCCTGTCTACCAGCTATTATTATATCATAATCTAAGTTTCTTAATGCTCCTGCTATTGTTGTTGATGTAGCCCATGTATCTGCTCCACCGAATGCTCTATCTGATACTAATATACCATCATCACATCCCATAGCTAATGCTTCTCTTATTGCAAGCTGTGCCTGTGGAGGTCCCATTGATACTACTGTTACAGTACTACCTGGAACATCTTCTTTTATCTGAAGTGCTAATTCCAAACCTGCTTTATCGTCAGGATTTATTATACTTGGTACCCCGTCACGAATTAAAGTATTCTTAACAGGATCAAGCTTTACCTCTGTTGTATCTGGTACTTGCTTAATGCAAACTACAATTTTCATTTATACTACCTCCCCTTATTTCAATACGTTTGATGCTATAACCATCTTCTGTACTTCTGAAGTACCTTCATAAATTGAAGTTACTCTCATGTCTCTATACATTCTTTCTACTGGATATTCCTTGATGTAACCATAACCACCGTGAATCTGTAATGCCTTATCTACTATCCACTTACCTTCTTCAGTAGCAAATAACTTCGCCATTGAAGCTTCCTTATCGGCTGGTTTACCCATATCCATCTGATATGCAGCATCGTATACAAGGTGACGCATAGCACAAATCTTTGTTTCCATTTCAGCTAGTATGAACTGAGTGTTCTGGAAATTAGCTATTGATCTACCAAACTGATTTCTAGCCTTTGCATACTTAACAGCTTCTTCCATAGCACCTTCTGCTATACCTAGTGCCTGGCAAGCTATACCTAATCTACCAACTGAAAGTGTCTTCATTGCGTTGATAAATCCTCTACCTTCTTTTCCTAACATCATTGTTTTTGGAACTCTTACGTTTTCTAGAACAACGTCACTAGTTGGGCAACCAATTACACCCATCTTATTTTCTGGCTTACCAAATGATACGCCTTCTGCCTTTGAGTCTACTATGAATGTAGATATTCCCTTAGTTCCTAATTCTGGATTAGTCTTAGCGAATAAAATTACATAGTCAGATACTGGTGCTCCTGTTATAAATGTCTTTCTACCGTTGATGATGTAGTCATCTCCATCAGCAACTGCAGTAGTTAATATTGAACCTGCATCAGAACCTGCACCTGGCTCAGTAAGTGCGAAACAGAACATTTTTTCTCCTGTAACCATTGGTCTTAGGTATTTTTCCTTCTGTTCTTCAGTACCATCTCTTAATATTGGTGTTGACTGTAGTGAGTTTGGAGATGATATCCATATAGTTGAAACGCCAGAAGCCTTAGCTAACTCTTCCATAACGATTGCATATGAACGGTGATCTCCTCCTGATCCACCATATTCCTTTGGTATCTTGATACCTAAAAATCCAGCATCAGCCATTTTGTGATATATTTCCATTGGAAATTCGCCTGTTTCATCTACTTCTTCAGCAGTTGGCTTTATTACTTCTTCAGCAAATTGCTTTGCTAGCTGACGAACTAATTCGTGTTCTTTTTCGAAAATCATAGATTGCCTCCTTAAAATTTTTAATGTTTAATTAAATCATATCTGCAAATGTCTGCAATGCAGTCTTTGCTTGTTCGAAGTTAGTCATTTGCTGATCCACTTCAACTAGAATGTTCATTATTCCAGCTTCATTAAGTTCATCTCTAATGATTGGATAATCAAATTCATCTGATTCACTAAACTTAGTCATAAGATATAATACTCCATCGGCATTGTGTTTCTTAACCTTGTCTATTACTATCTGTCCTCTAAGCTTACTTGGATCGTACAATAATGCACTACCTTCTATATCTGAAATCCATTTAGCTAAAGCTCTTACTGGATTGTCAGTAGCTTCATCAACTAAATAATCAAACTGTCCAGATTCATGGTTAACGTTATCATCTACTATACCTAGCTTGAATTCTTCTAATATCTTCATGATATCAGGGCTGTTCGCTAGTATACCAGTTGTAACAATTTTCTTACCTTCAAACTTTTCTTCTGGAGTTGACTTTAGTATATTATTTATTTCTTCTAATATTGCTAAGTGTTCAGCCTTATCAAAGAAATAAGCACTAGACATTACTCTTGCTCTAAGTGTTGGTGTTATTGTGTTTAGATGAGTAGATGCTAGTTGGTTAAATTCGCTCATAGCTTTTCTATGATTGTTGTATAATACTATAGCTTCTTCAACCTTGCTGTCTTCTATCTTGCAACCAGCAATCTCTTCTAGTTCCTTCTTAAGCTTTATATATTGTTTTTCATTGTAATCAATACCAGCTTTTATCTTTCTGTTCTGTCCATATCCTATATATAGGCAAGGTACGTTCTTTACTGCTCTTTTCCAGTTCTGGCTAAGACCCTTAAGACCATCACTTAAACCGCCTATTATCATTCCTGACATCTTGTCAAGCTTTCCTTCTAAACCTAAGTCCATAAGTCTTAGTATTGGAGCTGCATAGAATGCTGGGAAGTATTCTTTTGCTGAAGTAACTTCACCTTCAGCACCCCAGATACCCATTGGTATCATTCCTGCTGCGTATACTAATTCTTCTGGTGCATATACTGGTGCACAACCTATTACCTTCTTGCCATCATTTGTATATTTATCCAATTGTTCTAATGGACATACATCTAGCTTTTCTAATAATAAATTTATATTACTCATGTCTTTGTGCCTCCTTTGCTGCTTTACTTGCTTCCATTACTTCTATAAGACCCTGTACTCTTGTATCATATTGTGCTTCTGAGAAGTTTCTTGGATCCGCCTGGTCACCATCAAATGTAGCTGTTGGTATTCCAGTCTTTTCTCTGATTTCTCTTTCCATTTCATACATGATAGCACTCCACTGCTTACAGCTTCTGTTTATATGGAATAACATACCATCTATGTTGTTTTCTTCTAGCAACTTAAGTCTCATATCTGTAGCTCTTTCATAAGAAATAGCGTTTGGAGTTCCGCAGTAAGCCTGCATCAATTCATAAGTATTATTGTAAATGTATCCGAATGCATCTGCATATACAGTACCGCAAACGTTTACACCATTATCCTTCAACTGTTTGAATGTGTGTCTTAGGTGTGGCCAACAAGCTATACCTTCAAACACAATTCTATATTTTTCATCGGCCTTGAAAGTAGACTTACCTTCCTTAACGTTCTGATCGAATTCTTCTGCAAGCTTTTCAAAAGCTAAAGCTGATTCTAGCTTACCTCTTGCACATACTGCAACTGCCATGTGGTTGAATACATCAAAACCACTGAATGGTGATGGAGTATACTTAGCGTAACCAGTAGCCTTTAACCAAGCTCTACCTGTTCTCTGAGATACTTCCATAACTTCATTAAACTTATCTTCATCCCATTTTTTACCAGTTAAATCTTCTAGCTGCTTGATAGCATAGTCAAACTGACCCTTTAGGTATTCAACTCTGTCATCTCCAGCTTCATATTCGTTATTATAAGGTACATCTATTAATATTAGTGGAATATTTAATTCTTTCGCTATATTCTCGTACCATTTGATCATACAGTTACATATATTGTTACAGCAAGCAACGAAGTCTGGCTGAGGCATGTTAAGTTCTGGTGCATCCTTTACATCCATATAAGCCAAGCTTATTCTAGCATATGCACAGATATCATTTGAGTATCCGTTATTTTCTGCAACTTCACATAATCTCTGTCCACCACCCTTAGCAGATATTGCAGCTGCCTGGTTTTCAGGGTAAACAACCTTTATGTCTAGTGTTTCAAATATTTCCTGAGGGAAGTTAGACGCACACCAACCAACTTTTTCCCCTCTCTCTTTTGCATCCCATGCTTCCTGATAGTGCTTTGCAACAATTTCTCCCAACATTTTCTTTGCTGGCTTTTCTTCTACCATTCCTGTATTACTCATGATAAGCTCCTTTCTAGCTTTTTAAATATTCTTCATAAGCGTATAAGGCCGCCCCTATAGCACCTGCCATCTGTGAATCTTCAGAAATCATTATTTCAGTTTCTAATTCTCCACTTAAAGCTCTAACTATTCCAGAGTTTTTTGTAACTCCACCAGTCATAGCTACTGGCTGTGTAAGTCCACCCCTTTTAGCAAGTCCCGCTACTCTACTAGCAACAGAGTAGTGGATTCCCTTTACTATATTTGGGATTGGAATCTTCTTTGCCATACAAGAAATTACTTCTGATTCGGCAAATACTGTACAAGTAGAACTTATAGGTGTTTTTTCTGTAGCTTGTTCATCAAGTTTCCCTAGATCTCCTAGTTCAACGTCCAACACTCCACACATTACCTCTAAGAATCTTCCTGTTCCAGCGGCACACTTATCGTTCATTAAGAAATTCATTAGCTGCCCTTTATTATTGAGTTTCAAAACCTTTATATCCTGTCCGCCGATGTCAATTATTGTTCTTACATCGCCGAATATATAAGATCCGCCCTTTGCGTGACAACTTAATTCACTCATTGTTTTCTTTGCATCATCGTAACTGTTTCTACCATAACCAGTAGAAACAATTACTTCAATGTCTTTTAAAGTCAAATTAGCTTTTTTTGTCACTTCATCTATTACGCGATCCACGCCTTTTGTTCCTGCGCCTAAGTTGACCACGCCTTTACTTACTATATCTTTTCCATTTTTGAGTATTACACATTTTGATGAAGTTGAACCTATGTCAATACCCATTGTATATATTTCACTCATTTTTTCATCATCCTTCACTATTTAAATTAGTTACAAACATACTCTACTAAAATACTTAAACGGCGAATTAGTAATACTCATAAAAAAGTATTATTTATCTTCCCAAATGTATAGAGTTTTATTTTCTATCATCTCATTTATTTGATCTTCATTGTATCCAAGTTCCTTCATTACTTCGACACCATGCTCACCAATCATTGGTCCCTTGTTGTATGGAGTTGGTCCCATTTCAGCAAACTTAATTGGGTGCTTAACTAGTACTCTTTCTCCATTTGGATACTGCATCTTGTGGAAACAGTCATTTGCCCAAGCCTGGTCATCTTCAAGAAGTTCTTCCCAAGTCTTTGCTAATGCGAATGGAATATCAGCTTCTGTTAATATCTGTGCCCATTCTTCATGACTCTTTTGTTCAAATGTTGACATTACTCTATCATATACAGTAGTTCCTAATCCATTTTCGTGTAGGTTCTGAACTGGGAAGAATCTTTCATCTTCAACCATATCAGTTAATCCTAAAGCTGTAAGGAACTTCTTGAAGTATGTGTTATAGTCAGGCATACAAGTCTGAATATATCTTCCTTCACTAGTTCTCCAACAAGCGTTAAATGGATTACTTGATTCTCTAATATTTATTGGATACTTAACTCCATGGTCAGGATACTGAGCTGCCTGAATCATCATACCCATGTTGAATATTGCACTTTCGAATAAACTTGTTTCAACCTTTTCACCTTCGCCTGTAAGCTTAGCGTGATATAGTGCTGCAAGAACACCTGCTGCAAGGTTTATACCAACATTATGGTCACCTAAACCCGGAGCAACGTTCATTGGAACGTCAGACTTTTGTCTAAGGTTTTCTAGGTATCCACCTCTAGCAAAGAATGCTGTGAAGTCAAATCCTGGAAGATCCTTATCTGGACCAAATTCTCCGTAACCAGTACATAGAGCATATACTAGGCTTGGATACTTAACTTTTAAAGTTTCATAGTCAAGACCAGCTCTTTCTAGTGCCTGAACTCTCCAGTTTGTTATAAGTACGTCAGCATCATCTAATAGCTTAAAGAATGCTTCCTTACCTGCTGGGTCCTTCATGTTAAGAGATATACATCTCTTGTTTGCATTTTCAAGTTCCCAAGTTGTATTTTCATACATATCTAATGGTCTACCTTCTGTAGGTGCTGTATATCTTAGTGGATCCCCCTTAGCGCTTTCTATCTTTATAACGTCTGCGCCTAAATCTGCTAAAAATCTACCTGTTGTAGCTGCAGCAATAAAGTTAGCAAGTTCAACGACTTTGATCCCCTTTAATGGTTGTTTTCTAGTGCTCATCACATTACCTCCCACAAAATATTATTTAATTTAATGTAATTTAATTATATTCCTGAATGTCTTTGATATATTTTTTATTAAGTTTTTTATATTTATATTTATAAATTTTTATTATACTTAATTTTTTAAACATATCGTTAACAAACTTAGTTATATTTAAACAAACACTTAGTTTGTTTTTTACTTATCTAACATCCGCAATTAAACGCATCATCTTAGTGTTTCTCATGATGATGTTTCTCTTTGTGCTTATGCTTTTTCTTATCTTTTTCATGTGCTTTTTCAGCTTTTTTCTTTTTCTTTTCTAGTATTTCTTGATTTCTTCTTGCAACTTCTTCTTTTAATTCTTCAGTTGCAATTTTTCTGATTTCTTTTTCATTTATCTTACCTGTAGGATTTTTAGGAAACTCTTCTATAAATAAGAAATAACTAGGAATCTTGTATGTACTGATATTTTTCTTCAAATATTCTTTTATTTGTTTTTCTATCTTTTCATCTTTTTTATGTTCAATACAAGCAACTATTTCTTCTTGAAGTACTTCTGATTTCATTCCAAACACATATACTTCTAAGCCTCTTTTGGCCTCTTTTATAAACTGTTCTATTTCAACTGGAGATATATTTTCTCCTCCTCTTATAATCAAGTTTTTTCTTCTTCCTACTACATACAGGTAACCATCATCGTCTAAATAAGCTAAGTCCCCTGTTCTGAGCCAACCATCTGGTTGAACTGCATCACATACTACTGGATCAGATGCTAAATAACCTTTTGTAACACTATATCCCTTGACGAATATTTCGCCAACTTCATTTCTTTTACATTCTTTCATAGTGTCTAAATCAATTATCTTTACATCTATATTACTTACTACTTTTCCAGATGACTTTGATTTTAATTCTATTGAATCATCATACCCTGCTATCGAAACACAAGGAGATGCTTCTGTTAATCCATAAGAAGTTTGTAATCTCATTCCTTTTAACTTACTACATACTTCTTTATATTCATGAGGATATATAGGAGAGCCTGCTATTATTCCACTCTTTAGACTGCTAAGATCGAAATCTTTCATCCTAGGGTTTTTAACCATTGCTAAAAACATACTTGGAACTCCATTTAATATCGTACATTTATCTCTTTCAATGACATCACAAACATGCGTTGTCTTATATTTATGTATTAATGATATCGGCATACCTGCGATTATGCTAGTTAATAAACTAACTGTTATTCCGAAACAATGAAATAACGGCACAGCCAGGCACATTCTATCATTTTCATCCCATTTCATTTGTTTCACTACTTCTCTTGCATTGTTTACTATTGAATAATGACTCAACATTACACCCTTGCAATTATTAGTTGTACCTGATGTAAATAAGATACACGCTAACTCATGAGGATTTGTTTGCTTTGCTAGTTCTCTTTCCACTGGAAGTTTACTCTCAACTAACTTTAGCCATTGTTTATAAGTTCGCTCAATATTGTAAATCTTAACATGACTAGATTCTCTGTCTTTTCTAACCTTCTTTATCACATCTTCAGTTGAATCACCACCACAAAGATTTGTGTAAAAAAGATGTTTAATGTCAGCTATTTTTATACAGTCAATCAGTTCTTTTTCCTTAAAACAAGGATTTATAAGGACTGCCACCGCTCCTAGCTTCTGTAATGAGAGAAAAGCTATAATCCAACTTGCGCTATTTACACCTAATATTCCCACTCTATCACCAGGTTTAATACCTTGTTCCATTAAAATTTTCGCCACTTTATTGGTTACATTATTAACACAACCCCATGTAAAAACCTCATCTCCATGATTCATGAAGATACTATTCGGTGTTTCATGCGCTCTTTTTTCTAAACATTCACTCACCGTCATGTTTATCAGTTCCATATTTTTACCCCCAATACTACAAAACAACTACCAAGCCCTAACCCCCATTAGTCAATAGCTTTATTTTTATATAAAAACTATTTTTCCTTGGCTACTTGTATACCAGTTCCTTTTCTCAACAACAGTTTAACATTTTTTTATCAACAAGTAAAGTAAATTCAAATAATTGTTAAAAAAAAATTAACAAATTTATTAAAAACAAAAATCCACTCAAAACTCACCTTTATCTCTTGCCAGATTCAGAACTCATGAAGTAGTGTTTATACTCGGGATCAATATGTATTTCACCAGTCACCGTTTCTATGTGCTTTGTCATACACTGTAATGCCATATCTAAATCATCTTCTTCAATATATTTCAAAATGAACCTGTGTTCATCTATCAAATGAGAAACTTTGTATCCTAATCTAATATATACATTTCTCCATCTAGAGATATGTAACAGATGTACACTTATTAAATTAAGTATATTTTCATTTTCAACACTAATGATTATATACTCGTGAAACTCTTCATCTAACCCTTGAAACTCTTCCATGTACTCATTAGCATAATAAAAATCTTCTTGTTTTTTTATGTTTACTTTCATCTTTTCTATTATATTAGACTTATCTTTTTTCTTCATAAAGCGATACAGCATTTCTTTTTCAATTGCTATTCTAATCAATAATGCCGTTCTAATGTAGTCTAAATCTATATAGTTGACGTATGTTCCCCTCTGAGGATAAACCGTCAAAAACATATCTTGAGTAAGTCGTGCAAACGCATTCCTAATAACTGACCTAGAAACACCATACTCATCTGCAATTCTATTTTCGCTAATTTTACTACCAGGTTCCAACTCAAGATTAATAATTCTATTGAGAATATCCTGATAAATTTCCTCCGAAGAGATTGGTTTTTCCATAACATCAACTCCAATCACTTTACATATACTAGTATACCACAATCTATCTTTAAATCAACTATTTTTAACAATATTTTTAAGCTTTTTTAACATATTTATTTTAATTATGTCGTATACTTGTTTTGTGGTAACGTTTCTTACTTTTCATTATAAAAATAGCCATATTCCTTATCTTATAAAAGA
>PPYF01370961.1_pt1 | contig 10709 bp, 11 predicted proteins | sample 1559871 | NCBI WGS metagenome assembly PPYF01 (sample SAMN08240021, study PRJNA423297) | Human gut metagenome, whole genome shotgun sequencing project.
TGCGCACCAACCGTGCCAGATCAGAACCTAATGGCGATTCCAATTTCATCTCCTTATAATTAGCTTGCTAAGTTATTGTACTGATTTTAGAATAGTGTGCAGTATTTAAATTAGCAAAACAAATGAAATGCCACGTGCGCGCTAGCCCGCGACATGCATTACACTGTTACAAACGATGTATATTTATTTCAAAAGAAGTCACACTATCGAGTCATAACGCTCTAATTGCAAAGGATTTCTGTTTGTGATGTCGAATTTCCACCTCCCAGGACTACCGCTACAAGATCTTGTCGTCGGCGCTTCAATTTATTTTCCCCCATTATTCAAAGCCGTCCTACTTGGCTTCCTGTTCTGGTTGGTTATCCATCGTACTCTGCGAGACTGGATGTATGCCGGTGATATCTGGCATCCCCTGTTGATGGATCTCTCTTTCTTTGCGCTTTCAGTCTGTATTGCGCTGATGATTCTGGTTTGGTGGTGATGTCATTCGATGAAAAAATTAAAATATTTCTCAACGCTTTTGATTGCTGCGCTCGCGATACTCGCCGTTTGGCTGGTGTGGAACTACTACATGCAGTCCCCGTGGACGCGAGACGGGAAAGTGCGCGCAGAGCAGGTCGATATTACGCCGCAGGTTTCAGGCAGCATTCTGGCCCTCAACGTCAAGGACAACCAGTTTGTGAAGGCCGGTGACGTCCTGTTTCAAATTGACCCCACGCCGTGGCGTATCGCGGTGATGAACGCCGAAGCGAAACAGGCAAAGGCGCAATCGGACCTTTCTCGTGCCAGTCATGAAGCCGCCCGCCGTAAGGGGTTATCGGCTAATTTCATTTCGGCTGAAGATCTCGATGCTGCCAATATGGTATTAAAAGCGGCGCAGGCCAATTTTGACGCCGCTAAAGCTGAACACGAACACGCGCGCTGGCAGCTAAGTCAAACGGAAGTGAAGGCCCCGGTCGACGGTTGGATCACCAATTTGACGACGCGCGTCGGTAACTATGCTTCCGTCGGCCACCCTGTTTTCGCCCTGATTGACAGCCATTCATTTTATGTTGTGGGCTACTTTGAAGAGACAAAGCTGCGGCATATTCGCCAGGGCGACCGCGCTGATATTGTCCTTTACAGCAACAATAAAAAGTTACAGGGTCACGTTTCCAGCATCGGCCGCGCCATTCACGATCAAAGTCTGGCCACCGACGGTGCGCTGGTTGCAGATATCAAACCCACTATCCCATGGGTACGCCTGGCCCAGCGCGTCCCGGTGCGCATTGAATTTGACTCACTCGATGCCAGCACGCTGCTCGTTGCCGGTACCACCTGCACCGTCTCAATCCAGGGTGATAAGCAATGACCCTACCCACTTTAACGTGGAGGTCGCTGCCCTGGATTAAAGCCACACCGCCGCAGTGGCGTTATGCTTTACGTAACGCAATTGCCATGTGTCTGGCGCTTATCGTGGCCTACGAGCTCAATCTTGATGAACCTTACTGGGCGTTGACGTCAGCCGCGGTGGTCAGTTTTCCGACCGTTGGCGGCGTGATCAGTAAAAGTCTTGGGCGTATCGCTGGCAGTCTCCTCGGCGCCAGCGCCGCGCTGCTTATCGCCGGACACACGCTCACCGATCCGTGGTTATTTCTGTTCGCCATGTCGGCCTGGCTGGCCTTCTGCACCTGGGCCTGCGCGATGTATACCAATAACGTTGCCTACGCTTTTCAGCTCGCCGGATATACCTGCGCCATCATTGCCTTTCCAATAATTAATGTCGTCGACGCCACAAAACTGTGGGAAATCGCCCAGGCACGCGTTTGTGAAGTGATTGTCGGGATTCTGAGCGGCGGCCTGATGATGATGATCCTACCCAGCACTTCCGATGGCAGTGCCCTGTTGACGGCGCTGAAAACTATGCACGCCCGTTTGCTTGAGCATGCCAGTCTGCTGTGGCAACCGGTCACTACTGACGCCATCCGCAGCGCTCATCAGAGCGTTATCAGCCAGATTTTGACCATGAATTTGCTGCGTATTCAGGCCTTCTGGAGCCACTATCGCCTGCGCCGACAAAATACCCTGCTTAACTATCTGCTCCACCAACAGCTACGTCTGACCAGCGTGATCTCCAGTCTAAGACGTCTGATGCTGAACTGGCCTGAAGCACCAGACACGATCCGTCCAGTGCTGGAACAGCTGTTACAGGCTCTGGCAAAACCCAACTGCGATGCGTATACCGTTGCCTGCATCATTGCGCCCCTGGCGCCAAAAGATCCGCAGGACTATCGCCACCATGCCTTCTGGCACCGGCTTCGCTACTTCTGCCGTCTGTACCTGACGACCAGCCATTGGCTGCATCGGCTGGAAAATGCAACCGCCGTCACCGAATTTTCAGTTCCCGCATCACCTGCACTGATGCGCCACACCGACCACATCGAAGCCGCCTGGAGCGGCATTCGCACCTTTTTTGCCCTGGTGAGCGTTGGGGCACTCAGTATCAGCACGCAGTGGGAATCCGGTTCAGCCGCCCTGACGCTGGCGGCCATTTGTTGCGTACTCTATTCCAACGTGCCGTCACCATTTAGTTCACTGACGCTGCTGATGCGCACTCTGGCCCTGCTGTCTATTTTCAGCTTTGGGGTGAAGTTTGGTCTGATGGTACAAATCAGCGACCTCTGGCAATTTATGCTGTTTCTTTTCCCGCTGCTGCTCACCATGCAGCTGCTCAAACTGCAAATGCCGAAACAGGCGAGGCTGTGGGGCTCGCTGATTGTGTTTATGGGGTCATTTATTGCGGTAACTAACCCGCCGGTTTACAACTTTGCCGATTTTCTCAACGATAATCTGGCGAAAATAATTGGCGTAGGGCTGGCATGGCTGGCGTTTGCGGTACTCACGCCCGGCTCTGACGCGCGTAAAAGCCGTCGTCATATTCGGGCGTTACGGCGTCACTTTGTCGATCAGCTGAGCCGTCACCCAACCAACAGCGAACATAAGTTTGAATCACTGGTTTATCATCATGTTAGCCAACTGAGTACCAGCCAGGATGAGCCTGCGCGGCGCTGGCTTCTGCGTTGGGGGGTAGTCCTGCTCAACTGTTCCCACGTGGTGTGGCAACTTCGTGCCTGGGAAGCCCGATCCGACCCCCTTTCGCAGGTCCGCGACATGTGCATTAGCCTATTGCGGGATGTCATGAGCGAGCGCGGGGTGCAACAGCGACCGCTGGCGACGACATTATTGGAGTTACAGCGGATATGTGACGCGCTGTCGCATCACCATCAGCCAGCGGCCCGCGAGCTGGCTTCTATCCTGTGGCGCCTTTACTGCTCGCTTTCACAGCTTGAGACCGCACCCGTGCCCGGCACGCTGAATGAACAAACGGCATAAGCGAAGAGATGCAGGCGGCAAACACCGCCTGCATAAGACAAATTACGGAACGTCGTAACCCAGTGCGGCTTTACGAATACGGAACCACTGCTGGCGGGTCATGTTGAGAGACTCAGCGACAATAGCCGAGCGCACGCGTTCAATTTTCCCTGAACCGATAAGCGGCAGCGGCTGCGACGGCAGTCGCATCACCCACGCATAGACCACCTGTTCAATACTGCTTGCGTTAAGCTCCGTGGCAATTTTCGCCAGTTCATCACGCAGCGGTTGGAATTCATCATCATTGAACAGACGACCGCCGCCGAGGCATGACCACGCCATCGGACGTACCCGCAGCTGCTGAAGCTGATCCAGCGTGCCATCGAGGATCGTCGGCTGATGGATCGGTGAGATTTCGACCTGATTGGTGGCAAGGGTGAACGGCAGTCGCGATTGCAGCAGCGCAAACTGTGCCGGCGTGAAGTTAGAGACGCCAAAATGGCGCACTTTTCCGCTCTGATGCAGCGTGGTAAACGCCTGCGCCACTTCGTCGGCATCCATCAGTGGATCGGGACGGTGGATCAGCAGCAGATCGAGGACATCGGTCGCCAGATGGCGCAGCGACTGCTCGGCGCTATGAATAATGTGGTGGCTATCGGTGATGTAGTGGCCGAGAGCATGTTCCGGCTTAGCGGTAGTCGCAATGCCGCACTTGGTCACAATCTCCATACGTTCACGCAGATGCGGAGCCAGTTTCAGCGCTTCGCCGAAAGCGGCTTCACACTGGTAGCCCCCGTAGATGTCCGCATGGTCAACGGTGGTAACGCCAAGATCGAGATGCTCTTCAATAAAGCTAACCAACTGGCGTGGGGACATGTTCCATTCCATTAAGCGCCAGTAGCCCATCACAAAACGGGAAAATTCCGGGCCCTGCGGCGCCAGGGTAATACGTTGAACCATAACCACTTCCTCAATTAATAATTTGCATCGAGTATACGCATTTTTGCGTTTAAAACAGTGAGGGTTGCTGAGGTTCTTCTGCGTCAGGCGCTTTACCCGCACGTAATTTGCGCAGTAAACGCTGCCGGCACAATCGCAGAACGTCCTGCTTTTGCGCATCACTCATTTTTTGCCAGTTAAAGCGTTCATCACGGCTACGAAAACACCCGCGACAAAATCCCCGTTCATCCGACTGACATATCCCCCGGCACGGACTTTGAACCGGGAAAAACTCCAGTTGCTCCGCCACGTTAGCCCCCTTTTACCTCGTGATACTCTCATTGAAGACGTTTAATCCGCCGGACGCAACTTTTCTCCCTCATCGTGCGCTACCGGCATCATTTTCAAAAAATCGGTTGCATTAGACCAATCGGTCTATTACAGTGCGGTCCATGAACAAATCAATTGAACATGATACCCGTGAACACATCCTGGCAACCGGCGAGCGTCTTTGCATGCACCGCGGCTTTACCGGGATGGGTCTGAGCGAACTCCTGAAAACGGCCGAAGTCCCGAAGGGGTCGTTCTATCACTATTTCCGTTCAAAAGAGGCGTTTGGTGTGGCCATGCTGGAACGGCACTTTGCCGATTACCATCTGCGCCTGGTCCAGCACTTTACGCAAGGCGCGGGGAACTACCGCGACCGCCTGCTGGATTACTACCAGCATACGCTCACGCAATTTTGCCAGCAGGGGCTAATTAGCGGTTGTTTAACCGTCAAGCTCTCTGCTGAAGTGTGCGATCTTTCCGAAGATATGCGCGCTGAAATGAATAAAGGTGCCAACCAGATTATGGTTCTGCTGGCACAAGCGCTGGAAAATGGCCGTCGGGAAGGCTGCCTGACGTTTATCGGTGAGGCTGAAACGACCGCTCAGGTACTCTACTCGCTGTGGCTTGGCGCAAATCTGCAGGCCAAGATGGCCCGCAGTGCGGCGCCACTGGAAAGCGCGCTGACGCATGTCAGGAATCTGATTGCTGCGCCGGACTAAACGCCGGCGTTTTTATTTCCTTTACAACTAGACGACCGGTCTACTCAGGAGTCACCATGTCGCAAGAAAAACTGTTTACCCCACTGAAAGTGGGTGCGGTTACCGCCCCGAACCGCGTGTTTATGGCCCCGCTGACGCGTCTGCGTAGCATCGTCCCAGGCGATATCCCTACTCCGCTGATGGCTGAGTATTACCGCCAGCGCGCCAGCTCCGGTCTTATTATCTCAGAAGCCACCCAGGTTTCGGCTCAGGCTAAAGGCTATCAGGGCGCACCAGGCCTGCACAGCCCGGAACAAATCGCCGCATGGAAGAAAATTACCGCTGGTGTCCACGCTGAAGATGGCCGTATTGCCGTACAGCTGTGGCACACCGGCCGTATTTCTCACAATAGCCTGCAGCCAAACGGTGAAGCGCCTGTCGCACCATCTGCGCTGAGTGCCAACACCCGTACTTCGCTGCGCGATGAAAACGGTCACGCCATTCGCGTAGATACGTCAATGCCTCGTGCACTGGAAACCAGCGAAATCCCAGGCATCGTCAACGATTTCCGTCAGGCGATCGCCAATGCGCGCGAAGCCGGTTTCGATCTGGTTGAACTGCACTCCGCACACGGCTACCTGCTGCACCAGTTCCTGTCTCCTTCTTCTAACCATCGTACAGACCAGTACGGCGGCAGCGTAGAAAATCGCGCTCGCCTGGTGCTGGAAGTGGTAGATGCCGGGATTAAAGAATGGGGTGCTGAGCGTATCGGCATCCGCGTATCGCCGATTGGCAGCTTCCAGAATGTCGACAACGGACCGAACGAAGAAGCCGATGCCCTGTATTTAATTGAAGAGCTGGGTAAACGCGGTATTGCTTACCTGCACATGTCTGAACCGGATTGGGCGGGCGGCGAACCGTACAGCGAAGCGTTCCGTGAAAAAGTTCGCGCCCGTTTCCACGGCCCGATTATCGGTGCTGGCGCCTACACGCCGGAAAAAGCCGAAGATCTGATCGAAAAAGGGTTAATTGATGCCGTTGCCTTTGGTCGTGCTTACATCGCTAACCCGGATCTGGTTGCCCGTCTGCAGCACAAATCCGAGCTGAACCCTCAGCATCCGGAAAGCTTCTACGGCGGCGGTGCTGAAGGTTACACCGACTACCCAACGCTGTGATCCTGCATTGATAGCGGCGGCCATCCGCCGCTATACTAGGACATTATTCATAAGTTAGGACGAGGGATATCATGCGTTTACTGCATACCATGCTGCGCGTCGGCGACCTGCAACGCTCCATCGAGTTTTACACCAACGTATTGGGCATGAAGCTGCTGCGTACCAGCGAAAACACCGAATACAAATACTCTCTGGCCTTCGTGGGCTATGGCGAAGAGCGCGACGAAGCGGTTATCGAGCTGACCTACAACTGGGGCGTGGACAAATATGACCTCGGCACCGCATATGGCCACATTGCCCTGAGCGTAGACAACGCCGCAGAAGCCTGTGAGCGTATCCGCAATAACGGCGGCAACGTCACCCGTGAAGCGGGCCCGGTTAAAGGTGGCACCACGGTTATCGCTTTCGTTGAAGATCCAGACGGTTATAAAATCGAGCTGATCGAAGAGAAAGATGCAGGCAAAGGCCTCGGCAACTAACGCCTCCACGGGCGCCATCCGGCGCCTCCACGGGCGCCATCCGGCGCCCGTTTTTATTTCCCACGTTTCCCAGCCGCGGCAAAATTTGCCATAATGCGCGCTACTTTTTCTAAGTTAAGAGATTCAGATGTCCGACAATGCACAGCTCAATGGTCTATGTGACCGTTTTCGTGGGTTTTATCCCGTGGTTATTGATGTTGAAACCGCTGGATTCAATGCCAAAACGGATGCACTGCTCGAAATAGCAGCAATCACGTTGAAAATGGATGAGCAAGGCTGGTTGATGCCGGACACGACGTTACATTTCCACGTAGAGCCGTTTGAAGGCGCCAATCTGGAGCCGGAAGCGCTGGCGTTTAATGGCATTGACCCAAACAACCCGCTACGCGGTGCGGTGAGCGAATACGACGCGCTGCATGCGATTTTTAAAATGGTGCGTAAAGGTATCAAAGACAGCGACTGCAACCGCGCCATTATGGTGGCCCATAACGCGACCTTCGACCACAGCTTCATGATGGCTGCCGCCGAGCGCGCATCGCTTAAACGCAACCCATTCCATCCGTTTGTAACCTTCGATACCGCAGCGCTGAGCGGTCTGGCATTAGGGCAAACGGTGCTGTCCAAAGCCTGTGCTGCCGCGGGAATGGATTTTGACAGCTCCCAGGCCCACTCTGCGCTTTACGATACTGAGCAGACGGCCATTCTGTTCTGTGAAATCGTCAATCGCTGGAAGCGCCTTGGCGGCTGGCCGCTGCCCATCGCTGCCGAATAAGCGAGATAAAAAAAGCGACCCACGGGTCGCTTTTTTGTTTCAGCATTCACTGCATAGCACGCCCGGCATCGTGAGACGACGCCGGGACAGATATTATTCTGCTTTCGGCTCTTCGGTGTTGTACTTCGCCGCCGTCTCTTTGATCAGAGGCTGCAGTTCACCGCGCTGGTACATTTCAATAATGATGTCACAGCCGCCAACCAACTCGCCATCCACCCACAGCTGTGGGAAGGTCGGCCAGTTAGCGTATTTTGGCAGTTCGGCACGGATATCCGGGTTCTGCAGGATGTCGACATAAGCGAAGCGCTCACCGCAGGCGGACAGCGCCTGAACCGCCTGAGCGGAAAAGCCGCAGCTTGGCAGCTTCGGGGAACCTTTCATGTACAGCAGGATTGGGTTCTCAGCGATCTGGCGCTGAATTTTTTCAATGGTCTCGCTCATTATCTTGCTTCCTCAAACTTCTTTTTACGACAGTAGTCTGACATTGTAGCGTTTCAGACCCTGAACAGAAAATAACATTTTGTTCACGCTTTAATATTTTATCGTCTGACGAGTGAAGTTGCCTTATAAATATGTGTTTATCGGCAGCCCAATGAAAAACTTGCTCATTTTTTAACTCAAGATGTATCAATTGATGTTTTTTTTTGCAGTTGCTAACGAAACAGCGTTTTAGACATAAAAACACTATTAACATTTCGTGTTTTTATGGATTAGAATCGTTGGGTTTTGTAAATCATACCCAGGCAAGGATGTTTAGCCTGCATACTCAGAGGGTTGTTCAGTGGCGCAGATAAAAAAATGGTCGTTCACGCTCTGTGCATTGCTATTTACATCGTTATCGTTCACGCCGTTGGCGCATGCAACAGGGCATGCTAAAACACCCACGGCGCAGAAGTCGCTACCTGTAAAAGGCAGTGAACGGAAGAAAAAGAATACGGACAGTAAATCTAACGCGAAGAAAAAAACTACCGCTGCCGTCTCCAGAAAAAAAGCAACACCCGCAGCGGCTAAGAAAACAGCTTCTGCCACCCGCAAAGCCTCCCCTTCTCGTACCGCCAAAGCCAGCAAAAAAGGCAGTGCGTTGAAAACCGCCAATATCGTGACCACCTGTAAGCCAGCACGTAAAGGTCATAAAAAATCCTGCACTACCAGCAAGGTCGATAGTCAGCCGACCACGATTGCTCAGGCGCACAAAGCTCGCGTGCAGACGGCGCAGAAAACGGCAATGAATAAATTGATGGGCCAGCTCGGCAAACCTTATCGTTGGGGCGGTAATTCACCGCGCACGGGATTCGATTGCAGTGGACTGGTCTATTACGCGTACAAAGATCTGGTCAACATCCGCATTCCACGTACGGCTAACGAAATGTATCACCTGCGCGACGCCCGTCCGGTTGACCGTGGTGAACTTGAAAGCGGCGATCTGGTCTTCTTCCGCACCCGCGGTCGCGGCACCGCCGATCACGTGGGCGTGTATGTAGGTAACGGCAAGTTTATCCAGTCTCCGCGTACCGGTCGCGACATTCAAATCACCTCGCTCAGCGAAGATTATTGGGTACGTCACTACGTCGGCGCTCGCCGCGTGGTCACCCCGAAGACCATTCGTTAAACACTTACCCCGTTTGTTAACAAACGGGGTAAGCTTATCTTTTATCTCACCTTTTAATTTGCTACTCTATCCATACTCAATACAAGGTTATTGGGTGTACAAACTATAATAAGGAGAGTAGCAATGTCGTTCGAATTACCTGCATTACCGTATGCCAAAGACGCCCTGGCGCCACACATTTCCGTGGAAACGCTGGAGTATCATTATGGTAAACACCACCAGACCTACGTCACTAACCTGAATAACCTGGTCAAAGGCACCGCGTTTGAAGGCAAATCCCTGGAAGAGATCGTTCGTACCTCTGAAGGCGGCGTATTCAATAACGCAGCGCAGGTCTGGAACCACACCTTCTACTGGAACTGTCTGGCACCTAACGCCGGCGGCGAACCGACTGGCGCAGTGGCTGAAGCCATCAACAAGGCGTTTGGTAGCTTCGCAGAGTTTAAAGCGCAGTTCACCGACGCCGCCGTGAAAAACTTCGGCGCGGGCTGGACCTGGCTTGTGAAGAAAGCTGACGGTTCTCTGGCTATCGTTTCGACCTCTAACGCGGGTACTCCGCTGACGACCGATGCGACGCCTTTGCTGACCGTTGACGTGTGGGAACATGCTTACTACATTGACTACCGCAATGCGCGTCCAAACTATCTGGAGCACTTCTGGGCTCTGGTAAACTGGAAATTCGTTGCGGATAACCTGGCAGCGTAAGCCACCTTCACCCGTATTTGAGGGTGATATAAAAAAGCAGAAGGTCGCCCTTCTGCTTTTTCAGTTTTACTGGCTGGCCATCGCCTCTTCGCCCTGACGGCGACCGCTCAGGAAGACCACCAGCAGCGCCAGTCCGGCGACAATAGCCCCCATCACCGGAACAAAGCTGTAGCCCAGCCCACCGGAGATCACCGCGCCACCGGCCACGGCACCTAACGCATTACCGAGGTTAAATGCGCCGATATTGACCGACGACGACAGCCCTGGGGCTTCATGCGCAACGCGCATCACCCGCATCTGTAACGGAGGTACGACCGCAAAGGTTGCCGCGCCCCACACCACCATGCTAACAGCCGCCCCAATCTGCGTTTGCGCAAGGAACGGGATCGCCAGCATGATCAGCATCAATAGCAGCAGAAACCCCTTCAGCGTACCGCTTACCGAGCGGTCAGCAAACTTACCACCCAGATAGTTGCCGATGGAAAAACCAACGCCAATGAGTACCAGCATCAGGGTGATGAAGCCGGAACTAGCATGCGTGATGGTATGCAGTACCGGTGAAATGTAGGTGTAGAGTGTAAACATCGCCCCCGCGCCAAGTACGGTGGTAAGCAATGCGGACAACACCTGTGGACGCACCAACACCGAGAG
>PPYF01130501.1_pt1 | contig 10706 bp, 9 predicted proteins | sample 1559871 | NCBI WGS metagenome assembly PPYF01 (sample SAMN08240021, study PRJNA423297) | Human gut metagenome, whole genome shotgun sequencing project.
AAAATCTGCCTGCCGCAGCTGGGCGATGCCCGCGGCGGAAAGGGGGATGTCCCGCTGGCCCTGATATCGTTTTTGCGCGTTGTACTCCGTCTGGCCGTGACGCAGCAGATAAATGAGCATAATCGTTCTCCTTTTTGGTTTGTTCTGCACCATTATAGCCTATTTTGCGGTTATTTTCCAGCCATGCTCTTGCAATTCTTCCGCATTTCAGATATATTGAGTGGGTATGAAATTTCAGGGGAGAGAAGTGTCAATGGAGATCCGGGACCGGAAAGCAGCGCAGCGCCGGGCGGGCATCATGGCCCGCAGGGGTCTGCCGCAGGCAGAAAGAGCGGCGGCCAATGCAGCCATCTGTGCCCGCATTCTAGCCATGCCCTGCTTCCAAAAGGCAGAGAATCTGCTGTTCTACGCCGCTTTTGGCGGGGAGGTAGATCTTGCTGTGCTGGCAGAGCAGGCGGCCCGGCTGGGCAAAACGGTGGCCTATCCGGTCTGTGGGGAAAACTTTACCCTGACCGCTGCCGTACCGGGGCCGGACGGCTGGGAGGTTGGGGCCTATGGCATCCGCACGCCGGTTCTGGAACGGGCGGCGCTCATCCGGCCGGAGGCGCTTGATCTGGTGCTGGTGCCCTGCACCGCCTTTGATGCGGCCTGCCGCAGGGTGGGCATGGGCAAGGGCTACTATGACCGCTATCTGCCCAGGTGCCGGAACGCCGTGGCGCTGGGCGTGGCCTTTGAAGCCCAGCGGGTGCCGGAAGCGGCTGCAGATGGGCAGGACCGGCGGCTGGATGGATTTGTAACAGAGAGGAAAGTATATCGTGGAACTGATGAATTTGAGCTGTGAAGGTTTTCTGGAGGAGCTGGCCAGCAAGGCGGCGGCTCCGGGCGGCGGCGGCGCTTCGGCGCTGGTGGGCGCGGCCGGTGTGGCGCTGGGCAGCATGGTGGGCAGCCTGACCGTGGGCAAAAAGAAATATGCTGCCGTGGAAGCGGACATCATTGCCCTGAATGCCCGGGCCGAGGCCCTGCGCAAGCGGCTGGAAGCGCTGGTGCAGGCCGACGCGGAGGCCTTTCTGCCCGTGGCGGCGGCCTACAAGCTGCCGAAGGAGACCCCGGAACAGCAGGCCCACAAGGCCGCGGTGCTGGAAAAGGCACTGGACAGAGCCTGCGCCGTGCCGCTGGAGGTGATGACTGCCTGCGGTGAGGGCATCGCACTGGCCGCAGAGTACGCCGAAAAGGGCAGCGTGCTGGCCCGTTCCGATGCCGGATGCGCAGCGCTGTTCTGCAAGGCGGCTATGCAGGCGGCGGGGCTGAACGTGAAGGTCAACACCCGCCTGATGGCAGACAAAGCCCATGCGGATGCGCTGGAGGCCAGAGCGGAACAGCTGCTGGCCGAGTTTGTGCCGCAGGCTGACAGGGTCTATCAGACTGTATCAAATGAGTGAGGGGAGAAGAAAATGGCTCAGATCTTGAAGGGTGCGCCCGTGGTGGCCGCCATGAACGAAGCAAACGCCGCGCGCTGTGCCGCGCTGAAGGAAAAGGGCATCGTGCCCACGCTGGCTGTGGTGCGGGTCGGCGCGCGGGAGGATGACATTTCTTATGAAAAGGGGATCGTCACCCGGTGCGGTAAGGTTGGAGTGGAGGTGCGGCAGTTCCATCTGGCGGAAGATGTTACGCAGGAGGAACTGCTGGATGTGATCCGGCAGATCAATGGGGATGCATCGGTTCACGGGTGCCTGATCTTCCGGCCCCTGCCAAAGCGGTTCGATGACCGCAGGGTCCAGGAGGCGCTTGCCCCGGAAAAGGATGTGGACGGCATCACGGACGGCTCGATGGCTGGTGTGTTTACCAACATGCCCATCGGCTATCCGCCCTGCACGGCGCAGGCCTGCCTTGAGATCCTGAAATACTACAACGTGCCGCTGTCCGGCAAACGGGCCGTGGTCGTGGGCCGCAGCCTGGTGGTGGGCAAGCCCGCCGCCATGATGCTGGATCGGGAGACCGCCACCGTGACCCTCTGCAATTCCCGCACCCAGGACCTGCCCGCCCTCTGCCGGGAGGCCGATGTGCTGGTGGTCGCCATGGGCAGGCGGGGAGCCATCGGGGCCGATTGCCTGCGGGAAGGTCAGGTCGTGGTGGATGTGGGCATCCACGTCAACGAAGAGGGCAAGCTCTGCGGCGATGTGCGCTTTGATGAGGCAGAACCCATCGTGGAGGCTGTCACCCCGGTGCCCGGCGGTGTGGGCACAGTGACCACCTCTGTGCTGGTGGGCCATGTGGTGGATGCCGCATCCGCACAGTAAAACAGAAAACAACAGGCGGTGCCGGAGATTTTCGGCACCGCCTGTTGTTCTTATACGGTTGCAAGCACGGCAAGGATGCTCTGCCAGCGGGGATTCTGCACCTGCTGTGCGGCACGGCGGGGCGCGGAAGGCGAAACCGTGCGGGCGGGACGCTGGACGCAGTCAGCCGGTTGTGCAAAGGGGGAGGCGAGTTCGGCCTGCCAGCGGGCGGCCAATGCCATGGCCTCAGGGCTGGATTGCAGGGTGCGGCGCTCCGTTCCGGCCAGAAAATCGCCCAGCCAGCAGAGAATGGCCGCAATGGGCAGGCAGTCGGCGGCACGGGTGGACCAGTAGTTCCACTCGCCGCCCCGGCCCACAAAGCTCTCCACGGTGATCATGGCACCTTCCCGGGCAGATTGAGGCAGGCAGGAGCGGGAGGTGCCTGCCGCGCGGCGCAGCTCCCGCAGAATGATCTCAGTACGGGCCGTGTCCAGAGCATCGTCCCGGATGCAGGCGGAAAAGTCCGCACTGTCCAACAGGTTTTCGGCCCGGGTGGGGAATTGCCCTGTCATCTCGCCGGATGCGTTGTGGCAGAGCTGCCAGCCCTTGCGGAACAGCTGGAAGTTCAGGTTGCGGCGGCCCATGGTGGAGTAAAACACCCGGGCGCGGCCATTGGGAGACTGCCGCAGCTCCAGATAGGCATCAGCGCCGCCCAGGTCCTGTACCTTGACGGTCAGGAGCAGGGAAGAATTGTTTTTTTGTGCGGACATGGCACGGTGCATCTCTTCAAAATAGCGGCTGGCATCCATAGCGGGTCTCCTCTCTGGTTTTGGATGATGTGTTGGAAACCATCCATCGGTTGTTCTCTGCCTGCATTATAACATATACGACAACAAAATACAACTATAAGTTTGACAAAAACCAAAATATTTTGGAAATTCGGGGATGCGGACAAACGGATTGGTTGTAAATGAAAAAGGCTTCTCCCGTCGGAGAAGCCTTTTGTGGTGGCAGGATTCAATCGCCCAGCTCCCGGATCTCATTCTGGATGAGCCGCCCGGCGGCGCGTGCCAGCTGATCCATGCCCCGGATGCGGGCGAGATTTTTGCCGTAGATGCGTTCTGCATCGTGGCTGGAGCTGTCCTCGCCCATGAACACGGCAGAGACGCGCAGACCCTTGCGCCGCAGGGTGCGCACCTCAGCAGCGGCATCGTCCACACCGTAGGAGCCGCCGTAATCACAACCCAGCGGTTGTTCCGGGCTGGGCGGTACGCGGCGGCTGTCGTTGGGGGAAGCATCCGTCAGCAGGATGAGCAGATGCCGGGGCGCGGGGCCGGGGTCAAAGCTGACCAGATCGCCTGCCGCCCGCAGGGCAAGGCCGTCGCGGTTCCATCCCGATGCAAAATACTGGTCGATCCCCTGCAGGCTTTTGTCCGCAAAGCCCTTGAGCACCCGCAGAACCGTATAGCCCCGCAGGCTGCAGAAGCTGCTGACCCGCACCGGGATGCCGCAGGCGGCAAGGCTCTGGGCCAGGATCGTGCCCTGCGCCGCAATGACCTCCTGACAGTGGAGCCGGGAAGCCGAAGCGTCCAGCAGCAGGTCCACGGTGAAGGAGGGCTGATTCTCCTCTTCGGAACAGCGGAACACCCGGCTGTCGTTCAGAAGGGGAGCGCGCCAGACCCGCTCCGGGTCCAGAGCGCCGCTGCGGGCGATCCGGGCATTGGGCTGCTGGTGGACCAGAATGCAGTTGCGGATCTGCTCGGTGAGCCGGAGCACCACACTGCGGTGAAGCGCCCGGTTTTTGGCGTAGTAGGCACGGTTGCGGTCGGCCTGCAGCTGAGCCTGCTCGGCCAGGTGCTTTGCCTCCGGTGTGGGGGCCTGTTCCGGGCTGGGCACGCCGGAGGCAAACCAGAGGCGGCACCCGAGGTGCGCCCCGGTGCAGAGCGCCTGCTCGGCCTTGCGCAGACGCTCGGGCGGGTAGAGGGAACGGCCAAAGCAGCTTTCAATGTAGGCGCGGTCCTCGGCGGCATTCTGCCGCAGGGTGATGTGGGCCAGCCGCTTGTCTGCCGTGGGGCCGGAGCCGCCCGCCTCCACAGAACCGGAGTGCTCCACGGTCAGACGGTCGGTCTTGATCATCTGGGTGGGCAGCGTCTTGGTGGCAAGAGAGGCCAGCAGCCCCTCCAGATGCAGATGAAGCCCCACTTTGTGCCGGATCCTGCCGTCAAACAGGGCAAACCTTGCAAACAGGCTCAGCAGCTCACCCTTGAGCTGGCTGGGCTGGGGCGGTTGGGAGGGAGAAAGTGCCTCTGCCAGCCGGCTCTCGTAGGGGGTCATCACAGGCGGATGCCTGCCCTGTACGGTGCGCCAGCGGTCAGCCTGCATGGTGTAGACCAGCTGATTCTTTGCCATCCACTCCTGCCGCGAAAGCTTGTACTGGATGCCGAAGAAATAGTCCGCGTGGGCCCGGCGCAGCTCGGAAAGGACCGGGCGGCGGGGCAGCTCCAGCAGATAGACCGCGCTTTCGAGGTAGAGCCATGTCAGATCGTCCAGCTGACTCTCCCGGAGATCGCCGTCCCATGTGGCAAAAAGATCGCGGAGCAGGTCGTCGCCATAGTATTTGTGCACCAGCCCCACGACACAGTTCATATAAAAATCGATCGTGCCGTCGGTGTTGCGTGCCAGGAAAAGCGGCTCAAAGCCGTAGGCTCCCGCCGCCGCCCACACCTGATTGGCGGCCCGCCGCTCCTCGGCGGTATAACTCCGGGCATCCATCAGCGGAACAGCTTTTCAGCCGTCAGGCTGGCCGGGATGCGGGCGGCGATCACGTCCCGGATCAGCCCCTGCTCGTAGGAATCAAAGGCCTTGTTGGTGATGCCCATGTCCAGCGCAGGCCCCGCGGCCACGCCCCGGCGCATCAGGCGCAGAGCGTCCAGCATTCCGCGCAGATCCAGCGCTTTGGTGGAAATTTCGGCGCTGTCGCATTTCTTTTGCAGGTCGAGGAAGAGCAGAGCAAACTGGTGCACATATTTGTCCGTCAGGTCGGCAAACTGGGCCCGCAGCAGCTTTTCAAGGTTTTCCTCCGTGATGGTGGGCATCTGGATGACTGCAAAGCGGGAAGTCAGGGCCTCGTTCAGCTCCCGGGTGCCCGCGTAGCCATAGTTCATGGTGGCGATGAAGCGGGTCTCTTCGGCCAGCGGGATGCGCTCGTAGCCGGGCACATCAATGGCGCGGCGGAAGTCCAGCACGGCGTGGAGGACGGCCAGGGCTTCGTTTTTGGCCATGTTGATCTCGTCCAGCACGCCGAAGCCGCCGCACTGGGCACAGCGGTAGACCGGCCCGGGCCGGAAGGTGACCGCCCCATCCACAAAGGTGTCCATGCCGATGAGGGAGGCTGCATCCATGTTCACATGGAACGAGATGTCCCATGCGGGGCGGCCAAAAGCGGCGGCCAGATTTTCAGCCAGCACATTTTTGCCGGTGGCCTTGCCGCCGGCCAGCAGCAGGTTTTCGCCGCAGAGCAGGGCCGCCAGTGCCTGCTCCCAGACCTCCCGGCCATAATAGGTAAAGCCGGAAGCCGGGATGCGGGGGCGCAGGGCCTCGGGCAGAGCGTGGGCGGCGCGGTATTCTTCCACAGCGCGCAGCAGGTCGGGGCTGATGCCCTCCTGCCGTAATGTTTCCATCAGATCAGACATCCAAGACATCTCCTTGCGGTTGGCTTTGCCAAACCGATTTTTCAGCCTTATCATAGCACAACCGCTCCGGTTTGTGTAGGGGGCGCGGGGGCATTTTTTGCCGGATTTTTGCCCGGGAAATGCCGCAGGGCGGAACGGATCTGTGCGCTGCCGTGCAGACGAAGGAGTTTTTCGTGCCCGGGGATCGTGCGGCAGCGGATATTTTGTGGAAAGCTGTCGAAAAGGCAGGTGTTCCGCGTTGTGGGTATCCACTTTTGGCTCAGAATGGTAAAAATTCCGGAAATTCGATTGACAAATCTGAATATTTATCGTATAACCTATATATGGGAACAATTCCGGAGGGAATGCGGAACTCGTGCCCCTGCCCGTTCCTGTCGGAGGAACCATGGTCTGGTTCTGGTGCCGGTGCACTTGGTTTGGTGCAGACGGTAAGTATAGATTGATTTGAAAGAGAGGAATCCCCGATATGATGAACAATGAGATCAAAATGCCCGCTAACTTTGCTGCGATCGATGAGAACGAAATGGTGTACCTGCAGGGTGGCGCAACCACCGAGGCTACCGCTTGGGACGTGTTCCTGAACGTTGGCAAGCTGTTCAACTACATCGCCCGCGTGTTCTCCGCAGGCAGCTCCATCGTCAACAACATCAATGTTATCGTGACCACCTTCCAGACCCTGAGCACCTTCAGCCTGACCGCTAAGAACTAAGGTTTGGGCCAAAACCGAATCAGCATTTACAGGGCATCCGCTCCGGCAGGCGCGGGTGCTCTTTTTTGCTGTACAGGGCGGGAAGGCATTCGCCCCCAAATGCAGGAAAGCAGCCTTTTTTCTGCAAAGCGGGCGGATTGTCCATTGACAAGGCTCAAGAGGGTGTCGTATACTAACGATGCCTTGCAAGAAACCCCGCATCCGCGGAATAAAAGAGGAGAGAGAATATGAAAAATAACAACAGCAGCATCAAGCCCGTTGTCGCTGTCGGTATCGGCGCGGCATTGTTCTTTGTTCTGGGACGTTTTGTGGCCATTCCCAGCCCGGTACCCAACACCAACATCAGCCTGCAGTACGCCGTTCTGGCCCTGCTGGCTGCCATGTACGGCCCCGTGGTCGGCGGCCTGATCGGCTTCATCGGCCACACCCTCATCGACCTGTCCTGGGGCGGCAGCCCCTGGTGGAGCTGGGTCATCGCCTCCGCCTTTGTGGGCGTTGTGGTGGGCCTGTTCTCCAAGAAGCTGAACCTGCAGGAAGGCGAGTTCAGCAAGAAGCAGGTGGCTTTCTTTGCGCTGGCCAATATCGTGGCTCATCTGCTGGCCTGGATCCTGGTGGCCCCCGTGCTGGATATTGCCATCTACGCCGAGCCCGTCAAAAAGGTGTTTGCACAGGGTGCATTTGCCGCAGTGTCCAACAGTATCACCGCTGTGGTGGTGGGCGGCCTGCTGGTGCTGGCTTACACCAGAACCATTGCCAAGAAGGGCTCTCTGGATCAGGAGTGATCCCCGCATGAAACCCGGCCTTTCCATCTGCGCCGTCCGGCCCGTTGGAAAGGCTTTTTTGATGAACAGCTGAGGTACCATACCCATGGCAGAACGTAAACCCATCATCTCATTCCGCAACTTTTCCTTCCAGTACCGGGCCCAGAAGCGCCCCACCCTGACCGATATCAATCTGGAGATCTACCCGGGGGAACGGGTGCTCATTGCGGGCCCCTCCGGCAGCGGCAAGAGTACGCTGGCGGGGTGCATCAACGGGCTGAACCCGTTTTCCAACCCCGGCGCGTGCACCGGCACCCTGATCGTGGACGGTGTGGATGCGCCCCACAGCAGCCTCTTTGAGCTTTCGGCCCATGTGGGCACGGTGCTGCAGGACCCGGACGGCCAGTTCATCGGGCTGACCGTGGGCGAGGACATTGCCTTTGCACTGGAAAACAGCTGCACCCCGCAGGATGAGATGCACGCCATCACCCGCCATGCCGCCGAGCTGGTGGGCATCGAGAACCATCTCGGCTATGCACCACACGAGCTTTCGGGCGGGCAGAAGCAGCGGGTGAGCCTGGCGGGCGTGATGGTGGATCAGGTCAAGATCCTGCTCTTCGATGAGCCGCTGGCCAACCTCGACCCCGCTACCGGCAAGCAGGCCATTGAGCTGATCGACGAGATCCAGAAAAAGACGGACACCACAGTGCTCATCATCGAGCATCGGCTGGAGGATGTGCTCTGGCGGAACGTGGACCGCATCGTGCTGGTGAACGACGGCACCATTCTGGCAGACCTGCGCCCGGACGAACTGCTCTCGGGCAGCCTGCTGGCGGAAAACGGCATCCGGGAGCCGCTGTATGTCACGGCTCTGCGCTATGCCGGGGTGGATATCACTCCGGACAAGCACCCCGCCCATGTGGACAGTCTTGTGCTGGACGATACCGACACCCAAAAGCTTCGGGACTGGTTCACGGCCCGGCCCCGGCCCGCCGCGCAGCCGGAACGGGAGTCGTTGCTGGAGGTAAAGGGCCTGAGCTTTGGTTATCAGAAAGGCCAGCAGACCCTGCGGGATGTCAGCTTCTCGATCGGCAAGGGGGAGATGGTGAGCATCGTGGGCCGGAACGGCGCAGGCAAATCCACCCTCTCCAAGCTCATCTGCGGCTTCGAGACCCCGGATGCGGGCGAGATCTTCCTGAACGGCAAGCCGCTGGCTGAGGAGAACATCCGCCGCCGCGCCCAGCACATCGGCTATGTGATGCAGAACCCCAACCAGATGATCTCCAAGACCATGATCTACGATGAGGTGGCTCTGGGCCTGCAGCGCTCCGGCCTGACCGAGGAGCAGATCCGGGAAAAGGTGGAAGCGACCCTCAGGGTCTGCGGTCTGTATCCCTTCCGCAACTGGCCCATTTCTGCACTGAGCTTCGGCCAGAAAAAACGGGTGACCATTGCCAGCGTGCTGGTGCTCGACCCGGAGCTCATCCTTCTGGATGAGCCCACCGCCGGGCAGGATTTCCGGCACTATACCGACATCATGGAGTTCCTGCGGGGCCTGAATGCCCGGGGTGTGACGGTGGTGATGATCACCCATGACATGCACCTGATGCTGGAATACACCCGCCGCGCACTGGTGTTCTGCGACGGACGGCTCATTGCCGACCGCACCGCGGCCGCCGTTCTGTGTGACCCCGCGCTGGTGGAACAGGCGGCCCTGAAGGAGACCAGCCTGTACACGCTGGCCAACCGCTGCGGCATTGCGCCCGCGCAGGAATTTGTAGAGAGATTTATTGAGCAGGACCGGGAGGTGAGAGAGGGTGGCCGCTAAGACTGTTTTGAATTATCTCCCCCGGGAGAGCGTCATCCATAAGATGACCGGAACCACCAAGCTGGCGTTCTTCCTGCTGTTCACCTTTGCCAGCATGATCACCTACAACACCTGGGTGCTGCTGGGCCTGTTGGTGGTCAGCCTGCTGGCCTTCAGGCTGAGCCGGATCAAATTCCGGGAAGTCCGGTTTATGATGACCTTCATGCTGGTGTTCCTGCTGCTGAACAACCTGTTCATCTTCCTGTTCGATCCCAATCAGGGTACTACCCTGTACGGCACCCGCACGGTGCTCTGCCACCTGTTCTGGCGGTATGACCTGACAGCGGAACAGCTGTTCTACATGGTCAACATCAGCCTGAAATATTTTGTGGCCCTGCCGGTGGCCATCCTCTTCATCTCTGCCACCGACCCCAGCGAGTTTGCTGCCAGCCTGAACAGCATCGGCATCTCGTATAAAGTCGGCTATTCGGTGGCCATTGCCCTGCGCTACATCCCCGATATCCAGCGCGACTACCACAGCATCAGCCAGGCCCAGCAGGCCCGCGGCGTGGAGCTGGGCAAAAAGGAGCCCTTCTTCAAGCGGATGAAGAACTCTGTCAACATCCTGTTGCCGCTCATCCTGACCAGTCTGAACCGCATCGACACCATCTCCAATGCGATGGAGCTGCGCGGCTTCGGCAAGAACAGCAAGCGCACCTGGTATACCCAGCGCCCCTTTGCCCGGCGGGACTTCGTTGCCCTGGGCGTGGGCGTGGTTCTGCTGCTCATCAGCCTGACCGTGACCATCCGCTTTGGAAGGTTCTATAACCCATTCCTCTGAACAAAAAGGCATCCCCGCACTTCCTGTTTCGGCAGGCCGTGCGGGGATGTTTTGTTTTTACAGACCGTTGGATCAATGATGCCGCAAGAAAGAAGGGGGGCTGTGTTACGCCGCATCCACGAAATCCTCCGGGTCTTCCACGGCATCGGTGATGGTCTCCTCCGCGTCATCGGAGGAGTCGGCAGGCTGCTTCGGGTGGAGCAGGGCGTTGAGCAGGTCACGGAAGTCGATCAGGCTGTCGTCCACCTGCTGATTCCGGGCCAGCAGATCCTGCACCATGTCGGGCTTGTCGGTGATGAGGTCGTCCACACCCAGCTCCAGCATGTGGGTGGCGACCTTTTCGCGGTCGATGGTCCAGGCAGAGATGGTCTTGCCCCGCAGATGGACGGCGTTGACCATGCCGGAGGTGATAAAGGTGGTCTCCACGCTGAAAAAGTCGGCATCGGGCAGGTCGTAGTAGTTGCCTACGCCCAAAGCCAGAATGTAGCCGGTGGGGTACTCAGGGGCCAGCGCTTTGACCTTGTGCAGGGTCTCGTAGCTCTGGGAGACTAACTATTAAAAGTCAAGCCCCAAAATGAAAAAATCCGCCAACCGACCGCTGCCCCTGACAAACAGCATTC
>PPYF01439222.1_pt1 | contig 10705 bp, 9 predicted proteins | sample 1559871 | NCBI WGS metagenome assembly PPYF01 (sample SAMN08240021, study PRJNA423297) | Human gut metagenome, whole genome shotgun sequencing project.
GGGACAACCTGCCGTGCTTCAGCCGTTTTCTGGATGGACGGGAGCGGATTCTGGCGCAGAGGGAACTGCAGGCGCTGCATTTTCCGCAGGACCAATATTGCTTCTGGGAAGGATTTGCAGCGGATGTGAAAACTTTGTCTGCGGCAGCACCTCTTCGGTGTATGCTGGGCTTGTTTCCCGATTACCTTGCGCTGACCGAAGGAATGGACCGCTCGGTGTGGGAAGAACAGTTCCCCATCTTTGCAGTGACCCTTTCCTATCGGGAGCAGGATGCGCTGACCCATCGGGACCTGCTGGGTTCTTTGATGGGTCTGGACATCAAGCGGGAGCTGATTGGAGAAATTTTGACAGCGCAGGACCATGCGGTCGTCTTCTGCACCCAGACAGCGCAGCAGATCATCCTTTCGGAGCTGAGTCGTGTAGGACGCGCAGGTGTCCGTGTGCAGCCGGGCAAACCACAGCAGCTGCCGCCGGCATTTTGTCTGCTGGACAAGACCGGTACGGTCAGCTCGATGCGGCTTGACTGCGTGGTGTCGCTGGCGCTGAATCTCAGCCGCGAAAAAAGTGCGGCTTTGATCGAAGGCAGGCAGGTCAGCCTAAACTTTTTTGAAGAAGAAAAAAGCTCCAGAGAGGTCAAGGTGGGGGACATCCTTTCCATACGCGGCTACGGGAGATTTTTGATTTCACAGCAAGGCTCGCTGAGCAAAAAGGGAAGGCTCCATCTGACCATCAGCCAATATATCTGATTTGGAAAATAATACAGGGGAAGACCCCGATAAGATAAATCTCAAAAGATTGAGAAGAAAAAGGGAGGTACCTTTAGATGCTGACTCCAGAAACGATTGCCTCCAGACGTTTTGATAAACAGGTGGGCGGCTATAAACAGGATGAAGTAGAGATGTTTTTACAGCAGGTGGCAGGCGAGTATGCAAAGCTGCTGTCTGAAAAGGAAGACCTAGAGGAAAAAATCGAAGTGCTTGCGGAAAAGGTTGAGCAGTACCGCGAGGACGAGGACAGCCTGCGCAGCGCGTTGATCGGTGCGCAGAAGCTGGGTGACAGCGTCATCCGCGAATCCAAGAGCAAGGCAGAATATATCCTGCGGGAAGCACAGGCACAGGCAGACCAGATTTTGGAAAACGCACAGAAGAGCATCGAGAAGGAGCAGATGGCTCTGATCAAGATGCAGAAGGAAGTGACCAAATTTAAAAACCGTCTGCTGACCTTGTACCGGCAGCATCTCGAGATGATCAGCGCGCTGCCGGAGTATGACGACGAACCGGCAAGAGAACCGGCAGCCGAGCCAAAACAGCCGCAGCCGGAAGCGGCGAAACCGGCAGAACCACAGCCGCAGGAGCCAACCCACAAAGAGCAGCCGCGGGACAACCGGGAGACTGCACCGGAAAAGACCGAGCCGGACCACTTTAATGAAGAACCGCTGATCGACTTCAGCTCCGCTTTGGGCGACGAAATGCAGGAAACTACCTCCTTTGCACCGATTGGGCAGGAGGTGCAGAACATGCCGGCTCCGGCAGCCAGAGAGGCAGCACCGGCAGTATCCGCTTCCCAGCGGTCGCAGGGCTATTCTCCGTTTGGAGCTGCATCGGCGGAGTCCAAGTTTGGTCCGCTTAAATTTGGTGAAGGATTTGATGTGGAACGGGACAGCGCTTCCAAGAGCGGAGGACTGTTTTCCAGAAAGAAGCATCGTTAAATTTTTCTGTATGATGAGATAAAAGATAAGAGGAGAGGAAACACAATGGCTCAGGATTACAACAATACCCTGAACCTGCCTGTGACCGAGTTCAACATGAGAGGCGCACTGCCTCAGCGTGAACCGGCATGGGTAGAAGAATGGGAAGAAAAACAGTTATACCACAAGATGATCAAAAAGAACGAGGGCAAGCCGCAGTACATTCTGCACGATGGTCCTCCATATGCAAACGGTGACATCCATCTTGGCACTGCTTTGAACAAGGTGCTCAAGGATTTCATCATCCGTCAGAAGAACATGAGCGGATACCAGGCTCCTTACATTCCGGGTTGGGATACCCACGGTCTGCCAATCGAGCTGAAAGCCAGAAAGAAGGCGGGCGTTTCCAGCGACATCGGTCCGGTCGAGCTGAGAAAGATTTGCAAGGAGTTTGCTCTGCATTATCTGGATTCCCAGCGCACACAGTTTAAGCGTCTGGGTACTTTGGGCGAGTGGGAAAATCCTTACATGACCCTCAAGCCGGAATTTGAGGCAAAGCAGATTGAAATTTTCGGCAACATGGCACAGAAGGGTTACATCTACAAGGGTCTGAAACCGGTTTACTGGTGCCCGGACTGCAACACTGCGCTGGCAGAGGCAGAGATTGAATACGAGGAGGACCCATGCTTCTCCATCTACGTCAAATTCCCGGTCAAGGACGACCAGGGCAAGCTGGGCGCACTGGGTGTGGACCCGGCAAAGACCTTCTTCGTTATCTGGACTACCACTACCTGGACCTTGCCGGGTAACATGGCAGTATGTCTGGGTCCGGATTATGAATACTGCGCAGTTCATGCAAACGGTGAATACTACATCATGGCAAAAGAACTGGCAGACGCTGCAATGAAGGCAGCAAAGATTGAGGATTACGAGCTGATTGGTTCGGTCAAGGGCAAGGATTTGGAGTACATCGTGTGTGCGCATCCGTTCCTCGACCGTGACTCGCTGGTCATCGTCGGTGACCACGTCACATTGGATTCCGGTACCGGTTGTGTACACACCGCGCCTGGACACGGTGTAGAGGACTTTGAGGTTTGTGTCAACCACTATCCGCAGATTCCAATCGTTGTGCCGGTGGACAACGTCGGCAAGCTGACCAAGGATGCAGGCGAGTTTGAAGGTCTGACTACCGATGAAGCCAACAAAGCGATTGCGAAAAAGCTGGAGGACAGCAACCTGCTGTTTGCGGTTGAAAAGATTGTCCATCAGTACCCACACTGCTGGAGATGTAAACACCCAATCATCTACCGTGCAACCGAACAGTGGTTCTGCTCGGTGGAGGATTTCAAAGAAGATGCAGTCCGTGAAATCGAAAAGATTAAATGGATTCCGGGATGGGGTGAAGGTCGCATCAAGAACATGGTCACCGACCGCTCCGACTGGTGTATCTCCCGTCAGAGATTGTGGGGCGTTCCAATTCCAATCTTCTACTGCGAAGAATGTGGAGAATTCCACATCGACGAGCAGTCGGTCAAAGCTGTTTCCGACCTGTTCCGCAAAGAAGGCTCGGATGCATGGTGGACCCATGAAGCTGAGGAAATCCTTCCAAAGGGAACCAAATGTAAAAAGTGCGGATGCGAAAAATTCAGAAAAGAAACCGACATCATGGACGTTTGGTTTGACTCCGGTTCCAGCCACGCAGCAGTGCTGATGGAAAGACCAAACCTGAGATGGCCGGCTGACTTGTACCTGGAGGGCGCTGACCAGTACCGCGGCTGGTTCCAGTCCTCTCTGCTGACCTCGGTTGCATGGAAGGGCGTTGCTCCTTACAAGGCAGTCTGCACCCACGGCTGGGTAGTGGACGCACAGGGCAAAACCATGCACAAATCGCTGGGCAACGGTATCGACCCATCGGAGATCACCGATAAATTCGGTGCAGACATCCTGCGTCTGTGGGTTGCTTCCTCCGACTACCATGCCGACATCCGTGTTTCCAACGACATCCTCAAGCAGCTCAGCGAGGTATACAGAAAAATCCGCAACACCGCCCGCTATATCCTGGGTAACCTGTACGACTTCCACCCGGATACCGACTCGGTATCGGATGATCAGCTGCAGGAGCTGGATCGCTGGGCTTTGGCAAGAATGGATCAGGTTGCCGGCGAGTGCCGCAAGGCTTACGACAACTTTGAGTTCCATCTGGTATACTATGCAATCCGCAACTTCTGCACCATCGACCTGTCCAACTTCTATCTGGACATCATCAAGGACAGACTGTATGTGGAGAAACCAGATTCTGTCAGCAGACGTGCGGCACAGACAGCCATCTACCGCATCCTGCGCGATATGACCCTGGTATTTGCGCCAATCCTTGCCTTTACCTGCGAGGAAATCTGGGCAAACCTGCCACAGTCTGTCGACCATGACCCGGAGGCTTGCGTCTTCAACGAGATGCCAAAGGGCGGCAACAGCAAGGAAACTGCGGAATTTATGGCAAAATGGGAAAGAATCCGCAAGGTCCGCGATGACGTCAACAAGGCGCTGGAAAATGCAAGAAACCAGAAGACCATCGGAAAATCTCTGGAGGCGATGGTACAGCTGACCGCAGACGGAGAGCTGTACGACTTCCTGAAGGAAAATGAAGAGATGCTGGCACAGGTCTTCATCGTCAGCCAGGTCCAGCTGCATCAACAGGCGGTTGCACAGCCGACCGGCGAGATGGAAGGTCTGGCGGTTGCAATCGAAAAAGCACAGGGCGAAAAATGTGAACGCTGCTGGACATACAGCGATACAGTCGGACAAGATGCAAAACATCCGACCCTCTGCGCACGCTGTGCAGCAATTATCGGCTAAGATTTCAGTACATTGCGGTGCGGGAACCGATCTTCCTGCACCGCTTTTTGTGCTGTACACACGGACAGCCGGAAAAGACAAGGAGGAAAACTATGTTAAGCTACATTTGGTTAGGGATAGCAGCTCTGCTGGTTGCAGTGGACCAGCTGGTAAAGTTTTGGGCAGAGCATTCCCTGAGCCAGGTGGACACCATCCCGCTGATTTCGGGCGTGTTCCATCTGACCTATGTCCAGAATTTTGGTGCGGCATTTAACACCATGAACAACCAGCGCTTTCTGCTGGTTGGTGTGACCTCGGCGGTCCTGCTGTTGATTTTGGTGCTGCTGCTGACACAAAAGCTGCGTTCCCCGTGGATGATTTGCAGCTGGAGTCTGATTCTGTCGGGCGGTGCGGGCAATCTGGTGGACAGACTGTTTCGTCCGGGCGGCTATGTGGTGTTTTTGATTTATTTTTTGTTCATCGAACGCAGAGAACACCAGCAGTTTGAGATTCGACAGGAGATCAAGCGGCATGAGTAGTACCCTTCGTTTTACAGTGGACAGCGAACAGGACGGGCAGCGCATCGACAAATTTTTGCAGCAGCAGGTCGAAGGAATGAGCCGCAGTCAGGCACAAAAGTGGCTGGCTGCCGGTCAGGTGCTGGTGCAGGGAAAGGCTGCCGGGAAAAATGATAAGCTAAAGGCAGGGATGCAGGTGGAGGTCTGCCTGCCTGAGACCGCTTTGGCAGCACAGGAGGAAGACGGCGACGAGTGCAACTGGGGAGAACTGCTTGCTCCCGCCGAAGAGCCGCAGCCGCAGCAGATTCCCTTGCAGATTGTCTATGAGGACGAGCATCTGCTGGTGGTGGATAAGCCCAAGCACATGGTGGTCCATCCCGGAGCCGGCAACAGCGAGGGGACACTGGTCAATGCGCTGCTGTACCACTGCGGTGGAAAATTGGCACGCTGCAATGGAATCGAACGTCAGGGAATCGTTCATCGCATCGACAAGGATACCAGCGGTCTGCTGGTCTGTGCGAAGGATGATGAAAGCTACCTTGGGCTCAGCAGCCAGATTCAGCAGCACACGGTGGACCGCTTTTATGAAACGGTGGTCTACGGAAAGGTCAAGCAGGAGGAAGGCGTCATCGACCTGCCCATCGGGCGCAGTCTTAAGGACCGCAAAAAGATGGCAGTGCGCACCGACTGCATCCAGCCGGACGGAAACATTGTAGGAGCCAAGCAGGCAATCACCCATTATCAGGTGCTGGGACGGTACGACGGTTTTACCCACCTGCGTTGTCGGCTGGAAACCGGGCGCACCCACCAGATTCGGGTGCATCTGGCATATCTGGGTCATCCGGTGGCAGGGGATGAGCTGTATGGACCCAAAAAGGCAATCAAGCGGCTGGAAGGACAGTGCCTGCACGCCAGAGCGCTGGGTTTTGTGCATCCCATCACCGGGGAGCATCTGTATTTTGAATCGCCTCTGCCGCCGTATTTTACATCCTTTTTAAAAACCCTGAAACCCCGTGAGGAGGAATAAGCCAATGGAAAAGCAACAACCCTTTGACGGAATTTTGCTGGTGTCGGACATTGATGGAACATTGACCGACTTGACACAGGTTTCCCGCCGCAATATCGAGGCAATCGAGCGCTTTATCCGTCTGGGCGGACATTTTACCCTGTGTACCGGACGACCCAGATGTGCGCTGGGAGAAATTTTGCGGCAGGTGCCGGTCAATGCGCCGATTATCACCATCAACGGAGGCTACATCTATTCGGAACAGAGCGAAGAGGTACTGTTTACCGCCAGCCTGCCGGATACGGTTCAGCCGTTTGTCTACCACCTGCTCGAGCGCTTTGAGCAGATTGGCGCTATGCTGGTGGAGCCGGACAACTATTGGGTTATCCGCTGGGGCGATGAGTCGATCGAAGGGGTGGCACAGCGCCGGGATATGTATCTGCGCGAGGGCTGCTGCAAGCCCTATACCCCGCAGACCGGTCCGCACAGCTGGCACAAGGTGGTGCTGATTGTGCCACCGCAGCAGATTCCCGAGGTGCGCGCCTACATCGAGCAGGCAAACCCACAAGGGTTTTACCCGGTGCAGAGTGATGCCTTCTACCTGGAGCTGGTGGCAGAAGGTGTGGACAAAGGCAAAGGGATGCGTTTGATTCAGCAGCAGCTGGGTATGAACAAAACAGCAGCCATTGGTGACCGGGAAAACGATTTGGCAATGCTGCGGACGGCAGATTTTTCTGCAACTCCGTGCAGCGGGGACAGAAATCTGCAAAAAGAGGTTGATTTTATTGTCGATTCGTGCGACAATGGAGCTGTAGCAGATTTTATTGAGCGATTAGAGCAGCGGATGTGAGCGCTGCTGCCAAGATAAAAGTTTGAAGGTAGAGAGAATTTTGTACAAACGGGGAATCCTCTGCTGTACAAAAGCTATAAAAGCAACTGAAAGGAATGATCCCACAACATGAACAGCAACTCCAAAAAAGAGCTGGCAATCACAGCGTGCAAGGTCCGCATGGGCGTCATTGAGGGAACTCACTGCGCGAAATCCGGTCACCCGGGCGGTTCGCTCTCGGTAACGGACATTTTGACCTACCTGTATTTTCAGGAGATGAAAACCGACCCGCAGAATCCTGCTTGGCAGGAACGCGACCGTCTGGTACTTTCCAAAGGACACACCGCACCGGCGCTGTATGCTGTATTGGCGCAGAAGGGCTTTTTCCCTGTTGAGGAGCTCAAAACCCTGCGCAAGATCGGCTCCCGTTTGCAGGGACACCCGGATATGAAAAAAATCCCGGGTGTGGATATGTCCTCCGGCTCGCTGGGACAGGGCATCTCTGCGGCGTGCGGCATGGCAAAGGCTGCCAAGCTGACCGGCGGCGAATGGAGGGTATACACCGTTTTGGGCGACGGCGAGATTCAGGAAGGACAGGTCTGGGAGGCAGCCATGTTTGCAAGCCATTACCAGCTGGACAACCTGTGTGTACTGGTGGACAACAACGGTCTTCAGATTGACGGCAACATCAAGGATGTTATGTCCCCATATCCAATCGACGAAAAATTTAAAGCCTTTGGCTTCCACGTCATCAACATCGACGGACACGACTTTGACCAGATCGAGGCAGCCTTGAACGAGGCGCGCAGCGTAAAAGGACAGCCGACTGCAATCATTGCAAAGACCGTCAAAGGCAAGGGCGTTTCCTTCATGGAAAATCAGGCTTCCTGGCATGGCACCGCTCCAAACGACGAGCAGTACCGGCAGGCAATGGAAGAACTTGGACAGCAGCTGGCAGCGCTGGACTGCTGATGGATGCGGAAAGGAAAGGTATTAAAACTATGGCAGAAGTAAAAAAGGTTGCGACCCGCGAAAGCTACGGCGCTACACTCGCGGAGCTTGCGGCAGAATATCCAAATCTCGTGGTGCTCGACGCTGACCTTGCAGGAGCTACCAAAACCGCTTCCTTCAAAAAGGTTTGTCCAGAGCGTTTTATCGACTGCGGTATCGCAGAAGGCAACATGATGGGCGTGGCAGCCGGTCTGGCAGCAGCCGGCATGATCCCGTTTGCAAGCTCCTTTGCGATGTTTGCAGCAGGAAGAGCATTTGAGCAGGTTAGAAACTCCATCGGTTACCCACACCTGAACGTAAAGATTGGTGCAACCCATGCGGGTATCTCGGTCGGTGAAGACGGAGCGACCCACCAGTGCTGCGAGGACATCGCGCTGATGCGCACCATCCCGGGCATGGTGATCATCAACCCTGCCGACGATGTGGAAGCCAGAGCAGCAGTCCGTGCAGCAGCAGCTTACCAGGGACCGGTCTATCTGCGCTTTGGCAGAATGGCAGTTCCGGTGTTCAACGACCCACAGACCTATCACTTTGAGATGGGCAAGGGTATCACCCTGCGCGACGGCAAGGACATCACCATCGTTGCGACCGGTCTGATGGTAGCAGAAGCGATGGAAGCAGGCAAGATGCTCGAAGAAAAAGGCATTGATGCGCGCATCATCAACATCCACACCATTAAGCCATTGGACGAGCAGCTGGTCTGCAAGGCAGCACAGGAAACCGGCAAGATTATCACCGTTGAGGAGCATTCTGTAATCGGTGGTCTGGGCGATGCAGTCTGTGCAGCAGTCAATGCAGGCAGCAACGGCTGTCAGGTGGTCAAGATGGGCGTTCATGATGTTTACGGACACTCCGGTCCGGGCGGCGACCTGATTACCGAGTTCGGTCTGCGTGCAGCCAACATCGTGGAAGAAGCTCTCAAGATGCTTTAAGAGCCAAAGAATCAAAGATAAAACTTTCAAATCCGCACAGTCTTGGGCTGTGCGGATTTTTTGCCTGATTTGAAAAAATGAAAAACTTCGCCTTTGCTTTTGTTTGCATAAGCAGTTGGCTTGTGGTATACTACTGGAAAGTATCGTTTTATAAAAAGGAGAGAAGAGCAATGGTCTTTAAGAGATTACAGGACAGTCAGGATGGTTTATATTTGCAGGCAATGCAGCTGTATCAAACCAGCTTCCCACTGCATGAACAGAGGAAGCCGGATGCCCAGCGCGCCATTTTGCAAGAGCCGGACTACCAGTTCAACCTGCTGATGGAAGAAGACCATCTGCTGGGGGAGCTTCTCTGCTGGGAAACGCAGGAATTTATCTATGTCGAGCATCTGTGCATTCTGCCACAGCTGCGAGGACAGCACTGCGGCAGTCGGGCGCTGGAGCTGCTTGAACAAAGAGGAAAGCCGGTCATTCTGGAAATCGACCCACCCATCGACGACATCTCCCTGCGCAGGAAAGGATTTTATGAACGAGCCGGTTATCAGGAAAATCCGTTTACACACGTCCATCCGCCGTATCGGGAGGGCTTTGCAGGGCATCCACTGGTGGTGATGTCCTACCCGCGGCAGCTGGAGCGGGAGGAGTACGACCGGTTTTATCAGTACCTGTGTTCGGTAGTAATGAAGACGCTGTAAGGAGAAAAAGGAGAGAGACAAGATGGAACAAAAACAACCCAATATCCAAACAAGAGAGGATGCCTGCCGCTGGGCGGTGATGCGGGTGCGTGCCTTGATTGCCGACGAAGCGGACTGGGTGACCAATCTGGCAAACGCCAGCGCTGCCATCTTCGAGTGTTGGAAGGAGGTCAGCTGGGCAGGCTTCTACCTGATGAAAAATGGAGAGCTGGTGCTGGGACCGTTCCAGGGAAAACCGGCTTGCCGCCGCATTGCAGTGGGCAAAGGAGTATGCGGGACCGCTGCGGCAGAACAAAAAACACAGCTGGTAGCGGATGTCCACCGGTTTCCGGGACACATCGCCTGCGACGGTGGCTCCAACTCGGAGATCGTAGTGCCGATGCTGCTGGACGGAAAGGTCATCGGTGTGATTGATTTGGACAGCTACAGCTTTGACCGCTTCGATGAACGGGAGCAGCAGGCACTGGAAAAGATTGCACAGCTGCTGGTTCAACAGTGTGACTGGAACAGTCTGGATGCACAGTAGACAGAAAGGACAGGAGCAGATGGGAAAATTAGCAGAGATCAAGGACATGGAGCAGGCGGACAGCAATCAGAGTAAAGAGTTTGAAAAATTTGCCGAGAGCCAGAAAGAGCACAACCGCGTGATGGAAAAGCTGATGAAAATGACAGCAGGCTGTGCAGTCGGCGCACTGGCAGTGGTTGTGGTGGCTGTTTTGGCAATCGTCCCACGTACCGCTTCCGTTTTGGGCAGCGCAGGGCAGATCAGCTCTCAGCTGGAGCAGATGCTCCCGCAGGCAAAGCAGACACTGGAGGATGCGCAGCAAATCACCGAGCAGGTGAAAAACAGCAATCCGCAGCAGCTGCTGGGCAACCTCAACGAGCTTTCCCAGCAGGGTCAGGTCGCGCTGGAGGAGAGTGTGCAGGAGGTCAAGAAGGCGGTGGATGTGCTGGAAAAAATCGACATCGAAGCGCTCAACAAAGCCATTGATAACCTGGGCAAGGCGGTCAGCCCATTGGCAAAGCTGTTTGGAGGAAAATAAGCGGTGGATTATACAAGTAAAGACTTTTATGTGCCGACCATCAATTTTTTTGAAAGCGGGAACATCCTGACCGGCAGCTGCAACGGAATGAACTATAAGGTCACACCCAAGAGTAACGACGAGGGCAAGCTGCTGCGGGTACAACTGTGGTA
>PPYF01221379.1_pt1 | contig 10702 bp, 7 predicted proteins | sample 1559871 | NCBI WGS metagenome assembly PPYF01 (sample SAMN08240021, study PRJNA423297) | Human gut metagenome, whole genome shotgun sequencing project.
ACACCAGAACCAACCAATGTTACACTTACAATAGAAAAGGGACCATTTATTGTTGTAACCGGACATGATTTGAAAGACCTGCAGCTTTTACTTGAACAGACAAAGGGAAAAGGAATCAACATCTATACTCATGGTGAAATGCTCCCTGCCAATGCCTATCCACTCTTAAAAAACTTCTCACACTTAAAAGGGAATTTTGGAACCGCATGGCAGAATCAGCAAAAAGAATTTGATCATCTTCCAGCTCCGATTCTCTACACCACCAACTGTCTGATGCCGCCAAAAAGCAGTTATGCTGACAGAGTATTTACAACAGAAATGGTTGCCTTCCCCGGTGCTGTTCATATTGATGAGAAGAAAGATTTTACGCCGGTTATTGAAAAAGCGCTGGAACTTGGTGGTTACAAGGAAGATCAGGTACTCACCGGCATCAATGGCGGTACAAAAGTGACAACCGGTTTTGGTCATGCAGCCATCCTGTCCCATGCAAACACTGTAATTGAAGCAGTAAAATCAGGTGCAATCCGTCATTTCTTTCTGGTTGCCGGCTGTGATGGTGCTAAACCTGGACGAAACTATTACACAGAATTTGTAAAACAGACACCTTCTGACAGTATTGTCCTTACTCTGGCATGCGGAAAATTCCGTTTCAACGATCTCGATCTTGGAGAAATCGGTGGTCTGCCACGACTAATGGATATGGGGCAGTGTAATGATGCTTATGGTGCGATTCAGGTTGCTGTAGCACTTGCAGATGCATTTGGATGCTCCGTAAATGAACTTCCTCTTTCCTTCGTTCTCTCCTGGTACGAACAGAAGGCCGTCTGCATCCTGTTAACACTTTTACACCTGGGTATCAAGAACATTCGTCTTGGTCCTTCTCTTCCGGCATTTTTGTCTCCTAATATTTTGAATTTTCTGGTAGAAAATTACGGTATAGCACCTATCACCACGCCGGAAGAAGACATCAAAACGCTGATGAATTATAACAAATAAATTTCTTTAAATCTCTATGGAATCTCCGAAGCCGATACAGGATTCAAAAATCCTGCATCGGCTTTATGATCAGATTACTTCTGTTAATAGCCGGTGTAAGTATACAGACACCTCCATTTTTCAGAACCGGCTTCAGACTATCCTCTCCCACAAATTTTTTCTTCACTGGAAGCATACATTTACCCGAATTTTCATCCGTAACATTTCCAAGATTCAGTCGGTAAATATATTTATAGGCTCCACATTCGAATAAATCTGTGTACCAGGCCTGTATTCCCATGAACTCCTTTGAATAATTCTTATACTTTGCATCACAGGCGAAGAATATTTCTTTATTGAGAATCAGAAAAATGTCCGGTCTTAGCTGCTCTGTGCTGTACTGAACTGCTCCTTTTTCATCCACTTCTGCTTTTGAAGCTTTTTCCCCTTGAAATGTACAATTATAGCCCAGATAAATATCATTTTCCCCGTTGGTAATATGGATTACCAGTTCTTCCAGTATTTTCACAGAATCTCTTTTTTCACGATTTTCAATATATTTTTTTATAGCGTGAACCACTTTACTGTAATCCTGATTTTCCCATGATTCGAATACAAACGGCTTTTCCTTTTTTCCCGGCCAGGATATCCGATCAATGACATATCCTTTCTCCAGAATGCATATTTCTAATATTTTAAAATAGCACCAGATTTCATAGATTTCCGATGATTTATGGTAGCTGCTATATTGCACTGTCTCCTCGACAAGCTCTCCCATCTCTCGATAAGTCCGCATTTGATGAAATAATTTCTTATATCTTTTATGATTTACAAACAGGTTCGAAGTCCGAAGCGGATATACCTTTTGTTCTTTATATTTCTCATTTTTAAACATAGGAAGCTGGTAAACAGCCTGAAGTTTTCCCTTAAGATTTGCAACGGTACTACATAGTTCATCTATGGATTTTTTCGTTCCTGCAACACCCGAATTTTCTTCTACATCATCATACTTGGATCTATTTTCTCCCTGAGCTGCCCGATTCATCTGCATTTTCTTATCTTCCAGTTCCTGTTCCAGTGCCCACAGACGCTTCTCCAGTAATTTCACAAAATTATATACCTTTTGGTTTTCATAAATGTGAAATGTTTTTTCATGGACTCTTGTACGCACCTTCGGTTTCTTTAACACATAATGATCCATAATAACATTGGCGTCCAGATGTTTTACCTGTCTGAAATTCTGTCTCGCCGGCCGGCTTATCATATCCGTTACCGGCTCCCGGTCCAATGCTTTTAAGGTCTCTGACATTTCTTTAATTGTGTGTTCCAGCTGATGAATTTCCAATTCATACTCTGTCAGGTACTCCCTTTTTATACGCCTGTTTTTCCCATCATTCATAGTCATATAAAGAAAACGGATACTGATTGCTGTCAGTTCCTTTAGAATTTTCTCATAGGTTTTCCCATCCAGCATAGAAGCAACATATATTCGGATTTTTTGTTTCTTTCCATTCTTCCGGTAAAAGAATTGTGCATCTCCAACTGTATAGATATTAAAATTTTCCGGAATGAAATAAATATACCCATCTGTTTTCCTGGACAGTATCTCATATTCCTGATTTGAATCGAATTCTATATTTTCATCCTCGTTTGCCTCAAAAGCAATTCTCGGAAAATAAACTCCATCGACTCTCAGATACTGCTTGATCCAGATATCGTGAATCTCTCTTAAAGGCTCATCCATTCCTTCATAAAATGGTTCCGCATCCGGATTATCCTTACGAATCCTTACAGGATGTACTCTCTCGCATGTTTTGTTATTCAAAAAAACTGCCTGCATATGTATTCCTCTTTTGTTAATTCGTTCTCCAATAATTCATGGTTTTCTCTTCCGGACTGCACATTTGTTTCAGATATGTGACTGTCAACGGATACATTTTCTCCCAGTTCGCATCTCCGCCCTCAATAAGAAAATCACCAATGGAGAATTCTCCATCATCCAACGTACACTCCACTTCCTCTACGTTCAGGGCTGGCAACACTTTCATTGCAAGATACATGTCCTGGAAATCTCTGTCGGAAAGCCGTTCCTTTAAGTATCCACTCTTTAGTCTCTCTCTCATTCTGACTCTTTGTCTCTCCACACGATTGGAAACATCTTTGTGCAAAGCTTTCAAAAGCTGTTTTTCAAATGAATCTTCTCCCTGCATCTCTTCCAAAGTCATAACACCTTGTTCAAATGGGCACAAAGTCTCTCCTGCATCTTTTGTCACTTTTATAATGCAGCTTCTGTCAATCACCTTCGGGCTTAGATCATTGGTAGTCGCATCCATATTGAGGGTTCCTACAAATGTTACATTCTGCGGAATTTCAAATTCCGGTGTATAACGATTTTTAAGATTTTCTTGATCAGTCTTTGCATCCAGCCATTCTACGGTATTCTCATTATGAGATGCCATGATAGCTTCCTGTCTCTTCCATGCATTTTCTTGGTCTTTATGAGCATATAATGGAATTCCTTCTCCCGATTCCATACTGCTTAACACGTCTGAGAAATAATACTCTACATGCGCAAGGTTCATCTCATCCAGACAAATGAGATAATGCTTTTGGGGATTCTCCTTTGCCTCACAAAGTGCATCCAGAAATGGGGTGGAATAATATCTTCGTTCTACTGGGTTAAAATATCCTGTCAGATCCTGATTATCAATCCAGTTCGGTCTTACTGGAATGATCTTATATGCAAATCCAAGCGCTCTGGCTATATTTGATACAAAACTTGTCTTTCCCATGCCCGGTGCTCCGTGTAAAATTATGAGCTGATTTGTATTCAACCCCAAAAGGAACTGGGCGAGAACCTTGATATTACAATGATAGCCCTGGTACTCCAGTTTATTTTTCAGTGATAGAATATTTTCATCTGTTTCCTCGGCAGTTCTTATTTCCTCGTCCAAATCAGAAACGAAAGACGTGACCATATTTGCCCTGGGAACCTCTTCGCAAGGCTGAGGATTTCTTGTAAATAATTCACTTCCACTAAAGAAAAGACCCTGAATATAAGATTTTTTCTCTTCCAGACGATTTTCGGGGTTGGTTCTTAATATTTCCACAGGTCGTCCATTCCAAAGTAATAACTTAGAATCCGCATCACACAATAGCATAGATACCTTCTGACGTTTTGTCTTTTCATCTAAAAAGCTATCTGTTACAAGACCTATTACCTTTCCGAAAGTAAATTCTTTTTTTCCTTCGCGATCTATCTCCGTTGATTTCCCAAAAATCTGTTCCAAATACTCTAATATATTCTCATTTTCTTCTAATACCTGTTGATTATTATATTCAAAAAATTCACTGATTTTCATTTTTTCACCCTTTCTCATTTTCTTATACACATCATTGTATCACACAAACATTTGTCGCTCGTAATAAATATTTTCTCTACGATATTCTGATAATCTGCTCCCACAGCAGTAATTCATCCTTTGTTACGTTTCGATTATCATGATAATGTCCAAAAAACCATTTTTTAAATCTGGCTGTCTGCCGAATCTTTTTTTCCACCGGATAGGCATACAGGCGGTCAAAATTCTCATGGTTTCCGTCAACAAATAATGTAGTAAATGCTTTGCCGTCCAGCCAGTCAAGAGCACTCGTTTCCATCTTGCTTTCCCCATCTTTGTTCCACACCCGCCGAAATCTCCGCAGATTATGACATAATCATCTTTTGTCATCTCTTTCTGTTCCGGGAAATTCCGGGTGTTAAATCGTTCAAAATTATTGTGGCAGTCACCGGTTATATAAATCATTTTAAATCTCCCATTCCCTGTACTTGCATGCTCAATCCTAAAAATTCTTACCAAATCTGTTTTAATCTACTTTTATAAATAAAAGACTTCTCTTTTACAATCATACCAACTCTTATGGATAATATTGTAATAGAGAAGTCCTTCTTTGTCATTAACCTTATACTATATCCCCTCTGCCATGACCAGTGAGAAATTTTTTGAAATTTATTATCAGTTCAATTCCTCCAATAGAAATTGAACAACTTCCCATTTTATGATATAATTTCTAATACAATTCCAACGGACAGGGGATTATTTTACCGCAAAGCGAGGTGTTTATTATGGTAATACGTGAATCTGCAGAAGATTATCTGGAAACAATACTGATTCTGAAAAACAGACTTGGAAATGTCAGGTCAATTGATATTGCACATGAGCTTTCTTTTTCTAAGCCGAGTGTCAGTGTTGCAATGAAGAATCTTCGATTAAATAATTATATTACTGTTGATGAAAATGGTTATATCAACCTGACAGACAGTGGTATGGCAATTGCCGGGAAAATTTACGAACGTCACACATTCCTGACAAGTTTTCTGACTTCAATTGGGGTGGATCCGGAAACTGCCGCTGAAGATGCATGTAAGATTGAGCATGTCATCAGCTCAGAGAGTTTTTCCGCTTTAAAAAAGTACCTCGCAGATAATGAGAAAAACTAATTGTTCTGTATAAGCTGCATGAACGAAATAACCGTTAATAGAAAACAACAGAATCAAAAAATCCGGATTTTTCGCAGTCCTCACTAACCATGTGATATTACGCAAATCCGGATTTTTATATTTTTTCTTACACCTTATGGTTGGAATCCACCTTCAAAACCTGCAAATGAAAGTTCGCATTTGCCACCCAGACGGCTGCAGATATTCAATGCACGTGTCATAACCTCTGGATACTGTTGATCCTTCGTGTCCACGAACAGATACTTATTATCTTCTGTTATTCTTGCTGTCTGAACATTTTCCAGTTCATTAATCTCGTTCAAAATTGCGGTTGCCATATCATCTGTGATTTTCTTAGATAAACGATAATATCTTCCCATATTGGATTCCCTCTTTCCTTGTATGATTCGAGACTCACTGGCGGTGTTGGTCAAATGATTTTCGGCTCATCTGACATATTTAGCACACGCTAACTTCTCTTTTAAATTTACCACTTTCATTTTTTTGTGTCAACATGTTCTAACACAGATAAAATAAGAAATCCTATCATTCCGACAAAGGACATCACTTTTCCTGCTGCCAGCCCCGGTGCATGGTATGTGATGACAATGTCATGCTCCCCTTTATTCACCTTACAGCCAAGGAAAGCAGTATTGACTTTCTCACTTGTTGTAGGTTTTCCATCAACCTGAATCTCGAATCCGGAATCGTATGGAATCGAAGTAATCAGATATCCGGACTTTTGCATTGTCAGATTTCCGGCAATTACGTTTCCCTTTGTCTTTGTGCTATTTTGTAAAAACTCTGATTCATAAAGCTCTGTTCCCGGCAACGTTGCTATATATGCTTCCACATCAGACAGATTATATTTTCCTTTGCTAAATGTAACCTCTACCTGATTTTCATCACCCTCAAGTACCACTGCATAAGTAAACGTTGTGTTATCATTATAATAGACCCGCTGCTTAGCACTCAGTTTATTACGATTGCCATCCACCCAGATTGTCAGATCTTTTGAGGGTTTCAGATTCTTGACCTTGAACCGAAGCAATAAAACTCTGTTCCCAGAATCTGTTTTTGTTTCATTCGCAACGGTTGTGTTTTCACCGGCATTCTCTGTATTCACTGTATTCACTGAATTTATGTCTATCCGGCTCACAATCTCTGCTTTGACTTTTGTATCCTTTTTGGCAAAAATATGATATCCACCGTCTGCCTCGGAAATGCATGAGTTTTCCCCAAATCGCAGAACTGCGTTGTGCAAATTGTCCACCGCCTCTATACTGTCCGTCTGCTTCGTGGCACTCTCCGGCACAACTGCCTTCTGAAGAAGCGTTGTCTGATTATATGGATAGTCCAACTTATCATAATTTTTCTCACTCATAACCTGGCTTGTTCCATAGATGATCGAAGCTGCGCTTTCATTTTCATAAATCTTCCACTCCCCCGATACTCCAAGAAGCCTGACACCTTTCATCTTAGACTTTGTAACAATGTATTTTTCGCCCATGAATCTCGCATAAATCGGATTTGACTCCTCAGACTGCATCAGAAAATTCCGGTAAGGCTGTTCCAGCCCAAATGTATCCTTTCTAAAATTCTGGTAGGCCTTATTATAGGAAGAAGAATAGATGGAAGAAATGTACTGATCTGTGTTCCACACACGATTTAAATTTGCTGCATTTTCATCGTCAGTGCCAAGCTGGACTGTCCGGTAAAATCCTCCATCTTTTTTTGCCTCATCGGTTGCTGTCTGAATTGCATCTGTGATTTTAGAATCTGTTACCTGTTTATAAAATGTTGTATCCAACATCTCCTGTTTTTCTTTGGCATACTGATTATCAAATACTGCTAGAAATACCGCCATAGAACCTGCTAAAATTAAAACTGTTCCTCTAATTCTCCAGATTGTCTTCCTTCGTTTTCTCCACGCTTCTTTTATCACACCTGTTGCCAGATAACAACCAAACATAATCTGAGATTCTGTCATCAAAAATGGCCACAGATTTCCCATTCCTTCCTGGTTTCTTCCTATATAGATAAGTTCCATCGTGACAACATATGGAATACAGCCGCCCCACGAAAACTCTTCACAGCTCACCTTCTTTAAATACATGGCAAGCATATAGCAAAAAAGCGGAATTAACGGGATCAGTGCCTTGTCCCTCAGATAAAGTCCCCCATTTAAAATGTATACAAAAACCGGCACGCCTGCAACAATGGCAATAATCCACGCCATTACGCTGTCACTCCATCTTCGTCTGAACATGGTCGCAACAAGCACCGTCAGCATCAACGTTCCGAATCCCAGACCATACGGTGAATAAAAAACTCCTGACAATCTAAGTTGTGGAAAGAAAAGTCCTTTCAGGATTTTTGTTGCATTTCCACTTCCAAGCAATACCGACAGGCTTTCTGCATTCGCGCTGCCTCCGGAAGATTCACCGGAACTTCTTCCGATCAATGCAAGGGCTGTCGGCACAAGAAGGACTCCGCTTGCCAGTACTGCAAAAATCATAGGCAGAAGAAATCTCACGCCCTCGCACAGAAACCCTTTTACTGTGGCACGCTCATTTTTTCCTTCCAGTTTTCGTCCGTAACAATGAATTCCATAGATTACCAACGCCAGCATTCCTCCGATACTGAAGTAAAAGCTGGTCATGATCATAAGAAATGTACTGACTGCCAAAAGCCCTGAACGCCTTTTTTCAAAGTATCTGTCCACGCCCATCATAGCCAGGATTAAAAATGGCATGTAATTAACGAACATAATCTGGCTGTAGGACTGGCAGATCATAGGTCCCGTCAGCAAAAAAATAACAGCCACAGCGAAGCTGACAGCTCTACCAAATCCTTTTCGATTCAGCCACAGATACAATAAAAGCACCGAAGCCATCAAGCATAGCATTTCCATAACAATAACATACGTAGACATTTTCACAAAAGGCAATGCGTAGGACAACAAAAATAACGGACTATAAAGTCCATAATATGAATAATTGTATATGTTCTGTCCTCCGCCCAGGTTCATAGCGAATTCCGGGAATAGATTTCCTGTCTCATAAAACTGTTTTCTGAAATAATCCGGAATAACACTGTGCTGGCTGATCCAGTCCACCTTCGCTCCAAATACTCCCCATCTGAGGCAAAACATCCAGCAGAAAAATAATGTCAGTGCTGCAAGTATTACATACCCTGCATAATACAGATATTTTGACATCGTTGATTCTTCATTATTATGCAGATGCTCCGGCTTTGTTGTTCTAACATTTTGATTATGCAGACGCTTTGACTGTCTTGTCTTCATGAGATTCCTCCCCGGATTTCTTTTCTCGCATTACAGCATTCACACCGCTTCCCACAAAGCTGTCTCCTGCTACTTTTCCTGCCGTCTGAACTTTACTTTCTTTCAATATAAATATCGGACGGTGCTTCGTCTCCAGATATGTCTTAGCCAGATACTCTCCCACGATTCCAAGACAGAACAGTTGAACCCCGCTCACCAAAAAGATAATACATACCATTGACGGCCAGCCTGCAACCGGATCGCCCCAAATTAATGTCCGTACTATGATTACTGCAATCATAATAAATGCCAACGCGCAGAACCCTACTCCCATAACAGATGCCAGAGACAAAGGTGCTACTGAAAATCCGGTAATTCCTTCCAGCGAATAAGAAAATAGTTTCCGAAGAGACCATTTTGTTTCTCCTGCCGAACGCTCCACGTTTTGGAATTCCAGCCATTTTGTACGGAATCCGACCCAGCCGAAAATTCCCTTCGAGAAACGATTATATTCACTCATTTCCAATACGGCGTCCACCATAATCCGTTTCATCAGCCGGTAATCTCTTGCACCATTGACAATTTCTGTCTTGGAAATGCTGTTAATAAACTTATAAAATGTCTCAGATAAGAAGGAGCGGATTTTTGGCTCTCCGGTTCTGGTGGCACGTCTTGTCGCAACACTGTCATAAGGTTCTTCCTTCAAAATACGATACATTTCCGGAAGAAGTCCAGGTGGATCCTGGAGATCTACGTCCATCGTTGCCACATAGTCTCCACTTGCATGTTTAAGCCCCGCGTATATAGCTGCTTCTTTTCCAAAGTTTCTGGAGAAAGATAAATATTCACATCTTCCATCTTTTGCATTTAATTGTTTCAATATTTCTAAAGTCTTGTCGCTGGAACCATCGTCCACGAAAAGGATCTCAAAGGAAACCTCTGACAGCTCGCCCATGACGCGCTTCATCTCCCGATAATACACCGGCAACGCTTCCTCTTCGTTAAAACACGGAACCACAATACTGATTCTGTCCATTTTGCATACCTCCATAAATTCAGTCCCTGCAGAAGACACTACTCGTCATCTCTGCTTTATCATTCAGTATGCCCAAAGTTTAACACTCATCCCTTAAGAAAATGCCTAATTAAATCTTAAAGTTTCTTAAGAAGATTTTTTATTTTTTCTAAACTCCTGTATAATAGATCTATCGAAAGGAGTTATTTCTATGGATAAGACTTGTATTTTAATCGTAGATGACAACCCGGAAATCCGGGAAATTATAAATGTGCTGCTTGGTGGGGAAGGTTTCGAAGTATCTGAAGCAGAAAATGGGGCGCAGGCACTTACACTCATTGAGCAGCAGGATTTCGACCTGATTATTCTGGATATTATGATGCCGGGGCCAAATGGCTATCAGACATGCCGGAAAATCCGGGAACTGAGCAATGCGCCAATTCTGTTTTTAAGTGCCCGCACAAAGGAAAGCGATAAGACACTTGGCTTTTCCAGCGGCGGTGATGATTATCTGGCAAAACCATTTTCCTACAACGAACTGATCAGCCGGAGCAAAGCATTGATTCGGCGTTATCAGGTATACAAAGGGAAAAATGAAAGCGGCAATCAAAGTATCAATAGTGCTTCTGTTAATCCGACTGCTGAGCCAATAGCTAGTACATCGAATGCTTCTGACTCCAGGCATCGTATCCTGCTCTTTCACGATCTGGAAATAAACCAGACTGTCCGGGAGGTTCATAAAAATGGACAGCTTTTAGACCTTACAGAAACGGAATACTCCATGTTGGAACTGCTGGTCGCGAACCGCCACCAGACATTTTCTGCCCAGCGTCTTTTTGAGTCTGTCTGGCAGGAGCCTTATTACTACGGTGCAAATAATACTGTCACCGTACATATTCGAAACTTACGCTCCAAAGTGGAAGAT
>PPYF01028780.1_pt1 | contig 10701 bp, 10 predicted proteins | sample 1559871 | NCBI WGS metagenome assembly PPYF01 (sample SAMN08240021, study PRJNA423297) | Human gut metagenome, whole genome shotgun sequencing project.
TGCATGGAGTGCGGCCTGCGGACTCATTCCGGGCTGTACCCGGCATGCGCCTCCCTGCGGCGTCGCACCGTCGAGACTTCCCGCCAGCACGAAGAGCAGCACGAACAGCGCATATTGAATTCTCTCCAGCATTATCGACAAAACAATTTCAGCGCAGCGAATATACGCTCTTTCCCGCTGAAAAGCTACCTTTCGGACGAAAAAATGCACAAAATGAAAAATTTTGAGTACAAAAGTATCACAAATTTGGTAAAAAGGCAAATGTAAGCATTGGTATTGATAATCAGGTAGTTTTTCTATCCAGTTCACTCTATACAGGTTGTCGAATCGGTAGTCGGCGGCATCGTCAAGCGTGGGTTCAGTTACCAAAGCATTACCTCGTTCGGGAATGCCTTTTATTTCCTAAAATAGTGATTTACCGTCTATTGCATTTCCATTCATCTTGACCGAAGACTCTGCGGAAATTAGTTTTGTATCCCTAAAAAAGCAGAGTTATGCGCAGCACATTCAAGGTTCTGTTCTACCTGAAAAGGAACAAGAAAAAAACACAGTCTGCGGTTCCCCTCATGGGCCGCATCACGGTCAACGGTACTATTTCGCAATTCAGTGCGAAGCTCACGGTTCCGGAGCGTTTGTGGGAAGTCCGCGGCGGCCGTGCCAAGGGGCGGAGTCTCGAAGCCGACCGTATCAACCGCCATCTGGACGATATCCGCTCGCAGCTCGACCGTCATTATCGGGATATCCGCGACCGGGAAAGCTATGTGACGGCCGAGAAGGTGAAGAACGCCTGGCTGGGATTCGGGAAGCGTTACCGCACCCTGCTGTCCACTTTCCGCAGCTTTACGGACGACCTGCACGGCCGTATCGGCGTCGACCGTTCGAAAAACACGTGGTACCGTTATCTTGCCACGATGAAACACCTGCAAGCGTTCCTTACTGTAAAATACCGTGTGAGCGACATCGCCCTTGCCGAACTGGAACAGTCCTTTATCGAACAGTTCCATGTTTACTTGAGAACGGAATGCAATCTCAAGCTTACGAGCATCTGCCGTTATCTGGACTGCCTGATCAATGTGGTCAAAGTCTCCTTCAACGACGGAATCATGCCCCGCAATCCGTTCGCCTCGTACCGTTACAACGAACCCACGCCGGAGCGTGCTTTCCTGAACGAGGAAGAGATCCTCACGCTTCAGCATGCCGCGCTCCGCACGAAGAAACAACGTATGATCCGCGACCTGTTCCTCTTCTCCTGTTTTACGGGCATCTGCTACGCGGATCTGAAAACCCTTGCATGGAAACAGCTCGAACAGGATACGCACGGCGACTGGTGGGTCACAGGCAACCGCTGCAAGACGGACACACGGTACGTGGTCAAACTGCTGCCTGCTGCCTTGTCCATTCTGGAACGTTACCGGGACGGCACGGATTATGTCTTTTCTTTTATGCCGCATCTGAATACGGTCGACCGTTCCCTGAAACGGATCGCTGCCTTGTGCGGCATCGAAAAGAAGCTGACCTTTCATGTCGGACGCCATACCTATGCCACGACGATCTGCCTGATGAACGGCGTGTCGCTGGAAACGCTCTCGAAGATGCTGGGGCATAAACGCATCACCACGACGCAGACCTATGCGAAGGTTACCCAGCCGATGATCGACCGTGAGGTGGAGATGCTCAAAATAAAGTTGGCGGATAAATTCATGGCTGTATAAAAATAGCGGACAGTTGGGAAAAACGATAAGGAGCCATGTGAGAACAGCATATATCGTCTCACCCTTAAAAGCAAAAAAGTCTGATATATCCCTGTAATCTCTTTCCGCCGGCAGGAAATATATCGCCGGAGATGAAAATACGCAAGGCCATGCGAATCGCCCGAAGGGCGAGCCTTGCGTATTTCCATCTTCGGCGTTTTGCTGGACGCTACCGTCGGAAAAGGCGGCTTTCTGCGCCCCGGAGGCTACCCAACGGGCTATTGACTCTACGACACGCATATCAGAAACCCAAAGTAATCGGTCATTGCATTGCCTGTTCAAAACGGTTGTCTGTTATTCTTCTTTTCGTGGAGATAATTCAGCTCGTCGCTGTAAATTCCGATTACAAAGCGCAGCATATTGTCGACCAAGGCCGTTAATCTTGTATTATCGTTTCCCAGCAGGTGGAGGATTTCCGATACTTTGTGCTTGGTTTGGGCGCTGACATAGATCGCCGAACGGTTACGGCAATCCACCGGTGCGAAGAAGGTGCGTTCGAAGTCCGGCAGCGAGAGCTTTTTACGACGGAAGCCGGCAGGCTCCTTTCCAGTAGTCGTTTGGGTGTTGACGTCTGTTTTTTCAGTCGTCGGTGCCGATGCTTCGGATACCGTTTCCGATGTGTTTTCCTCGGGAGCGTCCGTATTTTTCTCTTCCGGGTCGGGAATCCGGCGGACGACTTTCGAGTCCAAAGGAGCTTGTCCGGCGATCATCTGACGCATCAGTTCCTCGGCGGCTTCGATACAGGGACGCTTTGAAGGTTTCGGTGCGAGTTTGTCTTTTTCTTTGAATGAATCCATGGTACAATGTTTTTGAGATTGATTGTTAGCTATATGGTCGTAAAGCGTGTATGTTTGCTTCGTTGGATTAAACCATTCAAAATACCATTATTGACTTTCGAATCCATAGGAACCCTCTGGCGATCATCTGACGCATCAGCTCCTCGCCGACTTCGATACGGGGACGCTTTGAAGGTTTTGGTGCGAGTTTGTCTTTTTCTTTTAATGAATCCATGGTGTAACGTTTTTGAGATTGATTGTTCGTTTTGCAGTCGTAAAGCATGTATGTTTGGTTTTATGTTTTAAACCATTCAAAATACCGTTTTCTGTTTCATGCGGTTTATATCGGGATAATGAACGGAATAAGAAAACCGACCTTTCATGCTGCAAGATACAACCGACTGAAATACCTCGGTTCCGATGTCCGCTCCAGACCGCTCCAGTCCGCACCGAGGGTTTGTTTTGGCGCCCGCACGGTTGTAATATTGCACCGGGAAAGACCCGCCCTCGGAGGCCGTAGCGGAGGCTTTTCAAAGTTTTTACAAAAAATTTTCCGCCGCGGATTTTTGTTTTCGCCAGAAAACAGCGAGCTGTACCTTTGTCCGACAAATTGACATTTGTCCGACAAAGGTGCTCGCTCTGCGAGGCCGGGGTCGCTCCCGAGTCGCGACCCTTTTTTAAGCTATCTATGGATACCAACCGAAAACTGACAGACATAACCGACAGGAAGCCCCGAACACCGAGTTACAAGTATTCTTTCCGGCTCAATGAAGAGCAGCATATCCGTTTCAACGAGCTGCTCTGCAAAGCTGGACTGGAGCATAACAGAAGCCGTTTTATCGTCAAAAGAATCTTCGCCGAGGAGTTCGTCGTCATCAGACGCGACCCTTCGAAGGTGCAATTCATCGCACGGCTTAACGACTTTTATTTCCAATTTCAAAAGCTCGGGAACAACTATAACCAGATTGTAAAAGCCATCAATTCGCACTTTTCCAACGTCGCGATCCCGCATCAGATCGCCGCATTGGAACAGCGAACGAGAGAATTAAAGGCTCTGAGTATCGAGATTCTGAGCCTTGCAAAACAGGCTAAGAAATGGTTGCGAATATAAGATCGGGTTCTTCGCCCGACCGACAGCGTTATCGGAATCAAATATAGAATTGCACGCTTGCTCGTTACCTTGGCCCGGCAACTTTAACAACAACAAACGTATGGCAAGCGTAAAAGTAAAATTCCGGGCCTCGTCCGTTGCGGATCGGGAAGGCCGACTGTTCTATCAGATAATCCATAACCGTGTAACCCGGCAGATCAGCAGCGGTCATAAGCTGTTTCCGTCGGAATGGGAAGTTCTGCAGCGGAACATACTCCCGCCGAACTGCGAAGGCCCCCGGCACGCTTACCTTGTCGCATTGAAGAGCCGGATAGCGGACGACAAAGCCCGTCTGGAACGCATTATCTCCCGGTTGGAGCATACGGGCGAAAGCTATACTGCCGGGGATGTGGCGGCACGCTATCTTACGCCTCCGGATGCCGGCGGCTTTCTCTCTTTCGCACGGAGCCTTGCCGGGCAGTTGAGACAGATCGGGAAAATCCGCACGAGCGAACGCTACACGACCGTCTTGAACAGCTTCGGGCGTTTCCGCAGAGATGTCGAGGTGCCGTGGGATGAGGTGGATTCCGACCTGATGATCGAATACGAAACTTATCTCAAATCGAGGGGCGTATGCCCGAATACCTCTTCCTACTATATGCGGGGGCTGCGTGCCATTTACAACCGTGCTGTCGAAAAGGGAATGACGGTACAGCGCGATCCGTTCAAGTACGTTTACACGGGCATCGGCAAAACGGTCAAGCGGGCGGTACCTTTGAAAGTCATCCGCCGAATCCGGGATATGGACTTGGCGCTGTTCCCGGCGATGGATTTCGCCCGCGACATTTTCATGTTCTCATTCTACACCCGGGGAATGTCGTTCATCGACATGGCTTATCTGAAGAAGAAAGACCTGCAAAACGGCATACTCTCTTATCGCAGGCAGAAAACGGGACAGCAATTGTTCGTCAAATGGGAAAAACCCATGCAGGAAATTGTCGACAAATACGATACGGTCAGCACTCCCTATCTGCTGCCGGTGATTAAAGACATGAATGCCGACGCCCGCCGGCAGTACAAGAATGCGGCGCATCTGGTAAATGACAAATTGAAAAAGTTGGGTGTGCGATTGGGACTGGACATACCCTTGACGAGCTACGTCGCCCGCCACGGGTGGGCCTCCATCGCCAGGAGCAGGAACATCCCGCTTGCGACCATCAGCGAAGCAATGGGGCACGATTCTGAAAAGACCACGCGAATTTATCTCGCCTCTTTGGACACATCTTCCGTAGACAAGGCGAACAGCCAAATCCTGAAAGCATTGTAGCTGCATAAAAGTCTGTCTTCATCCAACCGGATTTCATTCGGAAATCTCTTTTAAGATTTATTCTTGAAAGAGATATTTTTTCCGGCGGATCAATCCACCGGAAAATCGCTCTCTCCGGAAGGAATAGGTGGGTCGGTAGCGATAATTAAAGAAATAAACGACGGTTAAGTTCCCGAAATAGCATTTAACGGACTGACAGATAGATACAACTTCTCTTTCCGAGAGAAATATCATACTGCCGCAAAGTTATGAAAAATATGAAATACGACAACGAAATCCGGTGAAAAATAAAATTATCCCGGTCATTTCAGTTCGGAATGTTGAGCCATTAATAGAATTTGTTGAACCAATCCTGAGGCTTTCGTGTGTAAGGCGCTGATAATAAACGCCAATCATTTCGCTATTTCTCTCGGAAAGAGATGTATCGGCAGAGGGAATCCGCCAAAGGAAATCACAAACAGCCTGCGACCGGTAAGAATGAGGTGCAGAGGCATTTCCGACGGACAATTCCGACTGACCGGGAGGGTGGGAAGAAAGATAAGGTGTTGTGTGATAGACTACTTCTCTCCGCAAGAGAAATATTGACGAACGCAAAGTTATGCAATTTAATGGAAATAACGACCAAAACCGGATGAAATTTTCGTCTGCCGAATTCGCCAAAAGATTTTTGGCCGACAAATGTTGTGCAAGCAAACAGTTTTCCGAGTGCAAATTTTGCATGGTTTTCAGATAGTTATAACCAATTATATCCATTGCTCTTTCTCTTGCGGAGAGAAAGAGCGTAAAACGAGCAGAATATCTTTTTACGGATTTGCGGAATAGATGATTGGTATTCCGGCGGAAATAAACATAAACGACTGTAATACATGCCAATATACAGATTGGCATGAACTAAAGGCATGTGCCTTTACAGAAAGGACAAACATAAGTAATGTATGGACATCGCCTCGCCCAATACAGAAGAACTCACGACCGCCCGCTGGTTCGTCATGCGGGCTTACAAAAGCGAAAAGAGAGCGGAGGAAAAACTCAAAGGTAAAGATGGATTGGAATATTTTATTCCGAAATATTATGCTGTAAGAGTCTATCACGGAGTGAAATCGAAACGCCTCGTTCCGGTCATTCCGAATCTCGTATTCGTACATGCCAGTCGCATACAGATTACGGAATTTAAGAAACGCTATAATTTCCTGCAATTCGTGATGTGGGAGAAAAGTACGGGCTTGGAATATCTCGTTGTTCCAGATGACCAGATGGAGAGTTTTATCAGGGTTTCATCCCAATACGAAGAAAATATCTCCTACTACAATCCGGATGAGCTCGACCTTCGAAAAGGGCGCCGGGTACGCATCCACGGAGGTAAACTCAATGGAGTAATGGGTGTATTCATGCAGGTGCAGGGCAAAAGAAACCGCAGGGTCGTCGTCCTGCTGGAAGGTGTCATGGCCGTAGCCGCAGAGGTGCATCCCGACTTGATCGAGGTTATCTCCTGACTGTAGTTTATCCATTGAGCAAAGCTGATACAATCGAATTAGAAAACTATGAACGGCAAACCGAATGTCGAGCCACCTTGGATGTCGCTGAAACGTCTGATCGAAACCCGTATGGTCGAGATACTCCGCAAAGAACAGGGCAACAGAAAGTATATCCGCTTATACGGCGCCGGAGAATATTGGCACGCCTTCGAAGAGTCGGCCTGTCAGTTAAGCCGGATATTCACGGAATGTGAAACGGCACTTTTCAGGCATAAGGACTACCCCTTTCCAGTGGTTATGGTCAGCATCCCCGACAGTGAATTACGGACTTACATCCGGCAGCATATCCCGGTATGCGACAAGCCCGATTACAAAAAACTGCTGGTCGCGGAACTTTCCGTCTCGGAATACCGCGCATGGCATGAACACGCGGTGAAAGAGTTTTTGTAATTCCTTACGATTGCCGATGACTGATCCGAAAACCGTTATTTTCAACGAATATGGAAACGATACGTGCATTCATTTTATTCGTCATTCGAATATGCTAACTGACCGGAATCGCTATCTTCGATGGATCGACGGACTGTGAATTCAAACAACGAGTAAAATCGAACATTTTCACGCTTCTGTATGCTTTACCGCTTGCTGTCACGGCTGGGTGCTGAAAAGTACCTGTCGTCAAGTTACTTTTCGTCGTGGTTGATTTTGGCCATCGATACCGTTGTATCTGTTTTTTCGACGTTTGTCGCCTACCTTTTGATCCGGGGGCTTTTCCCGCATCCTGTTTTCACGGTCTGGTACGGCGTGTGGCTTCTGGCTGGTTCGTGCGTGTTGAGCGTCATCACGTTCATTCTGTTCCGTACGTTCCGGAGCGTCATCCGCCACACGACCCTTCGTGAAGTGTGGAAACTCGGCGCCGCGGTCCTGCTGAAAGACGTGCTGATGTTCGTCTATGTGCAATTGTTTCCGCAGTCGCCGCTTCCTCCCCAGACGGCTATCGCCCTGGGGTTCATGCTGGATGTGCTGGTCACGCTTTTCCTTTTGCTGGCCCTTCGTCTGGGGATGATCATCTTTTACGACCTGCTGAAACTCAACCGCACACGCCATGCGAACTGCCGTCAGGTTCTGGTCTACGGGACGGGGGACAAATCGGTCTCGCTCGTTACGCGTCTCCAGAACTCGCCCCATTACCGGGTCTTCGGGTTTCTGACCTACGGGAAACGACTCAAAAACCATGCGATCGCCGACCGTCCGGTGTACTACTTCGAGGATGAAAGCAGCATCGAATATCTGCGTGACCGAGTCGATATTGATGCCATACTTTTCGCCACGAACGACGACGCACAGTCGGAACAGGAACGGCTGATCAAGTACTGTACGGAGAAATCGGTGAAGATCCTGATCACCCCTCCGATCGACGAGGTTATCGACGGTAAGATCATGAAGCAGTCGATCCGCGAGATCAAGATCGAGGATCTGCTGGGCCGCCCCGAAATCAAGATCTCGATGGAGGAGATCGTCGCCAACTTCAAGGACAAGACGATCTTCGTTACGGGCGCCGCGGGATCGATCGGCTCGGAACTATGCCGCCAGCTGGCGACGTTCGGGGTTAAGGAGCTTATCCTTTTCGACAACGGGGAGACCCCGATGCACAACCTTCGCCTGGAACTGGAGGAGCGCTATCCGGCATTGAAATTCATCCCTGTCATCGGCGACGTCCGGATTCCCGCCCGTCTGGACTTCGTGTTCCGGACGTACCATCCGCAGGTGGTGTTCCACGCTGCGGCTTACAAACACGTCCCGCTGATGGAGGAGAACCCATGCGAGGCGGTTCTGGTAAACGTCGCGGGAACGCGCAACGTCGCTGACAAGTGCATCGAATACGATGTTGAGAAGATGGTTATGATCTCGACGGACAAGGCCGTGAACCCGACGAACGTGATGGGTTGCACGAAGCGCCTTGCGGAGATCTATGTGCAGTCGCTGGGTCTGTCGATCGAGCAGGGCCGCACGCCGGGGAAGACGCGTTTCGTCACCACGCGCTTCGGGAATGTGCTGGGCTCGAACGGTTCGGTCATTCCCCGCTTCAGGGACCAGATCTCCAAGGGCGGTCCGGTGACTGTCACGCATCCGGACATTACGCGCTTCTTTATGACGATCCCCGAGGCGTGCCGTCTGGTCATGGAGGCCGCCACGATGTCGACGGGCAATCAGATCTTCGTCTTCGACATGGGCGAATCGGTTAAGATCGCGCACCTGGCGCGGCGGATGATCTCCCTGGCGGGCTTCGAGCCGGAGAAGGACATCAGGATCGAATACACGGGTCTGCGGCCGGGTGAGAAACTTTACGAGGAAGTACTTTCGAATAAAGAGAATACGGAGCCTACGTTACATGACCGCATCCGGATTGCTAAGGTGCGGGAGTATGATTACCGGGAGGCATGTGAGGTAGCCGAAGAGCTGGAAACTTTGTCCCGGAAAGTCGAGATTCCCGATATGGTCAGACTGATGAAAAAGACAGTTCCCGAGTTCAAATCAAAGAACTCAAGGTTTGAGGTGTATGATAAATAGAGTGTCGTTACATACATTTTGCGAACGTCTTAAAAGTAGTGATCTATTCAAGGACTCGTTTTGGGCCCTTGCTGGTAGTGCCTTGGGTAAAGGTCTTTCTTTACTTGCAGGAATTGCCGTAGCACGATTTCTCGGCAAAGAAGTATATGGCGAATATGGAACCATTAGGACCACACTGTTCTATATTGCGATAGTTTCCACTTTTGGATTTGGCTATACAGCAACTAAATTCGTTGCCGACTATATTTCGGAAAAGCCCGAAAAATTAAAGTCATTGGTTTGGACTTTTTTAAAAATTACTTTAGTTTTTAGTGGGTTATTAGCATTAGTTCAAATAATTTTTGCCGCTTCTATTGCTCTATTCATTGATGCACCAAATTTAGAATTTCAACTGCGTTTTTTTTCATTGTTAATTATTCTGAATGGATTACAAACAACCCAAATCGCTATTTTATCAGGATTTAAAAAATTTAAAGAAACTGCAAAAATAAATATTTACACCGGTTTTGTCGTATTTATTGGTAGCATTATCATGACATGGTTTTGGGGACTAACCGGAGCTCTTGGAGCATTAATGTTGTCATTTGTGGTTCAAGTTATACTGAATCAAATAATTATCCGACACGCTCTGACTCAGTATAATTCAAATGAAAAAGTTTCAAGATCAGAAATATACTCTATGTTAGGTTTTTCAATTCCTGTAGCCCTTCAGGAGAGTTTGTACACAATAGTACATTGGATAGGTTTGCTCCTACTGATTCATTTTGCCAATTATGGCGAAGTCGGTTTATCGTCAGCTGCAGCATTATGGCAAAGTGTTGTGATTTTTGTACCGGCAATGTTAAAAAACGTGATGTTTTCTTATTTATCAAGCTCAGATAACCATTCGTCTCTGATCAATAAACTTCTTTTAGTCAATTTTTTATCCTCATTACTCCCCGTTTCAATCGTCATTCTTTTTTCTGGATTTATCAGTTCTTTTTACGGTGTGAGTTTTGTTGGGTTACCAAAAGTTTTGAATATCTCAGCAGCAGCAGCTCTTTTCATCTGTTTATCGGAAGTTTATTGTTATGAGTTTATATCACGGGGAAAACCGTGGATAGTTTTCATAGCGCGCCTTGTTCGCGATATGTTCATTCTTATTCTCACCTACATTATTTTGCAACAAATTAATGAAAGTCAAGCTTATTGGTTTGCACTTATCTCACTAATTGCGAATGGGATATTTCTAATTTTACTACATCTAAGATATAGATATGTTAAGTAAAATACATATTAATAATAAATATTTTGTCCTATTCGTACTAGGGCTATTGGGATTTGCAGCAATAAAAGCAATGCAAGGTCTAGCTAATATAGATTCCACCTCACACAATAATACTAATTTTATTTATGTAATTATCGGAGTGTTATCTGTGATCTATATATTATCGCATTGGAGAATTGCTTTTGCAAATAATATATATACAAAAACGATATGTTCATTTTTGGCATACTTGATTTTAAGATATGCATTTTTTTATGATGATACACCAATAATAAGACTTATTGCAAATTGTGTATGGCCAATTATTGCAGTGTTAGGTTATACTATTGGTTATAAGAACTATACATCGGAGAACCTATCTGCCATAGCACGAGTTTATCTTACATTTATTGTTCCATTTTTTGTTTATAATGTCTTTCTTAGTTTTACATTGACATACGATAC
>PPYF01130502.1_pt1 | contig 10701 bp, 9 predicted proteins | sample 1559871 | NCBI WGS metagenome assembly PPYF01 (sample SAMN08240021, study PRJNA423297) | Human gut metagenome, whole genome shotgun sequencing project.
GCCTTCCGGCGGCACCATCCGGCACACCGGCTGCCTGATCGCCTGCACCGACCCGTTCTGTCTGGACCTGTTTTTGTGCGACCTGATTGCCATGAAGCACAGCCAGGTCCCCACCGTCCAGCAGAGCATCGCCCGGGGGCTGTGCCCCTCTCTTGCTGAGGAGCTGGTGCTGATTAACCCCGACAGCCTGCCCACCCGCATCCCGGACTTCCGGCACCCGCAGTCCAAGACGGTGGATTTTTCCGGCAACGTGCCCGGCTTTCTGCGGCCGCTGGTCCGTCAGGCTGCGCGCGCGCTTTCCCCCAAGCCGGTGGTGGACCCACAGCAGTGCATCGGCTGCGGCCGGTGCTCCGAGAGCTGCCCGTCCCAGGTCATCCGCATCGAGCAGGGCAAGGCCCGCATCCGCTACAAGCACTGCATCCGCTGCTACTGCTGCCACGAGATGTGCCCGGTGAAGGCCATCCACATCCGCGGCCGGGTTTAAAAGGAGGGATTTGATGAACCGCATCCAGATCGACGCCCCCTGCAAGATCAACCTCTCGCTGGACATTGTGGGGAAGCTGCCAAACGGCTACCATGAGATGGACATGGTGATGCAGACGGTCAGCCTGTGCGACACCATTTCCCTTCAGCTACAGCCGGGCAGCGGCCAGATTCAGATGAGCTGCCGTTTTGAGCCGGATAACGGAGTCCCTCTCTCCTGCGAAGATCTCTCCTGCGAAGATCTCTCCTGCGGAGAGGACAACATCGCCGTCCGCTGTGCCCGCGCCTTCTTCCGGGAGAGCGGCTGTCCGCTTCAGGGGCACGACCTTTCCATCCAGCTTGTCAAGCGCATCCCGATGATGGCGGGGCTGGGGGGCGGCAGCGCCGACGGGGCCGCCGTGCTGAGCGGACTCAACCTGCTGACCGGCGCAAACCTGCCGCTCGAAGCGTTAGAAAAAATCGCGTTGCCCTGCGGGGCGGACATCCCCTTCTGCCTGCGGGGGGGCACGCTGCGCGCCCGAGGGATTGGGGAGCAGTTTTCCCCGCTGCCGCCGATGCCGGACTGCCCCATCCTTATCATCAAGCCCCGCTTTGGCATCAGCACCGGTGCGGCCTTTGCCCGCTGCGACAGCCAGCCCTACCGCCACGCCGAGGTAGAGAAAATGATACAGGCCCTGCAAACAGGAAGCGTCGCGCAAATTGCCGGCGCGCTGCAAAACGTCTTTGAGGAGCTTTGCTCCGAGGAGGAGAGCCGGCAGCTTGCCGCGGCGCGGGAGCTGCTGCAGCAGCATCGGGCCGCAGGCGTCCTGCTCTCGGGCAGCGGCAGCGCACTGTTTGGCCTGTTTGAGGAGGAGGATACCGCCCGCACCGCCCTGCACGCCCTGCAAAACCACCCGGCGCTGGAAGGCGCTTTTCTGTGCCGCCCGGTGGCGCAGGGGGTTTACCGTTCTGCGGGGCAGGTATGACATTCGTTTTCATCCACTAGATCAGGAGGCGGCAGTATGTTCCCGACTGTCAAATGGCTGTTTTTCGACGTTGCTTCCACCCTGGTGGACGAACAGCTTTGCTATGTGCTTCGGCTGCAGGAAATCGCCTCGTTGGCCAATCTTCCGTATGAACTGATTTGGGAGACCGCCATGCAGTTTTACCGGCAAAATCAAAAGGGAGACGCGCGGGCCGCGGAGCGATTCGGCGTCAAAATGCCTGCCTGGCACACGGAAATGGAGCGGCTGTACCCTGACGCCCGACCGTGCTTAAACAAGCTGCATCAACGCTATTCCCTTGGAATCATCGCCAATCAGCCGCCGGGGACCCGCGAACGGCTGCGCAGCCACGGCATTCTGCAATTCTTTGACCTGATCGTTGCTTCCGCGGAAGAAGGTCTGTCCAAACCGGACCGGCGCATCTTCGAGACCGCGCTGCAGAAAAGCGGCTGTGCCTCCGATCAGGCTGTGATGATTGGGGACCGGATCGACAACGACATCCTCCCCGCCAGGCAGCTGGGGATGCACACCGTCTGGGTCCGGCAGGGCTTTGGGCAATATTGGAAAATCACAAACGAAGCGGAAAGGCCCGACTATCAGGTGGACAACCTAGCCGAGCTTTGCAAGCTCTTTTTATAAATGCAATCTGACAACGCATCAACTTTTCTTCAAGACAAAAAACGAAAGGGTGTTGTATATGAACTTTTGTATTCGACTCTCCTGCTGTGTCAACCGCGTCATCAGCGGCAACCCGCAGTTCTGCTGCGAGTCGGTCACCGACCTGCTGGAGGAGAGCGGACAGCAATCCGCCGACATCTCCCTGTTCCCCCGCCTGGCGCTCTGCCCGCCCTCCTCGGACGCACTGCTGCTCAATCCTGCGGTCTGCGCCCAGTGCGAGGATGCGCTCGACCAGGTGCGGGTGGCCTCCGCCAAAAATGAAAGCTGCATCATCATCGGCCTGGTCAAGCGCTTTGGCGGCAAGCCGGTGGACGTTATCGCGGTGCTGCAAAACGGCGAGGTCGCCGCTTATCTGCCCGCCGCCGGCTATGGACGGCTGCAGTCGGCCGACCCGGTGACGGGGTACTACCGCGAGCAGGAGCGCCCCGGCTCCCCCCTGCGCGGCTGGGACACCCTGTTTGGCTGTGGGGAGCTGCGCTTCTGCGTCTGCCCCTGCCCGATAAACGACCTGCCGCTGCACCTGCCGCGCCTTGTGAGGACCGGCTGTCAGGCGGTGCTGGTCCCCTGCTATGAGCCCGCTACGGCTGAGAGCGCTGAGAAGGAGCTGCGGCTGGTTCGCGCCCTCTCCGAGAGCTTTGGCATCGCCATCGCCTTTGTGCGCGGCGGCCAGGGGGACACCTCCCATCCGGTGGCCTTTCAGGGGCACGCCACCATCTGCGAGTGCGGTGAGATGCTGGCCCAGTACACCGGCGAGAGCTTTGGCCAACACACCTTTGCGCTGGAGAGCTTTTCCTTTGCCCGCGACCTGGACTGCGACATCCTGCGCGCCTGCCAGCGCTTTTCTTCCGACTGCCAGCCCGAAATCACCTTCCGGGAATCCTCCGGCAAGAAGGGCCTGCTGCGCGAAATCCGCAAGGACCCGTTCCTGCCGCTGGACGAGGCGCAGGCCAACCACTACCTGCAGACGCTGTTCGAGCTGCAGGTGCAGAGCCTGGTCTCCCGCGTGGCCAACACCGGCCTGCATCATCTGGTGCTGGGCGTCTCCGGCGGGCTGGACTCCACCCTGGCGCTCCTGGTCTGCCACGAGGCGTTAAAGCAGCTGGACCTGCCGTCCAAAAATCTGATGGCCATCACCATGCCGGGCTTTGGCACCAGCGACCGCACCTACTACAACGCTCTGAGTCTCATCTCCGCCCTGGGGGCGCAGAACCGCGACATCTCGATCAAGGCCAGCGTCCTGCAGCACTTTGAGGACATCGGCCACGACCCGTCGCTGCGGGACGTCACCTATGAAAACGCCCAGGCGCGCGAGCGCACCCAGATTCTGATGGACGTGGCCAACAGCTGCCGCGGCATCGTGGTCGGCACCGGCGACATGTCCGAGGACGCGCTGGGCTGGTGCACCTTCGGCGGCGACCATCTGGCCAACTACAACGTCAACGTCTGCCTGACCAAGACGATGATCCGCAGGATGGTCACCTTCCTGTGCTCCCGTTTTGACGACGAGGTCGGCAGCATCCTGCGCGACATTGTGGACACGCCGGTCAGCCCCGAGCTGCTGCCGCCGGACGAGAGCGGCAAGATCCAGCAGAAGACCGAGGACATCCTGGGCAGCTACGAGCTGCACGACTTCTTCCTCTACTACCTGCTGCGCTGCTCCTTCCCGCCGCGCAAGCTCTACTACTACGCCTGCGTCGCCTTCTCCGGGCAGTTTTCCGCCAGCTACATTCTGGAAAAGCTCAAGGTTTTCCTGAACCGCTTCTTTGCCGGACAGTTTAAGCGCAGCTGCACCCCGGACAGCGCCGACATCACCGAGGTCTGCCTGTCCCGCTGCCCCATCCCGTCCGACTGCTCGCCGCAGGCGCTGCTGAGCGACCTTGCGGACATCCGATAGCCTCCACACCCATCACAGCCATGCCGCCTGCACAAGCGTGCTGCATGGCTGTTTCTTTTTTGCACAGAGGACTTTTTTTACAATCTCTTTTCCCACAGCGGTTTACAATCTTCCCACAAACCGGTATAATGAAGGTGTATCTTTTTTTACAGAGCATGGAAGGAGGAGAGGCTTTGGCCTTTTTGGATACGTTTCTTCCGACCCAATCGGCTTCCCGTTGGGTTTCTCACAGGGCCTGCCGGCTGGCATCCAGGCTGCTGACCATCGGTGCGGCGATGATGCTGTCTTTTTTGGCGGGCGGCTGCTCGCGGGTGCAGACCTCCATCGAGGATCTGATGAGCCCGCCGGTGCTCACCGAGGAACAGGCGCAGATCCGCGACGCGCTGGCCCGCGTTTCGGGGGACGGCGAGATCAAATACCGCTATCCGCAGAACGGCGAATACCGTTCTTCCTATATCTTTTACGACATCGACGCCGACGGCGTGGAGGAGGCGATGGTCTTTTACCAAAGCGCCTCCAAGGGGGAGGCCACCTGGATCAACATCCTCGACCAGCAAAACGGCGAGTGGGTCTCGGTCTGCGAGACGCCCGCGCCGGACAGCACCGCCAACATCGACTTTGTCTCCTTTGAGCAGCTGACCGGCGACGGAGAGATCAGCATCGTCATCGGCTGGGAGGACCTGCGCAGCAGCAAGACCGCCATCGCCTACCACTACCAGAGCGGCCGGCTGCTGCCCATCTTTGAGCGCGAATACACCGAAATCGCCATCGCGGACCTGGACGGCAGCGGCACCACCGACCTTGTGCTGTTCACCCCGCAGGCGCAGTCCACCCTGGTCTTTCTGGCCTGCAAGACCGAAAACGGCTTTGAGACGGTCGACTCGCTCACCCTGCCGCGCAGCATCCTCAGCTTTGACAGCGTCCTCACCGGCGCCACCTCCACCGGCAGCAGCGCGCTGTTTCTGGACAGCACCGTCGAGGTGTACGAGACCGCCTTCCAGGTCACCGACGTCATCAGCGCCCAGGCCGAGGAGGACGGCACGCCAAAGCTTGTAAACCTGCTGGACAACGAGCTGCTCTCCCTATCCGAGAGCACCCTGCGCCCGGCGCAGAACATCTACTGCCGGGACATCGACGGCGACGGGCTGATCGAGATCCCTACCGTCTCCACCCTGCCGGGCTATGAGGACCTGCTCAGCGAGGACATCCCCTTTCTGACTACCTACAACCAGCTGCTCCCCAACGAGCAGCTTTCGCCCAAGCAGAGCGGCGTCATCAACACCCAGCACCGCTACATGCTGCGCTTTCCGCAGCGCTGGATCGGCCAGGTCAGCGCGGTGGTGCAGCCGGAAAACGGCGAGTGGACCTTCTTTGTCTACAACGGGGACCTCCAGGACACCTCGCAGACGCTGCTGCGCATCCGGGTCTACTCGGCCAAGGATTACCACGATAAATTTGACGGAGATTATTTCCAGCTCATCGGGCAGAAGGGATTGTTTGAATACTACGCCTATGTCCTGCCCTCCCAGAGCGAGCTTGCCATTACCCAGCAGGAGCTGACCGGGGAAATGTTCTTCTTCCTGGACTAGCCCTGCCCCAGCGTTTATCCCAAGATGAAAGGACGGTTTTTATGAAAAGAATTCTGGTTGCGGAAGACGAGGACGTAATCCGCGATTTTGTTGTAATCAACCTGCGCCGCTCCGGCTATGAGGTGGTGGACGTGCCCAACGGCGACGAGGCGCTGCGCGTCTTTGATGAGAACGGCGGCGATTTTGACATCTGCCTGCTGGACATCATGATGCCCGGCAAGGACGGCTTCACCGTCTGCAAGGAGATCCGCAAGCGCTCGGCCACGGTGGGCATCATCATGCTCTCGGCCAAAAGCCAGGAGATGGACAAGGTCGGGGCCCTGATGTTCGGCGCGGACGACTACATCACCAAGCCCTTTGGCCCGGCGGAGCTGGTGGCGCGTGTGGACGCGCTGCACCGCAGGGTCACCATGTTTTCCGCAAAGCCGATGGAAAACCCGGACGAGGTCCGCTCCGGCCCCTTTGTGCTCAACGAGCGCAGCCGGACGCTGACCAAAAACGGCAAAAACATCGACCTGACCCAGGTGGAATTTCAGATCATGGAGTGCTTTATGAAAAACCCCAACGTCGCCCTGGAGCGCAACAGCATCCTCTCCAAGGTGTGGGGAGAAAACTACTTTGGCGACGTCAAGATTGTGGACGTCAACATCCGGCGGCTGCGCATGAAGATTGAGGACGAACCCTCCAATCCAAAGTACCTGACCACCGTCTGGGGCTTCGGCTACAAATGGAGCGTGCCGGAATAACCTACACTTTGATTTCACTGTAACAGGGGGTAAAGGGCTTGCCCACCAAAAAAATCACCAGGCGCTGGCTCTACAACAGCTTTCTGGTCATCCTGATCTTTCTTTCCCTAATCATCATCGCCTTCTCACTGGCGATCCGCAGCTACTACTACAACAGCGTGCTGACCGTGGTGCGCAACACCGCCAGCGTCCAGAACGCCAGCCTGGTCAACTACTCGGAGGACAACACCGTCGACTTCTCCGCCTCGGTGCGCACCCTGGTGGAAAACTTTGCCGACAAGGACCGGATGGAGCTGATGGCCATCGACAAAAACGGGACGGTCATCATCACCTCCAGCGGCTTCTCCCCCTCCGGGGATCTGGAGATGCCCGACTATGAGGCGGCGCTTTCCAGCTCGACCCGCGACGCCTACTCCTACGACACCCTCAACGGCGAGAGCGTGCTGGCCTACACCTTGCTTGCGCCCAGCGTGGACGACTCCAACGTCTCCGCGCTGCGGTATGTCGTCTCGCTGACGGCGGTCAAGCGGCAGATCTACATGCTCATCGCCGCCGCCGGCGTGGTGGGGGCCGCCATCATCTTCTTTGTCATCCTCTCCAATTCCTACTTCATCAACTCGGTCATCAACCCGATCGACGAGGTGCGCAAAATCGCGCTGCAGATCTCCAAGGGCGACTTTTCCACCCACCTGAAAAAGACCAGCGACGACGAGATCGGCGAACTGTGCGACGCCATCAACGCCATGGCGCTGGAATTACAGGAAAACGAGAAGATGAAAAACGACTTTATCTCCTCGGTCTCCCACGAGCTGCGCACCCCCTTGACCGCCATCAAGGGCTGGGCCGAGACGCTGATGGACGACTCGGTGGACCGCGAGACCACCAAAAAGGGCATCGGCGTCATCATCAAGGAGAGCGACCGCCTCTCCGGCATGGTGGAGGAGCTGCTTGACTTCAGCCGCCTGCAGAGCGGTCGCCTGAAGCTGAGCTTAACCAAGATCGACCTAGTGGCGGAGCTCAGCGACGCGGTGCTGATGTTCACCGAGCGCGCCCGGCAGGAGGGCATCGCCCTAAACTACGACGAGCCGATGGACATCCTGCCCATCATGGGCGACTCCAACCGGCTGCGCCAGGTGTTTGTCAACATTCTGGACAACGCCTTAAAGTATTCCGACGCGGGCGACAGCGTCACCGTCACGGTGCAGCACAGCGAAAACAACGCGATCATTCAGATCCGCGACACCGGCATCGGCATCGCCTCGGAGGACCTGCCCAAGGTCAAGACCCGCTTTTACAAGGCCAACGCCACCCGGCGCGGCTCGGGCATCGGGCTTGCGGTCGCCGACGAGATTGTCTCAATGCACGGCGGCAACCTCTCGCTGGACAGCCAGGAAGGGGAAGGCACCACCGTCACCATCTCGCTGCCGCTGGCTTGCTGACCGGCGCGCTGACAAAAAGCCCAGCAAAAAAAGGACCCTCCTGCGGGAAGGTCCCTTCTTTTGCTCTGGCCCTGCGCAAATGCTTTGGCCCTGCTCAAAGCTACAATCTATTCATAATTTCTGCTTTATTTTTTGTTGGCCGGGTGTTACAATAATTTTGTTCTATTCGCGGTCCAGGCCGCTGATTTTGGCCTCCACATTCTGGATTAAGTTGAGCAGCGCCTGCGACTGTTTGGGGTAATTTTGCATCAGGTACTCGGTGGTGATTTTGATCTCGTCGATGTTGCGCACCCTGTCCTCGCCCTTGTTCTGGCCCTGCGCCAGCTGCTGCGCCCTGGCCTCGCTCATCATCATCAGCGCCGAGCAGTAGCCGCTGAGCATCTCCTGCGGCACCGAGAACATGCTGTCCTCGTTTTTGGGGTTGACCGAATAGAGCACGCGGAACGCCCGGTACACCGCCAGCATCAGATAGTTGGAGATCTCATTGTTGAGCTGCTTGGATTCGCTTTTGCCAATCAGGTCATAGATGATGCCCAGCGAATTGGTGATCAGCTTTTTGTTGAGCACCGGCATGATGTTGCCGCGGAACACCGTGTCCTTGGTATTTTCCGGTTCGGGAATCTCCTCCACGGTCAGCTGCCGGCCGCTGCGCTCGGGGGAGAGCCCCAACAGGTAATCGCAGGAAACATGGTAAAAGCGCGAGCAGCGGATCAGAAAGTCCAGGCCGCATTCCCGCACTCCCTTTTCATAGTGGGAGAGCAGCGCCTGCGAGATGCCAAGCTCCGCCGCCGCCTGCTTCTGGCTGATCCCCTTTTCCTTTCTCAAAAGCGTAATAAGCCGTGGGAACTCGGCGTTCATACGCACATCCTCCTTACTTTGGGCCATCGGACCCGATAAAAATAGGCTGCAACATCCAAATGCCGCAGTCCAAACGATCACACCTCGATCTACGTATTGTAAATTATATTACATCCAAAACACTTTGTAAAGCACTTTTTGCAGATAAATCCGGTTTTTGGTCGAAAAGACAAAAAGGCAAACGCTTCTTTTGCTTTTTTACCGATTGACTTTTCATCTGTCGGACATCTTCCGGTTTCTCTTTTGACACCACGATACAGAAAGGACGTCTGTCATGTTAACCTACAAGATTCACCTGTTCCGCCACGGAATCACCCGCGCCAACCTGGAGGGCCGCTATGTGGGGCTCAGCGACTACCCGCTCTGCCAGGAGGGCATCGACGCGCTCAAGGAGTATGTCAAGGACAAGGACTATCCCCCGGTGGAGAAGATCTACACCTCCCCGCTGCGCCGCTGCCGCGAGACCGCACACATCCTCTATCCCGGCTACAAGACCTTTGATGTGCCGCAGCTGATGGAGATGGACTTCGGCACCTATGAGGGCAAGACGCTGGACGAGCTGCAGAACGACGAGAGCTTCATCGCCTGGAGCCGGGACAGCATGCACAACGCCCCGCCGGAGGGCGAGGACGGCGTGGCCTTCATCCGCCGGGTCATCCACGGGCTGGACGACGTCTTTCAGGACATGATGGCAAACGAGCTGCACAGCGCCGCGCTGGTCATCCCCGGCGGGATGATTATGTCGATGCTGGCGCTGATGGGCTTTCCCCGCCACCCGATGGGGGAATGGGAGTGCGATGCCGGCGCGGGCTACACCATCGTGATGACCCCGGAGCTGTGGACCCGGGACAAGGTGTTCGAGGTGCTCAGCCGCATCCCGATGAGCCCGGAGGACTGGGAGGACCACTGGAGCACCAAGAAATACTATGAGGACGGGGAAGAGATGTTCTTCGAATAAGCGCCTTCCCGCATCACTTCTACACAAAGGAGCGTCTGAACAAAAATGAAACTGCGAAAACAAATCAAACTCAACGCCAAGCGCTGCCTGTGCAACAACTGGGGCAAAGCCGTCTCGATTGTCCTGCTGACCAGCGCTATCTATCTGCTGTTTGTCATCATTGAGATGATCGCCAACCTCCTGCTGCAGCTGCCGGCTTCTTCCGCCTCCGCGCAGGAGCTTTCCAGCGCGTGGATGCTGTCCTATCTGCTGACCGTCCTGATGGCAATCGGCTCCTTCATCCTGCTGGTGCCGCTGCATCTGGGCATCACCGCCTGGTACCATTCGCTGTCGGAGGGCGTTTCGGACGACATCCTGTCCATCTTCGGCTTTTTTGCCAACCGAAAAATGTTCTTTCGGTCGCTGTGGCTCTCGATCAACACCGGCGTGCGGGCGATTTTGTACGCGGTGCTCTATCTGATTCTTCCCACCGCCGGCATCCTCTTTTCGGTCCGGCTGCTCAACAGCCCGCTTTCCAGCGGGGCCTTTGTCGGCAGCATGACGCTGGTCTTTTCGATTGCGCTGTTTGTTCTGCTGCTGTGCTTTCTGCTCATCCGGCTGCAGCGATACTTTCTGGCGCAGTACTATCTGCTGGACCAGGAGACCTCGGTGCGCAAGGCCATCCGCGCCTCCATCCACGCCAGCAAGGGCATCTGCGACGAAATCTTTGCGTTTAAGCTCTCCTTTTTGCCGTGGGGTATCGCCTCGATTCTGATGCTGCCGCTGCTGTACGTTTCGCCCTACTATTCGATGAGCTCGCTGCTGTACGCGCGGTTTTTGATGGAACAGGACAAGCGCGCGAACAGCCTGGTAGTGGCGTCCTCTCCGGAGGAGACGCCGGAGGATTACCCGGAGGACATCGCCACCACACGGCAGTTTGACCCACAGCACGAGGAGCGGCTCGAGGACGAATAGCTGCGGGAGATTTGCGAGAGGGCGCAGCCCCCTCTGCGCTCCCCTTGTATGGGCGCTCCGCCCCATGCCCCGGGTGACTTTCTCCCCGATGAGAAAGTCACCAAAGAATCTCCCAGAGG
>PPYF01526620.1_pt1 | contig 10701 bp, 11 predicted proteins | sample 1559871 | NCBI WGS metagenome assembly PPYF01 (sample SAMN08240021, study PRJNA423297) | Human gut metagenome, whole genome shotgun sequencing project.
CTAGTGAAACATCCGACGTTGCTTATTCTCGATGAACCACTACAGGGGCTTGATCCGCTCAATCGCCAGCTTATCCGCCGTTTTGTTGATGTGCTGATTAGCGAAGGTGAAACGCAATTGTTGTTTGTTTCGCACCACGCTGAAGATGCGCCTGCCTGTATTACCCATCGTCTTGAGTTCGTGCCGGACGGTGACTTTTATCGCTATGCGCTGACAAAAATAAACTGAGTCGGTAGTGCTGACCGTGCCGGAGGCGGCGTAAACGTGTTATCCGGCCAACGGTTTGACGCATGCAGGCATGAAACCGCGTCTTTTTTTCAGATAAAAAGCGCAATCATTCATAAACCCTCTGTTTTATAATCACTTAATCGCGCATAAAAAACGGCTAAATTCTTGTGTAAACGATTCCACTAATTTATTCCATGTCACACTTTTCGCATCTTTGTTATGCTATGGTTATTTCATACCATAAGCCTAATGGAGCGAATTATGAGAGTTCTGGTTACCGGTGGTAGCGGTTACATTGGAAGTCATACCTGTGTGCAATTACTGCAAAACGGTCATGATGTCATCATTCTTGATAACCTCTGTAACAGTAAGCGCAGCGTACTGCCTGTTATCGAGCGTTTAGGCGGCAAACATCCAACGTTTGTTGAAGGCGATATCCGTAACGAAGCGTTGATGACCGAGATCCTGCACGATCACGCTATCGACACCGTGATCCACTTCGCCGGGCTGAAAGCCGTTGGCGAATCGGTACAAAAACCGCTGGAATATTACGACAACAATGTCAACGGCACCCTGCGCCTGATTAGCGCCATGCGCGCCGCTAACGTCAAAAACTTTATCTTTAGCTCCTCCGCCACCGTTTATGGCGATCAGCCCAAAATTCCATATGTTGAAAGCTTCCCGACCGGCACACCGCAAAGCCCTTACGGCAAAAGCAAGCTGATGGTGGAACAGATCCTCACCGATCTGCAAAAAGCCCAGCCGGACTGGAGCATTGCCCTGCTGCGCTACTTCAACCCAGTTGGCGCGCATCCGTCGGGCGATATGGGCGAAGATCCGCAAGGCATTCCGAATAACCTGATGCCATACATCGCCCAGGTTGCTGTAGGCCGTCGCGACTCGCTGGCGATTTTTGGTAACGATTATCCGACCGAAGACGGTACTGGCGTGCGCGATTACATCCACGTAATGGATCTGGCGGACGGTCACGTCGTGGCGATGGAAAAACTGGCGAACAAGCCAGGCGTACACATCTACAACCTCGGCGCTGGCGTGGGCAGCAGCGTGCTGGACGTGGTTAATGCCTTCAGCAAAGCCTGCGGCAAACCGGTTAATTATCATTTTGCACCGCGTCGCGAGGGCGACCTTCCGGCCTACTGGGCGGACGCCAGCAAAGCCGACCGTGAACTGAACTGGCGCGTAACGCGCACACTCGATGAAATGGCGCAGGACACCTGGCACTGGCAGTCACGCCATCCACAGGGATATCCCGATTAAGGAACGACCATGACGCAATTTAATCCCGTTGATCATCCACATCGCCGCTACAACCCGCTCACCGGGCAATGGATTCTGGTTTCACCGCACCGCGCTAAGCGCCCCTGGCAGGGGGCGCAGGAAACGCCAGCCAAACAGGTGTTACCTGCGCACGATCCAGATTGCTTCCTCTGCGCAGGTAATGTGCGGGTGACAGGCGATAAAAACCCCGATTACACCGGGACTTACGTTTTCACTAATGACTTTGCGGCCTTGATGTCTGACACGCCAGATGCGCCAGAAAGCAACGATCCGCTAATGCGTTGCCAGAGCGCGCGCGGTACCAGCCGGGTGATCTGCTTTTCACCGGATCACAGTAAAACGTTGCCAGAACTGAGCGTTGCGGCATTGACGGAAATCGTCAAAACCTGGCAGGAGCAAACCGCAGAGCTGGGGGAAACGTACCCATGGGTGCAGGTCTTTGAAAACAAAGGCGCGGCGATGGGCTGCTCTAACCCGCATCCGCACGGACAGATTTGGGCAAATAGCTTCCTGCCTAACGAAGCTGAGCGCGAAGACCGTCTGCAAAAAGAATATTTCGCCGAACAGAAATCGCCAATGCTGGTGGATTATGTTCGGATCACCGATTTGACCGACGCCCAGCGCAGCGATTTGGCACTGGCGTTGAAAAAGCTGACCAGTCGTTATGACAACCTCTTCCAGTGCTCCTTCCCCTACTCTATGGGCTGGCACGGCGCGCCATTTAATGGCGAAGAGAATCAACACTGGCAGCTGCACGCGCACTTTTATCCGCCTCTGTTGCGCTCCGCCACCGTACGTAAATTTATGGTTGGTTATGAAATGCTGGCAGAAACCCAGCGAGACCTGACCGCAGAACAGGCAGCAGAGCGTTTGCGCGCAGTCAGCGATATCCATTTTCGCGAATCCGGAGTGTAAGAAATGAGTCTGAAAGAAAAAACACAATCTCTGTTTGCCAACGCATTTGGCTACCCTGCCACTCACACCATTCAGGCGCCTGGCCGCGTGAATTTGATTGGTGAACACACCGACTACAACGACGGTTTCGTTCTGCCCTGCGCGATTGATTATCAAACCGTGATCAGCTGTGCGCCACGCGATGACCGTAAAGTTCGCGTAATGGCAGCCGATTATGAAAATCAGCTCGACGAGTTTTCCCTCGATGCGCCCATTGTCGCGCATGAAAACTATCAATGGGCTAACTACGTTCGTGGCGTGGTGAAACATCTGCAACTGCGTAACAACAGCTTCGGCGGTGTGGACATGGTGATCAGCGGCAATGTGCCGCAGGGTGCAGGGTTAAGTTCTTCCGCTTCACTGGAAGTCGCGGTCGGAACCGTATTGCAGCAGCTTTATCATCTGCCGCTGGACAGCGCACAAATCGCGCTTAATGGTCAGGAAGCAGAAAACCAGTTTGTAGGCTGTAACTGTGGAATCATGGATCAACTGATTTCCGCACTCGGCAAGAAAGATCATGCCTTGCTGATTGACTGCCGCTCACTGGGGACCAAAGCAGTTTCCATGCCCAAAGGTGTGGCTGTCGTCATCATCAACAGTAACTTCAAACGTACCCTGGTTGGCAGCGAATACAACACCCGTCGTGAACAGTGCGAAACCGGTGCGCGTTTCTTCCAGCAGCCAGCCCTGCGCGATGTCACCATTGAAGAGTTCAACGCTGTTGCGCATGAACTGGACCCAATCGTGGCGAAACGCGTGCGTCATATCCTGACTGAAAACGCCCGCACCGTTGAAGCTGCCAGCGCACTGGAGCAAGGCGACCTGAAACGTATGGGCGAGTTGATGGCGGAGTCTCATGCCTCTATGCGCGATGATTTCGAAATCACCGTACCGCAAATTGACACTCTGGTAGAAATCGTCAAAGCTGTGATTGGCGACAAAGGTGGCGTACGCATGACCGGCGGCGGATTTGGTGGCTGTATCGTCGCGTTGTTCCCGGAAGAGCTGGTGCCTGCCGTACAGCAAGCTGTCGCTGAACAATATGAAGCAAAAACAGGTATTAAAGAGACTTTTTACGTTTGTAAACCATCACAAGGAGCAGGACAGTGCTGAACGAAACTCCCGCACTGGCACCCGATGGTCAGCCGTACCGACTGTTAACTTTGCGTAACAACGCAGGGATGGTAGTCACGCTGATGGACTGGGGTGCGACTTTACTTTCCGCCCGTATTCCGCTTTCCGATGGCAGCGTCCGCGAGGCGCTGCTCGGCTGTGCCAGCCCGGAATGCTATCAGGATCAGGCCGCATTTCTGGGGGCCTCTATTGGTCGTTATGCCAACCGCATCGCCAATAGCCGTTATACCTTTGACGGTGAAACCGTGACGCTTTCACCAAGTCAGGGCGTCAACCAATTGCATGGCGGCCCGGAAGGGTTCGACAAACGTCGCTGGCAGATTGTGAACCAGAACGATCGTCAGGTGCTGTTTGCCCTGAGTTCAGATGATGGCGATCAGGGTTTCCCGGGTAATCTCGGCGCGACGGTGCAATATCGTCTGACCGACGATAACCGTATCTCCATTACTTATCGCGCCACAGTTGATAAACCTTGCCCGGTGAATATGACTAATCACGTCTATTTCAATCTTGACGGCGAGCAATCTGACGTGCGCAATCACAAGTTGCAGATTCTGGCGGAAGAATATCTGCCGGTTGATGAAGGCGGCATTCCGCACGACGGCCTGAAATCTGTCGCCGGAACCTCTTTTGATTTCCGCAACGCCAAAATCATCGCCAGTGAGTTTCTTGCCGACGACGATCAGCGCAAAGTGAAAGGTTACGATCACGCGTTCTTGTTACAGGCCAAAGGCGATGGCAAGAAAGTGGCGGCGCATGTCTGGTCAGCAGATGAAAAATTGCAGCTGAAGGTCTACACCACCGCTCCGGCTCTGCAATTCTACTCCGGCAACTTCCTCGGCGGCACACCGTCGCGGGGAACCGAACCTTACGCCGACTGGCAAGGGCTGGCTCTGGAAAGCGAATTTCTGCCGGACAGCCCGAACCACCCTGAATGGCCGCAACCGGACTGCTTCCTGCGTCCTGGCGAAGAGTATTCCAGCCTGACGGAATATCAGTTTATTGCTCAGTAATGTTAAGCCCTCGTCATGAGGGCTTTATCTTCATATTGTTCAAATCACCAGCAAACACCGACATATTTGCAACTCAATATTCACAACAACCTTACACTGCGACACTATTTTCGCTATGGTTATGCGTAAGCATTGCTGTTGCTTCGTCACGGCAATATAATGAGAATTATTATCATTAAAAGATGATTTGAGGAGTAAGTATATGGCTGTAACTAAGCTGGTTCTGGTTCGTCATGGCGAAAGTCAGTGGAACAAAGAAAACCGTTTCACCGGTTGGTACGACGTGGATCTGTCTGAGAAAGGCGTAAGCGAAGCAAAAGCAGCAGGTAAGCTGCTGAAAGAGGAAGGTTACAGCTTTGACTTTGCTTACACCTCTGTGCTGAAACGCGCTATTCATACCCTGTGGAATGTGTTGGACGAACTGGATCAGGCATGGCTGCCCGTTGAGAAATCCTGGAAACTGAACGAACGTCACTACGGTGCGTTGCAGGGTCTGAACAAAGCGGAAACCGCTGAAAAGTATGGCGACGAGCAGGTGAAACAGTGGCGTCGTGGTTTTGCGGTGACTCCGCCGGAACTGACTAAAGATGATGAGCGTTATCCGGGGCACGATCCGCGTTACGCGAAACTGAGCGAGAAAGAGCTGCCGCTGACGGAAAGCCTGGCGCTGACCATTGACCGCGTGATCCCTTACTGGAATGAAACCATTCTGCCACGTATGAAGAGCGGTGAGCGCGTCATCATCGCCGCACACGGTAACTCGTTACGTGCGCTGGTGAAATATCTCGATAACATGAGCGAAGAAGAGATTCTTGAGCTGAATATCCCGACCGGCGTGCCGCTGGTTTATGAGTTTGACGAGAACTTCAAACCGCTGAAACGCTATTATCTGGGTAATGCTGACGAGATCGCGGCGAAAGCAGCGGCGGTTGCTAACCAGGGTAAAGCGAAGTAAACGTCATTCGTTTAAAAATGAGAAAGCCGACTGCAAGTGAGTCGGCTTTTTTGTTTGTCGTTGCTAACAATGGAGCACATTGCCTGATGCGACGCTGCGCGTTTTATCAGGCCTCCGGTGATTAATCGGATACGCCACTCTGACGGCGCATCCGACAATTAAACTTTACCCGCGACGCGCTTTTACTGCACTCGCCAGTTGACGTAACAGAGCATCGGTATCATCCCAGCCAATGCAGGCATCGGTGATGCTCTTACCGTAGGCCAGCGGTTCCCCGCTCTCGAGGCTCTGATTGCCTTCCACCAGATGGCTTTCCACCATCACGCCAATAATGGCCTTTTCGCCACCGGCAATCTGCTGGCAAACGTCAGTACAAACATCCATCTGCTTTTTGAATTGTTTTGACGAGTTAGCATGGCTGAAATCGATCATCACCTGCGCTGGCAGGCCTGCTTTGTTCAGCCCTTCTTTCACTTCAGCAACGTGCTTCGCGCTGTAGTTAGGCTCTTTACCGCCGCGCAGAATGATATGGCAATCGCCGTTACCGCTGGTATTCACAATCGCCGAATGCCCCCATTTCGTTACGGACAGGAAGCAGTGCGGCGCACCGGCGGCATTAATGGCATCGATAGCCACTTTAATCGTACCATCAGTGCCATTTTTGAAGCCTACCGGGCAAGAAAGCCCTGATGCCAGTTCGCGGTGCACCTGCGATTCCGTAGTACGTGCGCCAATTGCGCCCCAGCTCATCAGGTCAGCGAGATATTGTGGGGTGATCATATCCAGGAATTCACCCGCCGCTGGCAGACCGCTGTCGTTAATATCGAGCAGCAATTTGCGGGCAATACGCAGACCGTCGTTGATCTGGAAGCTGTTATCCATATGCGGATCGTTAATCAGCCCTTTCCAGCCCACCGTAGTACGCGGCTTTTCAAAATAGACGCGCATCACGATTTCCAGCTCATCTTGCAGCTCTTCACGCAGCGTCAGCAAGCGAGCGGCATACTCTTTAGCCGCGACAGGATCATGAATTGAGCATGGGCCAATCACCACCAACAGGCGATCATCATTACCTTTCAGGATTTTATGGATCGCTTTTCGGGCATGGGCGACCGTATTCGCGGCATTTTCAGTAGCGGGGAATTTTTCCAGCAATGCGACAGGAGGAAGTAACTCTTTGATTTCTTTGATGCGTAAATCGTCGTTCTGATAATTCATGTCTGTTCCAGTGTTGCCATACTTATCTTAGTGAATGCAATACTTCCAATCTATATCTTCCGTCAGAATGTGTAAACGGGGTTTTACACTATGAACGGATTAATCCTGGAATTAGCAAGAAAAACGCCAGATTGTCGCGAAAAACGAGATCTCTCCTACAATTTCTAACTGTAACTCCTTTGTTTGTTAATTATTTCAAGATTCTCTGCTGGGTATCTTTGCCTGGCTGAAATCTTAAACCATTGCCTTATATTCACCTGCAAATGCACTGTTGGAAGAGGTTATCCGACATAACGACCATAACAGGAGCATCCTATGAAAATGACAAAACTGGCCACACTATTTTTGACTGCCACTCTAAGCCTTGCCAGCGGTGCCGCACTGGCTGCCGATAGCGGAGCGCAAAGCAATAACGGCCAGGCAAACGCCGCAGCTGATGCGGGCCAGGTAGCCCCTGACGCCCGTGAAAATGTCGCGCCAAATAACGTCGATAATAACGGGGTAAATACCGGTTCCGACGGCACAATGCTGCATCCGGATGGTTCTTCAATGAACAATGACGGCATGACCAAAGATGAAGAGCACAAGAACACCATGTGTAAAGATGGTCGCTGTCCGGATATCAATAAAAAGGTACAAACTGGTGATGGCATCAACAATGATGTCGATACCAAAACCGACGGTACCACGCAGTAACCCTGCGAAATAGCCAATAATGGGAGAGCGGAGTCTCTCCCTTTTAATTTTTCCCTTCTAAAAGCAGTATGATGTCATAAAGTTAAGTGAGAATAATTAAGGGATGACTCGTCATGGCGCACTCACACTCACACACTTCCTCACACCTGCCAGAAGATAATAATGCTCGTCGCTTGTTGTATGCTTTCGGCGTGACTGCCGGGTTTATGCTCGTAGAAGTCATTGGTGGTTTTCTTTCCGGTTCTCTGGCATTGCTGGCCGATGCGGGTCATATGTTGACCGATACTGCCGCCCTGCTTTTCGCCCTACTCGCAGTGCAATTTTCCCGTCGTCCTCCCACCATTCGCCACACTTTCGGTTGGCTAAGATTGACCACGCTCGCGGCGTTTGTGAATGCCATCGCCCTGGTGGTGATTACTATTTTGATTGTCTGGGAGGCGATAGAACGCTTCCGCACTCCGCGTCCGGTCGAGGGCGGCATGATGATGGCAATTGCCGTGGCTGGCTGCTGGCAAATATACTTTCTTTCTGGTTACTTCATCACGGCAGCGAAGAGAAAAACCTCAACGTGCGAGCAGCGGCACTGCATGTGCTCGGGGACCTGCTGGGTTCGGTTGGGGCTATTATTGCCGCGTTGATTATTATCTGGACCGGCTGGACACCTGCTGACCCCATTCTCTCAATACTGGTGTCGCTTCTGGTTCTGCGTAGCGCGTGGCGACTGTTGAAAGATAGTGTGAATGAATTACTTGAAGGTGCACCGGTATCGCTGGATATCGCTGAACTGAAGCGTCGCTTGTGCCGGGAAATCCCGGAAGTCCGCAATGTGCACCATGTGCATGTATGGATGGTAGGCGAGAAGCCGGTGATGACGCTGCATGTGCAGGTGATCCCGCCACACGATCACGATGCCTTGTTAGATCAGATCCAACACTACCTGATGGATCACTATCAGATTGAGCACGCCACTATTCAGATGGAATATCAACCTTGTCATGGGCCAGACTGCCACCTGAATGAAGGGGTGTCTGGCCATTCACATCATCACCATTAATGGGACAGCGCGCGTGAACCTCTTTCGCGTGCGCTGTTGATCCACATCCGGCTGCCGTTGAGGGCAATAAAGGTCAGGATGATGTACTCCAGAGACATGGCGTAAACGCCCTGAAGTGCAAAAATAACGACGCTAATCACGTTAATAATCACCCACAACAGCCAGTTTTCCACATACTTACGCGTCATCAGAATCATTGCCACGATAGATAACACCATCATGCATGAATCCCAGAACGGGAAAGCGTCCGGCTGTAGTTCAGGCATCGCAACCTGTAATCCTAATGCTTGCATGATCATGACTGCCACGCGGGTCAAAAATGCAAACACCGGATTGATAAATACCGTCATCAGACCAATCGAAACAACGCAAACCGCCAACCAGCTTAGCGCCTTCGGCAATGGCAACCAGCGAATTTTCAACTCCGCCTCGTTCTGACTGGTTTGTCGCGACCACGCATACCAGCCGTAAATATTCGCGGCAAAGAAAAACACCTGTAATAGCAGGCTGGCATACAGCTGAATCTGAAAGAAAATAATGCCAAACAAAGTGACGTTGATCAGGCCAAAGAAGTAGTTACTGATCTTCTCCAGACTGGCAAGGCCAATACACAGCAACCCGGCGATCGTGCCTACCGCTTCGATCCATGAGAGATCATAACCGCCTGCCCCTATTGGTATATGTACCAGGATATTCTGCACACTAAAAAAATCCATCGTTCCCCCAAAGCGTAATGTGACGCCTTATTATCAATTATCCACGTAGTGTAGCCGCAAAATCCAGCATACGATTGAGCGGCACCAGCGCCCTCTCTCGCAGCCTTTCATCAACATAAACCTCGTGATTGCTTCCTTCCAGTTCTAATGCCTCTGCGATGGCCTGAAGGCCATTCATGGCCATCCACGGGCAATGCGCGCAGCTGCGACAGGTTGCGCCCTCACCCGCGGTTGGTGCTTCCAGTAACTCTTTATCTGGCACCGCCTGCTGCATTTTGTAGAAAATGCCCCGATCGGTTGCCACGATAAGCCGCTGATGTGGCAATGTTTTCGCAGCAGCGATCAGTTGACTGGTGGAACCGACCGCATCCGCCATCTCTACAATAGCTTGCGGTGATTCTGGATGCACCAGTATGGCAGCATCCGGGTATTCTTCTTGCAAGCGGGTTAACGCCTGAGTCTTAAACTCATCATGCACAATGCAGGCACCCTGCCAGCATAAAATGTCTGCGCCCGTCTGTTTTTGCACGTAACGCCCCAGATGTTTGTCAGGTGCCCAGATGATTTTTTCACCCAAACTATCCAGATGATCAATAAGTTCGACGGCAATGCTTGAAGTTACCACCCAATCTGCGCGCGCTTTTACCGCAGCAGAAGTGTTGGCGTAGACGACGACAGTACGATCGGGATGGGCATCGCAAAATGCGTTAAATTCTTCAACAGGGCAGCCGAGATCCAGTGAACATTCAGCCTGAAGTGTCGGCATCAGAATTGTTTTTTCCGGACTGAGAATTTTGGCGGTTTCTCCCATAAATCTCACCCCAGCGACTAACAACGTAGAAGCGGGATGCTTTGCACCGAAGCGCGCCATTTCCAGAGAATCAGAAATACAGCCACCGGTTTCTTCTGCCAGTTGTTGAATTTCGGGATCGGTATAGTAGTGGGCAACCATCACCGCATTACGTTCTTTTAGTAGACGTTTTATCTTCTCGCGGTAATACGCTTTTTCATCAATGCTTAACGGCGTCGGCTTCGGGGGGAAAGGATAAATCGCCGTGTCTGGATCAAACATCACGCTCATCTTACCATCTCGTTCTACAGGCTTAACGTTAAAACCGACTTAAGCGTGATATTCGCTATTATCGGCGTAATTTGTTTTATATACTAAACAAGATAGTCGAATGGTGGGGAAAAGTCACTCGAATTACGTATGAGATGCCGAATGCCACACTTTGCGTCTTATTCCTCCGACGTAGAGTTGTTTACGCAGCAAACGCGGAGTATGTCATCAGGGTCAAGAATTGAAATTGAGAGATGCCTGAATAGCAAAAAAGCGCCTTTAGGGCGCTTTTTTGCATTGGTGGGTCGTGCAGGATTCGAACCTGCGACCAATTGATTAAAAGTCAACTGCTCTACCAACTGAGCTAACGACCC
>PPYF01103765.1_pt1 | contig 10700 bp, 10 predicted proteins | sample 1559871 | NCBI WGS metagenome assembly PPYF01 (sample SAMN08240021, study PRJNA423297) | Human gut metagenome, whole genome shotgun sequencing project.
GTCAGCTTTCGAATGGTTCGCTCAGCCAGGTTGTTGTCTATCGGTAATTCACCATCATCCAGGTAAGCAAAGATCTCTTTCCAGAACCGGTTCAGATAATTGAGAGCTTCTTTATAATACCGGCTTCTAAATTCTGAATCCTTTGACTGTTCACTATCTAACAAACTGCGCAGCTCTATTAGGAGTTCCTTCGTTTCCAAGCTTTGCCTTTCTTGAAACCTTTCCTTGGGAGTTAATCCGGCATCATCGTATTTACGCTCCCTCATAAAGAACTCCTTTAAAATTTCGGAAAAGCGTTCTGCAGTCGGTTCACCACCCTGATTGGAAGCCTTGACAAACTTGTTCTTGGCATGAGACATACAAACCTGGTGGACAGTATCTTTAAACCGGGCTGATTTCAGCTCATTGCCGATAAATACATAAGCATTGTATCCGTCGGACATTATACTCTTCAATTCTGCATCGCCCAAAAAGTCTGTAAGTACATCACGACCACGCGAGCCATTCTCATAGAAGAAAATGGCTGTTTTCCGGGCCTTGTTGACCAGAACCCAAATGTAGCACTTCTTATAGTGATCGTATTTACGCACTTTACACCAGGTCTCGTCGCAGTTCACAATCGAATCTTTTTCCAAAGCTATAGACTTCAATACACAAACCAGTTCGTCCAGGTATGTCTTACCTTTCTTAAGCCAGTTGCGCAACGTGTTTTTAGAAATGGTCATGCCCATATCTGTCAGCCATTGGTGAAGAAGACCAAAAGTCACATTCTTTACATAAACTTCATAGGCTTCCGTAAGGAAAGTACGGAAACTGAACACCCGTACCATTCTCCTTTCAATGATCCGACCGGGAACCTTTGTCAAATCGGAAGGATGCTCTGTCGCTTCTCCGGCTACCCCCATCGTTTTATAACCGTCAGGGCGATTGGACAAGTCACGGTCTTTCCCGGAAGGCTCTTTTAACTCTTGGGATGGAACATGACCAACCGAATCCGTGCGAAGCGTATCATCGGTTCCATCATAATCATCCTTCTCCTTCCGGCGGTCTGAATCACTTGTTTTAGCTTTAGATTGTATCTTTTGACGTCTATCACCAAAACGTTCCTGATTGGCGTAATCAAGTTTTTCCTGAAGTGATTTTATCTTACGTTCAGCCGATTTGCGAAGTTTATGCTCTTCTGACAACCGATTCTCAAGGTCAACATGTTTCGATTGCATGGATGACATCTGATCCTTCAGTTCTTTCATCTGAGCCATAAAATCCTCCAAAACAAGCCTCATGGCATCACCTGTCAACCTGAGATCCTGATTTTGCTCAGCAAGGTATTGTATGTATCGGTCTTTCTGATCCTCTGCCATACCTGCACTATAATTTATAGGGTTGCGTGAGTAGGTTTCCCGACTCAACAACTCTCGTTTTGTTGTAATTATATCTTGCAGATCGATCATACTTAAACCTTTGACTTACAGCATTAAAGGTAATAAAATAATCGCAAAACCGCAAGTGGATAAATAGATTGATTATCTGATTTTTAATGTTTTAACTATAGGATTCTCAAGAATCAAAACCACGTCCTTCCAGGCAATCCGATAAACAGTATCTGCCCCATTTAGACTATATGAACGATTATCAAATGAAAACATACGGACTATTCTGCGATTGCGAGACATGACTATAAAGACATCCCCATCTCTGGGTTCCCGGTGAAGCCGTTCACGAATGATAGACAACACACGGCTGTGCTTACAACGCATATCGGTGAAATCACGGACATAATAAAAATGATTCAGACCGGTAACACTCAGCATAACCCCTCCAGTTTCTCTACCATACGAACCAAATCCGGGTAGCTTAAATTCTTTTGGAACAAATGCAAGCCATTGCTGATACGAATCTCAACCCAAATACGAACAGGGTGATCAGTTCTGCCTGGTGATACCGGTTGAGGTTGATCAATGGCACCGGATTGTTCCTCATGACCGATTACAGGAGCACCATCAACCTGGACTTCAACTACTTTTTTCCGGGTATCCCTGTACCATTTCTGAAAGATGTTATAAGGAACTTTGTTCTTAACACAAAACGATTGGAGAGATTCTCCATGAGGCAAAGCCTCGGTCTGGTACATTTCCATGCTACAAAAATAGCATTCTGGATGGAAATAAATTATTAATAATGGCTTTGAATCTGTATAATACTTCTCCATTGTAAATTTTTCATTATCAATCGTAGATAACTTAATGTCTTTTTCTTGCTTCAAAGAATGTGCTGTAGAATATTTAATTACACCAACAACCACACATATAAACAATATCACAATAAAACATAGCAGCATCGTTCGCAAGCATTTTATATAATTATTCATTCTACTATACATAATACTATAAATACAACAATGATAATGTATAAAATCAATCCTGTACAATACGTTGAAGTAACAAAATTCATGCTATCACGATAGGTTCGATTTGTAGCTACAGACAACAGCATTGATACAAACAAGAAATATAAAAATTCAAATATATTAAAAAGACTTATCGGAATGACCATCCATGCATCTAAACTATCTACATCAAAAAAATATAATAAAGAAGTTTTTTGCATTATGTTCGCAGCAAAATCCGTTCCTGCATACAGAATCAGGCAACAATTTAGAAGTGGAGCCAAAATCAATGCAAAGTCCGCCTTTAAAGAGACATGAAAATAAGTCTTCCAAGTAGTGGTTTTATGGACTCTTTCTAATAGTATATTCCCAATATAAAAACATATACTAACTAAATAGATACGCAAAAGTATCACTAATGGTGTCAAGACAAAAGAAGCAAAACGGTATTCACCAAACTTTGAAAGCAGCCATTCCTTCGTTTTAATATCAACGGCCAACATATTATGTATTTGAGGAACAATAATATATTCTTGTTGTACATACACTATCAGGCAAGAAATTCCCAATATGATTAAAACATAACATTTTACATTCCAGTTAAGGTAATATTGAAGTAGATTACTTTTCATTATCTTTTATAATTTATACACAGCAAAAAAGGAAGAATAAAGCAATTCTAGATTTCAAGATTCTTCCTTCTATTCATGATTTCTTACTTCTTGTAATACTGATTAAATATAAGCAATATTGCTACAACTAAAAGTAATATTGCATTCATATACTGCATTGAAAAGAAAGTTCCATATATTACTATGTAATAGCATAAATTCATGATACACCCAATCAAATAAATCACAAGTATAAGAAATAGATATTGTTTTTTCATAAACCGTTTGTTTTACTAAAAACAACTTCCAATCGTTTGAATTCCACTAAATGATGTGCCAGCTAATGATAATCCATAAGATAATCCAGAAACCCATCCTACAGGTCCAGATCCTAATGAAGCAGCCGACAACACAACTCCTGCAACTCCCATTCCTAAACTTACCAATGCTCCTTTGCAATCACTTTCCAGACCACCATTGACAGATTCCATCTGTTTCAAATTTAGTTCTTTCATAAATAATAATATTAAAAAAAATCCTACTCTATTATGGCTTTTCGGATGCCGCCTTTTTATGTATACTAAGGGTATCCATTAAAATAATTCTTTTATCTATCAAAGATGTATTATATGTATTTTCATATATATTAATTATGTCTAAAGCTTTGCTCTTTAATGAATATTCTGTCAATTCATTCTTGTTTATTAAATTTCTTCTATCAGATAGAGTAATTGGACTATCTAAAGACATTCCTCGTTTATAAAATATATAAGCTTTTATACTATCTCCCTTATTCTCAGCCAACTGTCCTAAAGCATACCAAGGACGGCTTAAACCACACATAACTTCCAATGATTCAATAAATAATTTTTCAGCTTCAATTTTATCTCCCTTGTATAATAATACACTTCCTAATTTAGCCATATTTATAGGATCACCCTTCCTAACAGACAAGATCTTCACCACATTTTCCACTATCTCTATCCAATAACAATAATTATGTTTCTCTAATTTAGCATATATATCCGTCTCTAATAAATAAGGTGCTATTATTAGTGCTTTCACAAACGCCCTTTTTGCTTCAACAAATTGTTTATGGCTCTCACAAAATAAGGCCCATAATAAAACATTTTCTTCCTCATCGGAATTTTCCACTGCTTTTTCAAAGAAACTTTTAGCTTTTAAATATTTCCCATTTAGGGCATATAATAGACCAAGATTAAGACTGAACAAACGATTTTTAGGAGCCATGTTGTTTGCCAAGTGAAAATAAGCTAAAGATTTATCCAATGCTTCTGAAGATACTTTACTCAAAGCCATATAATTACGTAAATTAATAGCCGTATCCGTAGCAGCATAAAGCAATCCCATATTGGCATAATAAACAGGATTCATAGGATTTAACTTTATAGCTTTTTCTATAGTCCGCATCGCCTTCTCAGAATCCGCCATTGTACAAGCCTTATTGTTAAGCTTATTAGCATACGAATAACGAATATGCCAAAAGCCCAACAGCAAAATCATGCAACCAAGCACGCCCTGTACAGCAATTTTATGTTTACTTGAACAACTCATAATTATCTTCTAACGGTTGAACCAAACTAACCATTATCAGGAAACAAAGTATCATCATATTCTCTTTCTGAAAAAAAGAAGAGAATGTAACTTCCCTTACGCCTAATGCCAGCAAAATAGAGAAAAATACAATTGATCTCAATTCTCCTTTTTTCATTTGGTGTATTCCAATGTATATAAGCGACAAAACCAATGCGCCATATACTATAACTCCGACAATGCCTTTTTCAGCCGCGACCTGCAAATAGGTATTGGTAGCATAGGATGTAAATAGTCCTTGCCTTTCCTGTCTATAAGTATCCGAAGCAAGGGCATAGTTACCACCTCCAACTCCTGTTGCCGGAAAAAGTCCGAATATATTAATGGCTTCTTTCCATTTAACAAAACGCCCTGCCGTACTGCGTTGCTGTGAAACGGTATGATTCATAAAACAAGTAATAAGAACAGACTTCCTTTCTGGTAACATACACAACAAAGTGGGCAACCAAACACACAAACAAATAGCCAAGGCCTTTTTCAGCATATCACGTTTATAAATGCAAAAGAAAGTTATCAGCATAGCAAAAAATACGAATAAAGCAATATATGCCCCACGTGAGAAACTGACCAATATAGCAACCAACATTAAAATTTCCATACAGATATAGCATATCTGCTCTTTTCTATAACCCAACTCCAAGATAGATATAATAGGAAAAGGTACTAGGCACAACAACATAGTAGCCCAATTATTGGACAATTGCCCAAAAGGCCGATAATGGCTCCTAAAGTCAGTAAGATTCTCAAAACCTACACTATAAAACCGATCACGATGAAGCAAGAAAAAGAATAACGTAATCAATGATAAAATGCCTGCTACTATGGAAAGTACTTTATACAAAAAAGCGAACTGACTACGAAAACGAATAAAAGTTCGAATAAAAAAGTAAAATGCTATTGATAAAAGAATCTTCAGAGTCGCAGTAATACTATTAGGAATATAAACAGAAGTCAGGCAACAGAGTAACTCTACGGCACATACTGTATACAGAATGTAATCAAAGCAAGATATTTCCCCACTTGTCAAATACACAGCCCCATGTCTAATATCATAAACATAAAAACACACAACAACAGGAAGCATAATAAATATCCATGAAAAGATATCGATAAACCCTATCAGCAAGAATAACCCCATTGACAAAAATGCCACTAAATTAAACTTTTTGTTATGTATCAAACCTCCATTCATAAACTATTCTACATTTATATTTTTTATTAAGGACGTACTATCCACTCCCTCAATTATCTCAGTATATATTCCATCCGAGATACCTGTTTTCAGAAACCGTTTTTCATATTTACTTTTATCAGCTACTATTTCTACAAAAACAGAATCATAGTTAAACTGAAAATATTTCTCTTCCAAAGCCAGCACGTGCTTTTTCCGCTCCACCACTATTTCTGCATTAGCCGTACAACCGGCTTTTATCATTTGCTTATATTCTTCAGGTATAAACAAACCGGCAGTTATTTCAAAACGCGCGACTCCATCCTGCACAATTCCCTTGGGGGCGACAAGACTTAATGCTCCGTCAATAGTTATATTCTTATCCATAAGAACCGATAATGACAGTTCCATCCCTACAGCAAGTTTCAATATATCAGATTCCAATACGTTTCCTTTAAATACTAACGATTGCAGATCTGCCACTCTAGCCACGGTTGTTCCTTCATTCAATGTACCTCTTGCCATCACAGACCCACCCTCTTTTATCGGAAGCTCCAATATAGTACCTGCGTCAGTCGCCGTTATAATATTGGATATTCCCTTTTGATTATATTGCCCTTTCAACATATCCAACTCCGATTCTACGGATTCATATTCGGACAGAAGAACAGCCAAATTACTTTTCTCGCCCTCATACACCTCTTGCGCTATCAACTTTTTTACATATAACTTTTCCGTCCTCTCAAAACTAGCTTCAGCAGTCAAATACCTGGTTTCCGCTATTTCCAATTCCTTTAATAGCCGCCTGTATTCCAACGGATCTTTTACATATCGTATTTGCGCCAATGGCTGTCCTCCCACCACTTCATCTCCAACCTGCACCAACAATTTTTCCAACACACCGGAGATAGTCGATTTTATATCTATTTCTTTTGAGGGCTGTATCACCCCCGGAATAGTAAGTTTGCTCTCAATATCCCGATACTCGGCACGGATAGTAGAAGCGGGTATCTTTCTACCTCCCTTTGCCGCCCGGTAAATGACAAATGCCAAGAATACCAGGATCAAGGATAATATAACAGTTCTTACTACTTTCATTTCAATTTTCTTCTTTTAGAGCTTCTATAGGGTTCAGTTCCGCCGCATATATCGCCGGCCTCAGCCCGGCCAATGTTCCCGCTATCACTAAGATAAATATGGCGGCAACAGCTGTCGGAAAATCCAGTCCCGGTTTTTCCATCATCGGAGTGTCTTCTGAGATGAAAAGTGCTACAACCTTCAGTATCCCCCATCCCAAAACCAACCCTACATATCCGGCTAAAGAAGTAAGAGCTATGGATTCCCATAAAAACATAGCCTTTATCTGCTGTGCCTTGGCACCTACAGACTTGCGGATACCTATTTCACGGGTACGTTCCTTTGCCGACGAATACATGATATTGCCTACTCCTATTACGCCACTGACCAAAGTGCTGATTCCCATAAACCACAGGAACTTGCGAATCATGACAAACAAGTCAGTAAATGCCTTTACCTGTTCCTCCATGCTATTAAAGTAAAAGACTTTATCATCACTTGGGGCAAATTGATATTTTCTGGCCATCACATTCCGCACATGGGTATTCACCTCCTTTATTTTGGCTCCTTTCACTGTAGAGAATACAACTGTGCCAAACCGCCCGGCAGTGGCATCAACTTGTTCATAGACCGAGTAAGGCATATAAATGACTCTTGCCTCATACGAATTAAGCATCGTATTCTTTATTGTTCCAATCACCCGGAACATCTCCTGCCCCATACGGATATACTTGCCAATGGGATTTTCTTTTCTGAAAAGCATATCCACCACATTTTCACCTATCAATACCACTTTTCGAGCTTCATTCATATCCAAGGCATTCAACATTCTACCATGCTCCACCTCCAACAATTTTATCAAGAAGTAATCAGGATATACCCCTCGCACCTCAAACCAGCCATTCTTCGTGCCGGCATAGACAGCGTTCCAACGCCCCGTTTCGGGCGACAGATGGGTTATCTCGGGTATTCTTGATTTCAACATATTCAAATCTTCTTTTTGAAATTGTATTTTTCTTCCACTAGCCGCTCCTTTATATCCCATTGATGTTTCTGACGCATATACATAAGTCGTGCTTTTAGAGAATCCATTGAAGAGTTTGAACACTCCCCGTTCAAAACCTGAACCTATTCCAACCAAGACTATCAGGATAAAAATCCCCCATGATATGCCTATACCGGTCAGAATAGTACGTGAAGGCTTTCTTTTTACAGACTCGTATATTTCGCACCAAAAATCCATGAACATACAAGATAGCATTTATTATAAAGAGAGCGTATCGGATGCTACGTACTCAAAATAACCATACCAATGTTCGCCGGATGCTGTAACAATTTCCAATGTATAGCTCCCCATTTCCAAATAATCAATAGGTATATTCATCTCACTACCTCGCTGATATCGAGATATGGGGATACGCAACATTTCACTATTTGCACTATTATAGAGGATGATTTCCGCATCCTCTGATAGGGAATGAAAGGAAAAAATTAAAGAAGATTCCAGCAACGCAACTGAACAAGGAGGGATAAGAATACTTCTTGTTTTTCTACTAACTTTTTTTGTTAATGGTATTTGCTCTGATACAGATTCATTTTTCAAAGAGAATCTCTCATTAACCTTAGCCCATACAGTTACAGGATAGATACAACTTGCAACAAGGCTTACCAATAAATACAATACTAATTTGTTTTTCATAGCTACATTATTCGTTTGGTTTACATCAACAAAATTAGGAATAATGCAATTAACCACAAAAAAAGCAAAATAGACAAATAGTGACTTGATACATATTTTACAAACAGCTGCATATCAATATATTACAAGCCATAATTCATCTAGTTCCGACCACTGATATAGACAAGAACATCAACAAGTATACATCACAAATAAAGTTTATCCGCATCATTCGCCATAAATTCCTGTATCTTTTTCTTCATTCTGAGTTTGGCTCTTGAAACAGATTGAGGAGTTATGCACAGAAAAGTGGCAATTGAAGCATGAGGAAAGCCCAACTGTAACAAGCACCACAACTTCCGTTCGGTGGCACTCAGACCCACAGCCTCGACACGGCTTTGAAACATGGGACCGAACAAACGGATGACAAAATACTCTATAGCATCCAATTCCTTTGGAGTTAATGCATGAGCTGTATCGGGATTATCTAAAAGTTGAATAATGAAAGTAACGGTTTCATAATGCCTTCCACTCTCGGTCTTTATATCCTTGTATTTCTTCAGTTCGTCCAGCAAAATCTTATTTTTATCCGCCAACTTGAGATTCTCTTCCTTATTCTTCTGTTGCAATTCCAGCAGATGCCGCCTCATTACCTCATTTTCCACAGACAGACTTTCATTGTTTTGCGCATAGCGGAAAGACAAGTCCTCTATCTCTTTATTCCGCTTGATATAATCGTGCTGCAAGGTGGTCAAAACGTTTTCATTCTCCTGTATCTGCTGTTGCAGCAACAGAATACGCCGCTCTTTCTTCACTCTCTCACGCTTGTAGACCGACAGGAGGTAGAGCAAGAGCAGAACGACAAGCAATATAGCACCCACCAGCCGCCATTCATTGCGCTGCTTGTTTATGGCAAGCAGTTCCTTTTCGTGGGCAAGTTCTTGATTGTTGTATTTCACCTGGATTTCTTCCAGTTTCACCGTTTGCGTATGCTCATGTATACTGTCAGCATATAGGTCATATTTCTCTCTATAAGCCAAAGCTTTCTTCCAATCCTCACGTTTTTTTGCCACTTCATACAAAGAAAGATAAGCACTGGCCTGCCCATACAAATCGCTATCATTCTTGATTATATATTCTGCATAATATATAGCGGAATCATATTGTTCTTGTTGTACATATACGTTAGACAAAGAATAAAAATAAGAATAATCATCCTTCTCTATATTATCTTTTACCGATAATAATAGTCCCAAGGCTTTTTGATATTCTTTCCGCTCCGAATAGATAATGCCCAAATTACGGACAGCAGTCTGCTTCTCCTCCTTTGAATCAATCAACTCAGCCATTCGTAATCCTTGCAGGGTATAGTGTTCCGCACTATCAAGTTTTGCCAGCAATAAAAAACTATATCCGGCATCCAATAAAGATATGGCATAATTGGTACTGTCCTTTATTTCCTCAAAAGTGCGGACGGCATCTTTATAATACCTCAAACCCTTGGCATACAAGCCTTGTCTGAAATTGGCATTTCCTAGATGCGAATAGCACAAGGCCTTGTATTTAGGCTCATCCAGTTGCTTCATAGCCGTCAGCGCACACAGATAGCAACGAACAGCCGCGTCATATTCTTTCGCCTCACTATATTGCCTCCCCTGATAGAAGAAGGCTTTTGCTTTTTTCAATGAGTCTTCACTATGCCGATAGAATGCCAAAGCCGATGTGATAGGAGCATCGGTTATAGAACGATACGTTTTATCCAAAGCCTGCGTCAGCAAAAGGTTGTAGTATGCTTTCTGCTCCCTGTCTCTGCAATCATCGACAGAAAATTGCTGTAAAAAAAGTAAAGCACTATCAGGATGTCTCTCCATATACGCCTCAGCCTCTCTTAAATAGTCCTGATGAATGGAATGCCGGTTGACACAAGAAACCGATAAGAATAATCCAACAAATAAAATTAGATTTCTCATAATACAAAATTTAAGGTTTATGCAAATATAACGGAATATTTTTTCCCTAAACAAGAATATGCTATAAAAACATATGAAAAGCCGGACAAACATCTCTGTCGCCCGGCTTTCTTAATTATCAAAACAATCAAAGAAGCATCAATTTGCCATTTCAGAAATAAACTTGATGCGGACCAACCGGATTTCATCCTCC
>PPYF01271520.1_pt1 | contig 10698 bp, 7 predicted proteins | sample 1559871 | NCBI WGS metagenome assembly PPYF01 (sample SAMN08240021, study PRJNA423297) | Human gut metagenome, whole genome shotgun sequencing project.
GGATTGCTTGTCTCAAGCCGGTGGTTATAATGATATCGCACGTAAGTATCCGATCGTAATATATATGAATGGTAAGGTCGCTACGACGAAGCGTACCGCTATCTTTTTCAAGCGTTATCCGAAAGTGGAGCCGGGCTGTGAGATCGTAGTTCCGACGAAAACGCAACGTGAGCGCCGAAGCTTGGCTGAGATCATGAGTATCAGTAGCTCCGCTACCTCTATGGCTGCGATGATTACCTCTATTGTTAACATGATTAAAAACTAATCAGGCATGGATACGATAAACGAGATAAAAAGACAAGAGTTACCTGAGGAGCAGGAGATCGATTTAATCGAACTGGCGCAAAAACTGTGGAAAGAGCGTAAGTTCTTATTGAAAGGCTGTGGTATTGCGGTGGTAGTAGGTTTGATTGTAGCTTTCAGTATTCCCAAGGAATATACAACTACGGTGAAATTGGCACCAGAGACACAGGATGCGGCAAAAAAATCTAGTCTTGGCGGTTTGGCTGCTATGGCTGGGATTAATCTGAATGCCGCTGCCGGTGCGGACGCGATCTCTCCGGATTTGTATCCGGATGTGGTGCAGAGTACCCCGTTTCTGTTGGAATTGTTTCCGGTAGAGGTTACCGATAAGGAAAAGGAGTTAAGCACTACATTGTATGATTATATGAGTGAACATCAACGTAAGGCTTGGTGGGGATATATTGTCTCCGCTCCATTCAAGGCGTTGGGTGCGGTAATGAGTTTAATCTCCGGTGACGAGGAAGAGTCTGAGGGCTTGAATCCTTACCATTTGACAAAGGATCAAGAAGAGGTGGTGAAGGCCTTGCAGGAGCGGGTTTCTGTTTCCGTGGACAAGAAGACCTTGGTTATCACGGCTTCCGTACAGATGCAGGACCCGGTTATTTCCGCTCAGATGACAAAGGTCGTTTTGGAAAACCTCCAGAATTATATTACGAATTATCGTACGCAGAAAGTAAAGCAAGATTTGGAATTTACCCAGAAGGTATTTGGCGAGTCACGTGACGCTTATTATAAAGCGCAACGTGCGTACGCTGCTTTCGAGGATGCCAACCGTAATATTATCTCTTCCAGCTACCGTACGGAGCAGGAACGTTTGAAGAATGAGATGACCCTTACGTTTAATGTTTACAATACGTTGGCGCAGAAGTTGGAGCAAGATAAATTGCGTGTACAGGAAGAAACTCCGGTGTATACCGTAATCGAGCCGGCTACCGTACCTTTGAAAGCATCTTCTCCTAAGAAGGCACTTATCTTGGTCGGTTTTGTCTTCCTCGCTTTATTCGGATGTATCGGATATTTATTCGTAAAAGATATGTTTGTGCGAGTCATTCATTTGTACCCGTAAATGTAAAGGGGCGCTTTTGATGAAGAGATTCATTGCGCCACGCTTGCCTTTTTTACGAATCAGATCTGTTAGTTCCGGAATGACATGTGCGGGGTATGTCTGTTGCCTTTCCACCGTCTCTACCAATAATCTTCGGTTGTAGGACGCTACGAATATACCCTCGTGGTAGTAACAACCTAGAAAATGCTTATCAACATCAGGATAATATCTAACAGGAACGGAGGTTTCCTCTCGTTGCTGGGCCGGAAAAGTGAAAGAGACGTCCAGTTGCTTGAAAATACGCTCTGCCGTATGACTATCCATAGGGGCGTACAAGACATCCCCTTGTGGATAATAAGCGATTAGGAAAGACGATAATTCCAGATTTTGCCGTATTAAAGAAAGGAAAATAGCGGGGGTATGATCTGAGAACGCCTTGCGTATATTCTCCATGGGTAGTATCATCTTCTCGAATACAGGAGGACGATTGATGGCAAAAATTGCCGTGGGGCTTGGAACGACCAAACTATAGGGATCTACCGTAGCGACAAATTGCTCGTCGTTCATATGCTTGTAAAAGTACCTCACGCATACGATCGTACCCAGAAACAAGACAAAAAATGCCGTTATGTCTTTCTTGCTGATCCTCATGTTTGCTTTAGGAAGTGTTTACACCAAGGCTTTAATCCGCATTCCTCACATTTCGGTTTCCGGGCGAGGCAAACATATCTTCCATGCAATATCAACCAGTGATGGGCGATGGGGATCAATTCTTCCGGAATGTTCTTCACCAACTCCTTTTCCGTTTCCAAAGGTGTCTTGCTATTATTGGTCAAGCCGATCCGGTTGGAGACACGGAATACGTGCGTATCCACCGCCATGGCCGGCTTGTCATATACTACGGATGCGATTACGTTCGCTGTTTTTCTTCCTACGCCCGGCAGTTTTTGTAGCTCATCAATATCGGAGGGAACCACGCCTTTGAAATCCTCTATCAGCATTTTCGCCATACCTACCAGATGTTTAGCCTTATTGTTCGGGTAAGATACGCTTCGTATGTATTCAAAGACAACTTCCGGTGTGCTAGCCGCCATTACCTCAGGAGTCGGGAAAGCCTCGAACAGGGCAGGTGTGATCATATTCACTCGCTTATCCGTGCATTGTGCGGATAGGATTACCGCTATCAATAGTTGATAGGGGTCGTCATAATGTAGTTCAGTCTCGGCTACCGGTACGTTTTCCTTAAACCAGTTTAATACGCCTTTATACCTTTCTTCTTTTCGCATTGCTTTTTCGGTTTCTGTTTTTCGCATCCTAAAGGTATAACTTTTAATAGGAATATACAAGCGGAGATGTGCCAAAAATAAGATACACCCGAATTGTACGAATAAATAAAAAAGTACCGATCTCCTTCTTCCATCTAAGAGAGAAAGAAATCGGTACTTTTTTATTTATTATTCCCTAACGATCTGGTGGATATGTATAGATTCTTTTCCTATTGTGGTGATTTCTAAAGAAGAGAAATCCTCGAACATGGTTTTATTTAATTTGATGTAGCCTACGTTTCCTTGATAGACGATGTTTTTCTCGCCATCTTGGGAGAGGCCGGTGATGGATACCAGATTCTCGTTACTTCCGGAGAGGAAGAAAGATACGGCGTTGATATCATCACATTTTATATGAATCATTTCTCCCGGGTTCAAGTTCTTATACGTATCTAGGTTCATATCGTACATCATAAGAGCCTCATTGATTTGCGGGTCTTGTTTGGTTGTCGCCGTGAATCCTAGTACGTATAGCTCCATTTGCTGATCCGAGTTATTTCGCATACGGATATAACGGGCTTTCGGGTCGATGGTGCGGATCGTATCTTTAGCGTTTTCCGTGGAGACATGAGGGATTAGGCTCCAGCTCTTTCCGTCGGCGGACCACTCGAATACCCGTCCGGGTTGGTTGCTTTTCGGAAGATTGAAACAGAAGGATTCCGCTTCTTTCTGGATTTCCCAGCCGATACCCAGATATTGGTTAGGTTGTACCTTGACTACCTCGAATAGGGGAACGTAACCGACCGTATTGTCACCCTCGGCACAAGGCTGGCTCTTTAATTGGTCGATATTCGTGAATATGGAAGGGATGCTAACCTTCACCTCGTCCGGGGCGATACCGTCCGTAGATAGCAGGTTACGACCTGTCTGGCGGTATAAGTCTACGATGAAAGGGTGTAAGACTTTCGATCCGACTTTCACGCCTTTAGGCTGCGCCTTCTGGTTCAGCGTGCGGTTTATCAGTTTCATGCTATCTAGCAAAGCGGATGTTTCCAGATAGCGTTGCCACGTATAAGACCGGTCTTTCTCATACCAAGCGTGCGCCATATGCAGAGCGCTTGTTCCGGCTTTTCCTAAGAACTCGAATTGGATAAGCCATGGATTGATTTGCTCGATCAAGCGTTTATTGGGACTTTGGCTATAGATCATACTCGGGGAAGCCGTGATTTGAGCGAATAAGGTTCCCAGAAGATTCGCGCTTTGCTCCGGGAACGTGTTTTTCTTATATCCGGCGAGGAATGTCTGGATAGGAGCCACATAGTTAGCGGACTCTTCCCGGCGGTATTGATGTCCGTTCGGACCCGGATCGCAGTTATGCTCGCAGAAAATGCGGAAAGCCATGGAGGCCTCCGGCATGATGAAGTCGCAAGCGTCTTTCCATGCCTGTGTAGGATCGTAATTCTCGATATTCCAAGTGTACATTCCAACGCCGAATATAGCGACCTTGGAAGCCTCGGCGTATTCCATAGGATTGGATACGAATCCGGTCATGGTGCCGGCGGCTTGCGTATCTAGGCCGTAGGCGGGTCCCATCAACAAATGATCTTGGCAATAATCGCTTACGGGGAAGTTCCACCAGATATAGGCGGGACGACGGATACGGTTGTTTACCCACTCGACGCCTTCTTTCGTGATATCGGCTACGACACGGTCTCCGGTCCACATGATTTGGATAGCGGGGTCGAGTTGGGTACCGAGGATATCCAGATAATCGGTCTTAGCCCATGAGCGGTTGTATTCGGTAGGGCACATGATCAGGGGCTGCACGTCATTTTTCTTGGTAATAAACTCCTTATGGATGTAATTCAATAAGCCGGCTTGCTTTTCCGGGCGGGCTCCCTCTCCGGATATATCATCGAAGAAAACGGCGAAAGAGCGTACGCCCAAATCGTACATTTTCTCGAATTTGGAAAGGATGTTCATGCTATCTGTCAGGTTCCATTGAATATCTTGTCCCGGGTGGATGGCCCAAACGAAGTTTACTTTGTTATGGGTGGCCTCTTCCGCTAGTTCCTTGATATGCTCGGCTTCCTCGGCGGGATAAGGTTTGCGCCAGTTGGGGGAGCTGTGATAAGGATCATCTTTCGGACCATAGATATAGGTGTTCAGCTTGATCCTTCCGTAAAAGCGGATTTGCTCGATACGGTCGGCGTGGCTCCAAGGCTGTCCGTAGAATCCTTCCACGGTACCCCGGAATAATACGTCCGGATAGTCCTTGATCGAGCAGAGAGGCAGGATCTTCTTACCCTCGTCATATTTAGCTAATTGCTTGAGGGTTTGGGCGGCGTAAAACAAGGAATTATCGTCTACGATCCCGATCATGATACCTTTTTTAGTGATCGTCAGCGTATAGGCACCTGAGCGTTGCATTTCCGGAGTTTTGTCTTTTAGCTTCTTGATCTCTAAAGGGAGAGATTTGCCGGATTTAGCAAAAGGTAGCGCTTCTTTAAGTAGTTTGACCGCATCTGCGTCCGGATTATTTATACCCCGTAGGGTATATCCATGGGACGGTGCGTATGTTTGGCTGGAAATAGTCACCTCTTGGGGCTCGGGGAAGATTCCTAGGGATAGCTTTTGGCTATGCGTTAGGTTACAAACGCCTAGAAGGAGCATGGTGGCGAGTAAATACTTTAGAGTCTTCATATACGATATGATTTAATGTTAACGTTCGTAAATGTATGAAATAATTAAACACGGAGCACACGGAATACACAGATTTGTTCCGTGCCCTCCGTATTTAGATCTTATAGGGAGAATAGCAATACCCGGTTATCCGGATTTGTCCATTCATGGATCAAGCTACGCACGCCGCTGTATTCGGCGGGAGTGAACTGTTGCTTGTTCAACTCGATCGTACGTACCACCTCAATCGTATTTCCTTTCGGAGTGATCGTGCGGGTTACTTTACCAAAAGGCTTGCTTATCACTTGCTCTTTTGTGGAGGTCTGCAACTTCATGCCCTCGGCGGGAGTAACCGTGTATGTTACCTCTTCCCTGATTAGGGAGGGGAGTTCGAATAAGTTGGAACGCTTGCTGTTCAAGGCACTCATGCCCCAGCTATCGATTCCAGCGGAGATGGCTGGCAATACGCAGATGGCGAAACCGTCTTTTGCTTGATCGGCGGAGATGGCCACGGATCTACTTTCCTTAATCTGAATAGGTGTGGTCTCAATCTCAATGGAAGTTCCGGAGAGGGAGACTACCTTATCTAGTCCGCCACGATTTGTCAGCGGGGAGGCGGATAGGTATTGATCTTTCCCATCGACAGTGGCTTTTACGGCTAGTGTCTGGATGGCAGCCAGCCCGCAAGCGTCCGTATCGAGATGGCCGGGATAGACGGCGAGGACTTCCGACGGGATTCCGGCGGCATTCAACATCACGTTCAAGAGCTGTGCGATCTCTAGCGGCGTACCGTAAGCACTGCGGAGAACGGTATCGATGTCACGGACGGTATAGCCGGTCATCGCCATGGGGATAGGACAGGTACTGAGATTGTTGAGTATATGGTCTCGGATGATGTTCACCTTCTCTTGTTCGTTACCGCTTTTATCGGTGAGGAATTGGGCGAAGGTTTTGCTCTCGTATCCCTGCGATTCCTTTAAGCGCTTATCCAAAGTGGCTAAGGCCGCTTTACCTGAAGGATAGGTAGAGGCTACCAAGTGGGGTGAAGCCTCACGGTTCTTTGGTTGGAAAGCCTCACGGGAGGAAGCGGGAATGTTCCGTAGTGTCCAGTGTACCTCCTTTATACCGTCATGGCTCTCTTCCACGGCTTTTACGGGGGAGCCGTATAGACCGCAAGCCAAGGGGGTCCCTTCCGGTACGGAAATAGAGACCTTGCATTCCTTCACGGGAGAGGTCTCTTGTAGTCGCTCGTTGATATCCAGAGCCGGATAGTAGCCCGGTTTTGTGATAATAGAGTAATCCAAGTAAATCGGAAATCGGGATTGTAGACGATAAAACTCTCGCCATACGTGCTATTCATCGCGGTATGCGTGAAGAGCGTCAACTCCATGGAGGATCGATATTCTTGGCTGCCGTCGGCATGCAAGGTCCAAGCTTTCGATACTTTCCCGTACTCAGCCTCCGATGCGGCGAATGAAGTAACCGTCATCGCTAACAAGCTTAGGAGAAGAATCAGTTTATAGGTTATCTTAATCATTGTCTTTCTTTTTTTATTTCTTGATAATCAAATAGTCACCATAACTCTTATAGGCGTTCACGGCGGAACGGAAGCCTTTCCAGTCAGCCGCGTCGTAGACACGCTTCTTCAACGCTAGCTTCTGGCGCAAGACGATGTTCCGGTCGCCTTCCTGTGAAAGGGAACCTTCGAAATCGGCCGCATTGCTTCGCAGGGCGTCATTCTTCGGGGCGTTCAGGAGGGTATAGCCTTTGGGGAGACGGATGGTCTCATCTTGTTCTACCAAACGGGAGCAAGCGTCCTTGAATCCATACGCACGGTTTTCCGGTTTCGTATCGATACGCAAGAAACTCTTCACTTGATTGTAGAGGTTATTCATGACTAGCGGCTTGATAAGCATCTGGTCTCCGGCGATGATCGCATAATCGGGGATCTCATAAGAGAACGTGATCTTGATAGGGGCCGCTTGATAGTTCTTCGGGTCCTTACCGTAATCTACACGAAGCAGTTTGGCGTTGGGGGATACGGCCAGCAATTGCTTCTCCATCGTGTTCTGCCAGTCGGATTGCCATCCGGTGGTGAAGATGCGGCGGATATTGCTGTCGGACTGTCCCTCGGCGGTGATCGTGAATTGTCCGCGGAGCGTGCCTTTCTCGTCTAGGCGGTTGTCAGCGTGGATGCGGACGTAGTGGTTTTCTGGGGCGGAGACAGGGGTCAGGCAGAGGTCGGAGCCTTCGGGCACACCCGGGAGGTAGTTCTGCTGTTGCTCGGCGCTACTCCATAATTCCCGGCAGAAAGGAACCCAAGTCGGGTCGAGAGGCATATACGTGCCGCTAGCCAGTTTTACCACCGCCACGCAATGGTTGAAATGGTCGGCGGGGATGCTTTCTACACGGCTTCCCGCCATGGTCATCGCCGGGTAAGCCTCGAATCCGGCCATGCGGAGGAAGGCGATCAACGTACCGGCGATATCCTTGCAGACACCGCAACGATCGGTATAATTCATCTTTAGGTTGTGAAGCGTGAAACCCTCGCCTTTACCCATCGAGATCCCGGAGTAACGGATGTTATCGGCCACCCAGTGGGTCAGCACGGCTATCTTCTCCATTTCCGTCTTCTTGCCTTTGATCAGCTCGTCTACCTTCCTTTGGGCTTCCGGGATCGCGGTAAAGCTTCCGTAATCCTCGTTAACCTTATTGAACCATACGGATTTATCTTCCCAGCGGGGCGTGCTGGACATCATGAGCTTCGGGGCTGCGTCGAATAGGTCTACCATATTCGGTTCCTTGGCGAAAGGAAGGATATCGTCGGAGGCGAAGGTATATACTTTCCGTCCATCCTCATATCGCATGGAAGAGGTACATTCGCCTTGGTAGAACTGGAATTGCAACTCTTTCTCCATCGGCATGGATATCCGGTATACCTTACGCACGGTAGGCTCGGTAGCCCAGAAGGGGACGATATCGTAAAACTGTCCCCGCATAGGAGGGATGAAACGCTCGTCGTCGCCCGCCGTCAGCAAGGCGTAGGTGAAACCTTTCTTGGCGATCTCGTACTCCACGACATCTCCCGGTTGCAGGCGGCCCACTTCCAGCATGATCTGCCGGGCGCCCCAGTAGATGGCACGTGCGGGGGCGGCATAGTCGCAAGCCCCAGTCACGTCGAGATTGATCACGTCGCCATTCGCACGGTAGATCGTGGCGTAACGAAACTCGGCATGCGCCGTCAGCGGGTCGTAATCGTATTTGATGATACGGTTGGCGACGGCTCCCTTGGGAGTCTGTACCTTAAAAGCCTTGCATACGGCGAAAGCCCCCGAGCCGGTAGGTTGTACCGTGACGGCGGTGCTGTCCAGCAAGGTGACGCAGTCGTATCCCGCGTAGGCTTCCTGCCCGTACATAGGCGATAAGGCCAATAGGGAGACCGCGGTGATTGTTAGAATCCTTTTCATGTTTATAGTGTTTTTGTGATGATATTTCTCGCTAGCTCCCGGCAGGCGGCACGATCGATCTTGCCGCTTCCGGTTTTGGGGATGGCCTCTACCTTCAAGACGAATCTCGGGCGTTGGTATTTGGGGAGGCATCCCATCAGCTCTCTTGACAGCAGGCTGTCAGTTCTCTTGACAGCAGGCTTCCGATTGCCTTGACAGCAGGCTTCCGGTTGCGTTGGCAGCAGGCTTCCGGTTGCGTTGGTAACTTCGGTGAGCAACGTTACTGCCTCGCCCAACTTCTCGTCCGGTACGGAGGTGATGGCGAAATCGCCCATTATGTAGGGCCGTAGCCGCTCTTCCACCTCCTCGATCTGTATCTTGATACCTCCGCTATTGATGATATTATCTTTCCTTCCGATAATGGCGAAACTCCCGTCCGGCAGCAGGCGGGCGACATCGTTCGTCACCAGCCGCTCGTCGCAAACCAATGGGGCGTCTATCACCAAGGTATTGTCCGGCGACAAGGATAACGTCACCGAGGAGAAGGGATGGTAATAGGGCGAGGCTTCCGGCCCGTTCAGCCGGCGCAGGGCGACGTGAGACAGCGTCTCCGTCATTCCGTAGGTGGAATAAACCGTGTTTGGCATCTGCCGTATCTCCTGTTCCAAGGCCGCGTCGATCGCCCCGCCGCCGATAATCAGGATATCCGTTTGCTCCAGCCGTTTACGTTCCTCGGGTACTCGCAACGTATTGTAAACCTGCAAGGGGATCATGGCGGCAAAGCGCAGGGGCGTATCCCCCCAATCCGCCAACGGGTGTCCGGAGGGCTCACGCACCTCCAGATCCAGTCCGGCGTATAGGGAGCGGACCACCATCATCTTTCCGGCTATATAGCGCAGGGGCATACATAACAGGGCCTTGTCGCCCTTCTTAAGACCCAGATAATCGCAGGTAAGCCGGGCGCTGTTCAGCATCCGGTCCTTGCGCACTCTCATCCGCTTGGGCGTACCGGTGGAGCCGGAGGTCTGGACTTCCAGAAAAGGGGAGGGATCGTGCCATTCAGCTAAGAATGCTTGTAAATCATCTTGTATCGGCATAGGTCAAAGGTCGTTGGAGAACCAGATGGTGTCTCCTTTTCGTTGGATTAACCGATGTTTATCATCCTTGAAAATCTCGCCGGTTCCCAGACCTTGCGGTAGCGGGTTACCTAACGTGGCGCACCATTGGGCGATAGCGTTCAGTCCGATTTGCGATTCCAGAGCGGAGGTGACCCACCATTTGGGTCGCTCGGGGGTACTCCCTAAGATAGTTTCCGCTAAGTGAACCCATTCCGTACATCCGGCGATGCCTCCGTGGAGGGAAGGCTTTAATATAATGTATTGGGGATGGATCGTTTCCAACAACCGCCGTTTCTCGTCCGGGGCGTTACAGCCGATCAGTTCCTCGTCGAGAGCGATGGGAAGGGGTGACTCTGCCGCAAGGAGAGTTCCCGGTCGAAATCGATAGCGCCGATCTTCAGCTTGACGCAGCGGAAGCCCTCCTTCATCTTTTCCTCTACCTGTTCCAGCATGTACTTATAATCGCCCATCCAGATCAGTCCGTTAATGGGGATGCCCGCTTGCCCCCGCGAGAAGGGCGTGTCGTAATGCCGCCAACCACCCTGTTCATAATGACGCATGGCCATTTCCAATCCGAAAAGGATGGATGGGTAATGGCGCAAAGATTCGGTGTCAACATATCCCTTCTGTTCCAGATCGAGGCAAGCCTTGGATAACGTGATCTCGTAATCCACTCCATAATCGCAACTGAGATCCGGCAGGGGGGCACATTCTCCGATACCAATAACCGAGGGTTCGTCTTCCTTGCGGATTCGGACCTCCCACAATTTCCGGGTCGTGTAAACACCCCGTGAGGTTCCTGCCGGTCGCTTGAAAGTCAAGCACCGGGGAACCACCTC
>PPYF01028782.1_pt1 | contig 10696 bp, 6 predicted proteins | sample 1559871 | NCBI WGS metagenome assembly PPYF01 (sample SAMN08240021, study PRJNA423297) | Human gut metagenome, whole genome shotgun sequencing project.
GGCATAATTATATACTTGTTGTCTATGCTAAGCATCCCGAGCGATGTGTCAGGCACCGAGAACAGTTCAGGCTCTTTTTGAGATTCAGGCTCAATACTTATATTCATGGCGCTTGCGAGCTCTCCCATGTCAGGTGTGGTATTCAATGACGATTCAATAGCAGAATCACGTTTGTTGGCGAATGACTCATAAAGTTTTTCCCAATCGCGATTTATGCCATTTTGTTTACGTCTTTCGACATTGAAGCTATTGAGCCGCGAAGGTTCGACAACGCCTTCTTCTCTTTTGGAGAAATTGCCTTCTCGCAAATCGAAAGGATTATATGCAGGGTCGGTCTGTATGCCCGGCATTACGGTATTGTTGTCGGGCAGGAACACAGGCATGTCGGGAATAGCGTCCGGAGAGTCAAAGTCTATGGCCCCGGCTGCATTTACCTTTCCTAACGACTGTTTGATGGCTGCCGTTAATATCTGCCATATCGGTTGCTCGTTTTCGAACTTTATCTCATGCTTCTGAGGATGTATGTTGACGTCGATAGTTGAGGGGTCAACCTCAAAGTTGATGAAATAGCTGGGCTGTACTTCCGAGGAAATCAAGTCGGCGTAGCAACTCATTACGGCCTTGTGGAAATAGGGATGGCGCATGTTTCGGCCATTGACAAAAAAGAACTGCTGGAATCCACGTTTCTTGGCATGGTTCGGTAAGCCGATGAAACCTGAGATTTTCACCATGGAGGTTTCTGTCCCGACGGGGATGATTTGGGAACCGAGTGTTTTCCCGAACAGTCCGTTGATACGTTGTTTCAGAGAGCCGTGCAGTAGTTGGTGCAACGTGACATCATTATGGATAATAGTAAAATCCACGTCTGTATTTACCAATGCCAGACGTTCAAATTCACGCAGGATATGTGACAGCTCTACAGAATCCTTTCTCAGATATTTGCGCCTTGCAGGCATGTGGAAGAACAGGTTCTTCACCATGATATTTGTGCCCTGTACGCATGTGGCAGGTTCAGAGCCTTCGAATTTAGACTCGGAAATGCGTATACGGCATCCCATGGCCTCGCCCTTTTGCATGGTACGCATCTCTACCTGAGCTACTGCGGCGATAGATGGCAGGGCTTCTCCGCGAAAGCCCATTGTATGTAATGAATAGAGGTCGTCTGCCTTGTCGATTTTTGATGTGGCGTGCCTTTCAAATGCCATTCTGGCATCTGTAGGCGACATTCCGCAACCGTTGTCGACAACTTGTATGAGCGTGCGTCCGGCGTCTTTAACTATTATCTGTACAGACGTGGCTCCTGCATCTATTGCATTTTCAACCAATTCCTTGATTACCGAAGCCGGGCGCTGAATGACTTCGCCGGCCGCAATCTGGTTGGCTACAGAATCAGGCAAAAGCTTTATGACGTCACTATTCATTTTTTAGTATGCAACTTATTTCGTTAAGGAGTAGAATAGTCCAACCGCGACCCGACCTGGAATGGACGTGTCGCGGTTGGGTATAAGGATATTATTTATTTAAATAGATACTGTGATGAAATCGACTCGTGATTGTGTACACGGCGGATTGTATCAGCAAAAAGACGAGCAACGCTGAGAACGGTTACCTTCTTTGAAGGGCCGGTGTAGGGAATTGAATTTGTGAAAATCATCTCTACAAGTTCAGAATTGTCAACGTTTTCTGAGGCGGGGTCGCTCATGATGGCATGTGAGGCGAGAGCTCGTACACTTTTGGCACCCTTTGACATCATGAGGTCGGCGGCCTTTGTGATGGTGCCGGCAGTATCAACCATGTCATCAACGAGGATTACGTTTTTGCCTTCAACATCGCCGATAACGGTCATTGTTGCTACCACATTAGCTTTGGCACGTTGCTTGTGGCAGAGTACCAGAGGCACTTCAAGGTATTTGGCATAAGAGTTGGCACGCTTTGCGCCGCCTACGTCGGGAGAAGCGATTACGAGGTCCTCGAGCTTGAGACTCTGGATATAGGGAATGAACACCGATGAGGCGTAGAGGTGGTCGACAGGTACATTGAAGAAACCTTGAATCTGGTCGGCATGGAGGTCCATGGTGATTACTCGGTCGACACCGGCAGCTGTGAGAAGGTCAGATACGAGCTTCGCAGCTATTGATACGCGGGGCTTGTCCTTTCGGTCCTGTCTTGCCCATCCGAAATAGGGCATAACAGCAATGATGGATTTCGCCGAAGCACGTTTTGCGGCATCAATCATGAGAAGGAGCTCCATGAGGTTGTCGCTGTTGGGGAAGGTTGACTGAACAAGATAAACCTCGCAACCGCGAACAGATTCTTCGAAAGAAACTTCAAACTCACCGTCGGCAAAGTGCTGAATGTTCATTTTGCCGAGTTCGACGCCAAGGTCTTTGCAAATTTCTTCGGCCATATAGCGCGACTTAGTGCCGGAGAAAACTTTGAAAGGGGGAAGTGAAGAGTTCATATATATTGTGGATATATAAAAGATAATGTCGGTTTATTTATTGAATATTTGTGGCTTGGGCAACTCTTTGATATCGTCAGTGTTGATTTTCCATACCACTGCACCGTGCGGCGCTATGTTTGATGCAAACGAGGCAGAATCACTTATGGTCTTTACTGATTCCTGTCCTGTAAGGAGTTCTGTCGCCAAGGCATAGCCGCGATTAATATCAAGATATTCGAAGGCGTGTGACGGTATGTTGACTTCCACACTTGCTTCTTCATCGCTGAAGTTGGCTATTATCACAAGCAGTTCGTTGCCGTAGAAGCGCAAGAATGCGTAGTGACGGTGAGGATTGAAGCGGTGGTTCTCGTAGTTGACATACATGAGGTCGAAGAACTTACCCTCGCTTATGGCTTTTTCGGAATTGCAAAGGTTCAGCACTTTGCTGTAGACCTCGCGCAGACGCACCTCGCTTTCTGTCAATCCTCCATTGCAACGTCCTTTGTTGAGCCAACGGCGCAGGGTAGGGATGCTCCAATAGTCGAAAATTGTAGTGCGGCCGTCAAGACCGCTGTAACCCTCAGCCTCTGCTGCCGGTTCTCCGAGTTCCTGACCTGCGTAAATCATAAAGGGGCCTGTGGAAATCATGGCACTAACGACCAATGACGCCACAACTCTCCAAGGATTGCCTGCATACTGTACGGATGCAAAACGCTGCTCATCATGATTTTCGAGGAAATTTAGCATATGCGAGCCGATTCCATCTACAGTCTGCCAGCAATTTGTGATTGTGGCAGCCGAGTGGTTGGCTGTTTCAACAGCCCTTAGGGTGTCATAGAGATTTACCTTGTCATAAAGATAATCGAACCCTGCTGTAAATATGAATTGGCGATATATGCCGACATCGTATAGTTCTGCTATAAATATGATGTCGGGATTAATTTCTTTGACCTGTGGAATGGCCCATCTCCAGAAATCGACAGGCACCATGTGTGCCATGTCGCAACGGAAGCCATCGACGCCTTTTGCGGCCCAGTATCGCAAGATATGCAGCATTTTGAGCCACGTTGAAGGCACGGGAGTATAGTGGCGCGAATGATCACCATAGTCGTACCCGTAGTTGAGTTTTACAGTGTCGTACCAGTTGTACTTGCCGGGGAAGGCTGTAAAGCAATCGTCGCCTGAGGCTCTTGCCGGAAACTCAACGTAAGCATCGGCGCCCTGACCGAGGTCGACACACTGAGGTGCAAACTGCTGTCGTGTGATATAGTAGAAGTTGTTGTCAGCGGCAAAGAACATGTCTTTGTTGTCACCTTTACCGAGGTCTTCTATTCCCTGAGGATGAGCATCGGAGCAATATTCGCGTCCAACATGGTTTGGAACGAAGTCGATAATGACTTTCAGTCCGGCACGATGTGTACGACCGACGAGGCGCTCAAACTCCGCAACTCGGTTTGTCACGTCAAAAGCCAGGTCGGGGTCGATGTCATAATAGTCGGTAATGGCATAGGGGCTGCCAGCCTTACCTTTGATAATATGAGGATTATGGCGCGGAATACCATACATGGTATAGTCGGATGTATGTGCATGCTCGATAACGCCGGTGTACCACACATGCGTTATACCCATAAGTCGCAGTTGCTTGAGAATGGTGGGATTGATATCGCGCAGTTTGCCTGACCCGTTCTGCTCTATGGAGCCATCGGGTACGGGAGACGGATTATAGTTGGTGAAGAGGCGTGGCAAAAGCTGGTATATTACCGGTTTGAGCGCGTCGTTCTTTTCCATAGCTTAAGGAGATGTGAGATAGGTTATTTAATAGCGGGAAGCGGCTGTTTCCATAATCCTGCATCGCGCAATGCCTTTCGGGTATGCAGGTAGCCGCTCATATATACATTATTAATATAGCGTAGGTCGAATGGCGCGTAATGCGCTATTTCGGTAGTAGCAATATTAAGGTCGCATAAATCCATGTCGTTTCGCTGGTTCGCCTTGGCCATGAGATTGTAGGTGCGCATGGCCACCGACCAGAAAGAGTCGTTTTTCTTTTTGCTGCTCAGCGGACTCACATTTACGCCTATAAGGTAATCGCATTTGTCACGGATAATCCATGCCGGATGGTTACGCAGCACGCCTCCGTCAACATATTCCGTACCGTTGATTATGACAGGCGGAAATGTGATAGGTATGGAACATGAGGCCACAACTCTGTCGGCTATAGGCCCAGTGTGAAACTCTTCAGGAATGCCGTTGGTGAAGTCGGTAACGCCGAGATATACCGGAATAGGTAGCTCCTCGAGATTCTTGTATTGACCTAAATTTTTAAGAAGAAATTTCTTAAAAGGAGCCATAGAGAAGAATCCGCCCTTGTGCGGTCGGAAATCCACAAGCTTTGTAAAACTTTCTTTGGAGAATATATCAAGGAATTGCTTTGGCGACAATCCGGCGGCATATAGGGTAGCCACAATGCTTCCGGCGCTTACGCCGGCAAGTACGTCGGGACGATGACCGGCTTCTTCGATTGCAGCTAATGCGCCTGCATGTGCAAAGCCTCTGGCACCGCCGCCTGAAAGGGCGATGCCAAGCCGGGGTGAAGTGCCTCCGGATTTAGTTATTTGCTCGTTTGGCTCCATTTTTGCCTGTTATTACCTGCAAAGGTACACAAAAATGGTCTGTTTTCCAAAGAAAAATAACTTTGAAATAAGAGGGTGTCAACTTTTTTTCTGATTGTATTGTATTTACACACGAATTTCGTAACTTTGCACGAATTTAGACATAATTTGTTTATAGACCAAAAATAAGCATTCCATATAATGATGAAAGAATTAGCAAAGGTTTATAACCCGGCTGAAGTTGAAGATAAATGGTATGAATACTGGATGGCTAATAGATTGTTCCATTCAGAACCCGATGCGCGTGAACCTTATACTATAGTTATACCGCCCCCAAACGTTACAGGCGTGCTGCACATGGGGCACATGCTCAACAATACCATTCAGGACATACTCGTGCGCCGCGCACGTATGCAAGGCAAAAACGCATTGTGGGTACCGGGCACTGACCATGCTTCGATCTCAACCGAAACCAAGGTAATTGCAAAGCTTGCATCTGAAGGAATCAAGAAGACAGACCTCACTCGCGAACAGTTCCTCGAACACGCTTGGGAATGGACCCGCAAGCATGGCGGCATCATTCTGAGCCAGCTTCGCAAGCTTGGCGCATCCTGCGATTGGGAACGCACTGCTTTCACAATGGATGAGGAACGCAGCAAAGCCGTGACCAAGGTGTTCTGCGACCTTTATGACAAAGGGTTGATTTATCGCGGACTGCGTATGGTAAACTGGGACCCCCAGAACCTTACTGCCATAAGTGACGATGAGGTGTTCTTCGAACAGGAACAGTCAAAACTGTATTATCTCCGTTATTATCTGGCCGATGATGATGCATGTCCGGCAGCTGCGGCTGAAGGTGAAGTGATTCATGTGGATGAATCCGGCCGCAGATATGCAGTTGTAGCCACCACACGTCCCGAGACAATTATGGGCGATACAGCAATGTGCATCAATCCAAAGGATGTCAAGAACACATGGCTCAAGGGGCATAAAGTGATTGTGCCGCTCGTCAACCGTGTTATTCCCGTAATAGAAGACAGATATGTTGACATAGAATTCGGTACCGGTTGCCTTAAGGTTACGCCGGCTCACGATAAGAACGACAATATGCTTGGCAAGAAGCATAACCTTGAGACCATTGATATTTTCAACGATGATGCTACTATTGCCGAGGTTGCCGGAATGTATGTGGGTATGGACCGATTCGAGTGCCGCAAGGCCATTGCCGACGACCTGCAGAAGGCCGGTCTGATGGAAAAGGTAGAGGACTATGTTAACAACATCGGTCTTTCGGAACGAACAAAGGTACCCGTAGAACCTCGTCTGTCTCTTCAGTGGTTTGTGGACATGAAGCATTTCGCTGAGACTTCACTGGCCCCGGTTATGGACGATATTATCCGTTTCGTTCCAGAAAAATATAAGACAACATATCGTAACTGGCTTGTAAACATTCAGGACTGGTGCATCTCACGTCAGCTCTGGTGGGGCCACCGCATACCGGCATATTATTATACTGACCCGGCAGATGGCGAACAGAAGTTCGTTGTAGCTGAGACTGAAGAAAAAGCACTTGAAAAGGTCAAGGCTATTCCCGGATGTGAGGCTTATATTGCCGAAGACATCCGTCAGGATGAAGGAGCCCTTGATACATGGTTCTCTTCTTGGCTATGGCCTATAACCCTTTTCGACGGTATCAATCATCCCGGCAATGATGAGATAAAGTATTATTATCCTACTGCGACTCTTGTTACCGGCCCGGATATTATCTTCTTCTGGGTTGCCCGCATGATTATGGCCGGCTATGAATATGTCGGCAAAGAACCTTTCAAGAATGTTTACTTCACAGGTATTGTCCGTGATAACCTCGGTCGCAAGATGTCGAAGTCGCTCGGCAATTCGCCTGACCCGCTTGACCTCATTGCTAAGTTCGGTGCTGACGGCGTGCGCATGGGTATGATGCTTGCCGCTCCCGCCGGCAACGATATCATGTTCGATGAACGTCTGTGTGAACAAGGCCGTAACTTCTGCAATAAGATATGGAATGCATTCCGTCTGCTACAGGGATGGCAGGTTGACGATTCTGTCGCAACAAGTGAGGTGAACCGTCTTGCTGTAGAATGGTTTGAGAACCGTCTGAGCATGGCTGTCGCTGAAATCAACGACCTTTTCGAGAAATTCCGTCTTAATGAAGCACTGATGGTGGTCTACCGTCTGTTCTGGGATGAATTCTCGTCATGGTATCTCGAAATGGTTAAGCCGGCATATGGACAGCCTATCGACCGTGCTACCATGGAAGCTACCCGTCGTTATTTCGACTCTCTGCTCCGTTTGCTCCATCCTTTCATGCCGTTTATCACCGAAGAACTGTGGCAGCATTTGGAAGCCCGTCCCGAGGGCGAGTCGATAATGTATGCTCCGATGCCTGAAGCAAAGACCATTAATGATACTTTGGTAGCGGAAGTGGAACTTGCCAAAGAAGTTATTTCCGGTGTGCGAGCAGCCCGTGCCAAGAAAAATATTCCGAGCAAAGAAGTTCTCAAGCTTAATGTACTCGGGATTGTTCCGTCTTCGATACATGAGGTGGTAAAGAAACTTGCCAATCTCGACGAAATTGCGATGAATGCCGAAAAGGATGCTGCCGCCGCATCATTTATGGTAGGCACCACGGAATTCAATGTGCCTCTTGCGTCTTCAATTGATGTTGAAGCCGAAGTCGCCCGCATTCAGAAAGAAATTGATTATCTCGAAGGCTTCAAGAAGTCAATAGAGAAAAAGCTTTCTAACGAACGATTTGTGAATAATGCACCGGCTGCTGTAGTTGAGGGTGAGCGTAAGAAGCTTGCTGATACCATGCAGAAGCTTGCCGCCAATCGTGCCACCCTTGATGCTCTTAAGTAAAGCGATAGATGATTTCTCCACTTCACGAAGATAAGAAAATAAAGGCTCTCAGAGCCATGATTGACGATGCGGAACGCATTGTGGCTATAGTGCATATGTCGCCTGACGGCGATGCGATAGGCTCGGCCACGGCTTTCCGGTCGGTCATGGCCCGGATGGGCAAGGAAGTAAGGATTGTCATTCCCGACATGATGCTTTCGTCGTTGCGTTCATTGCCTGGTGCGAAGGAAGCCACAGATGCAACACGCTATCCCGACTTTGCCCGTCAGCTTATAGCGGACGCCGACCTGATAATGTGTCTTGACTTCAATGAGTTGTCGCGTATAGGCAGGCTTGGTGATGCTGTTGCGGAGTCGAAAGCTCGCAAAGCCCTGATTGATCATCATCTGCATCCCGCAGATTTTGCAGATGTCACCATATCGCGTCCGGAGATGTCATCGACATGCTATCTGCTCTTCAAGGTGCTGTGTGCTATGGAGATGTTCGATTTCATTGACAAGGCTGCGGCAGAAAGTATCCTTACCGGCATGATGACCGATACCGGCAACTTCTCATATAACGCCTCTGACCCGGAAATCTACATAGTAGTTTCGGAACTTCTGAAAAAAGGTGCTGACAAGGAGAAAATTTATCGTCGTCAGTTTGAGACCCACTCGCTGAACAGCATGAAGCTCAACTCATATGCCATTTACAACAAGATGGAAGTGTGGGAAGACATGGGTGCGGCTCTTATCACTCTCAGCAGGGAAGAACTAAACAGATTCCATTACACTAAAGGCGATACCGAAGGACTGGTCAATAGGCCACTTGCAATACCCGGTGTGGTCTATTCGGCATTCTTGCGCGAAGAAGACGGATATGTTAAGGTGTCGATGCGTTCGCTTGGCTCATTTCCTGTAAATGAATTGTGCCATGAGCATTTTGGAGGCGGAGGCCATCTGAACGCTTCCGGCGGTGAATTTCAAGGCTCTCTTGAGGAAGCTGCGGAATTGTTTCGGTCATTGCTAAAGACTAATAAAGAACTATATCTCTCTAATAAATAATTAAATACAGATGAAATTTTTGAAATATTTCGGACCTTTGGCTTTTATGGCTGCCTTGGCGTTAGGCATGTCATCGTGTGATGATGACAAGACTTATGCCGAATTGCTGACCGATGAAAGCAAATATATAAATGCTTTCTTGGTTGACCAGCACGTCATAAACCAAATTCCCGCAGACACTGTGTTTGAGTACGGACCGGATGCACCATATTACCGTCTTGATGAAGAGGGCAATTTGTATATGCAGGTTATAGAGCCTGGCACTCCGGGCGATACCGTAGCGTATAATGATTTGGTATATTTCCGCTTCACACGCTATCCGCTTGCATCGTATCAGAACGGAGAATTTACTTATGAAGAGGGTAATGATGATGTGCTCAACGGAAATTATTCTTTCCGTTACGGCAATTTCGACATCCAGTCTTCATACCAGTATGGCACAGGCATACAGACACCGTTGGCTTACTTGCCTATTGATGCTATCGTGAACATAATTATTAAGAGTCAATATGGTTTCCCTGCAGAAATGTCGAATGTGCAGCCATATCTATACTCAGTCCGTTACTATCGTCCAAAAATCTAATTAAAAACTAAATTCAACCATAATTTGCAGAACTTATGTCACTGATAAAGTCTATTTCCGGTATTCGCGGCACTATAGGCGGCCGTCCGGGCGAGGGTCTTTCGCCCCTTGATGTAGTGAAGTTTACAGCGGCTTTTGCTACTTTCATCAAGAATAATACGAGCCTTGAGACTCGCACTATAGTTGTGGGTCGCGATGCGCGTCTTTCGGGTGAAATGGTGTGCGACCTTGTTTGCGGTACTCTCGTAGGCATGGGTTTCAATGTGGTAAACATTGGCCTTGCTTCCACTCCTACTACAGAGATTGCCGTAACAAAAGAAAAAGCTTGCGGCGGACTTATCCTTACAGCATCGCACAATCCATTGCAGTGGAATGCCCTGAAGCTTCTTAATGAAAAAGGTGAATTCCTGAATGATGCAGAAGGTAAGGAAGTTCTGAGAATAGCTGAATCAGAAGACTTTGATTTTGCTCAGGTTGAAGAACTTGGCCATGTATATACTAACAATACGTACAATGCCAAGCACATAGATGATGTACTCGCTTTGCCTCTTGTGGATAAGGACGCAATCAAGAATGCCAATTTCACTGTAGCCGTTGATGCGGTAAACTCAGTTGGCGGTGTGGTTATTCCGCAGTTGCTTCGTGCTCTTGGGGTTAAGAATGTAATAGAGCTTAACTGCGAGCCTACCGGCAAATTTGCCCATACTCCCGAACCTATTCCCGAAAACCTCACCGATATTGCAGCTCTCGTAAAGGCAAGCAAGGTGGATGTTGGCTTTGTGGTTGATCCTGATGTTGACCGTCTTGCCATAATTCAGGAAAACGGTGAGATGTTCGGTGAGGAATATACTTTGGTTTCTATTGCCGATTACGTTCTTGGCCACACACCCGGTTCCACGGTCTCTAACCTTAGCTCAAGCCGCGCTCTTCGCGACGTGACCGAAGCTCACGGATGCTCGTATACAGCTGCTGCTGTGGGTGAGGTGAACGTGACTACAGAAATGAAGCGTACCGGCGCCATTATTGGTGGCGAGGGTAACGGTGGGGTAATTTATCCCGAACTTCATTATGGCCGTGACGCTCTCGTAGGTGTGGCCCTGTTCCTTACCCTTATGGC